>MDSZ01124824.1_pt1 | contig 23918 bp, 18 predicted proteins | sample 811201 | NCBI WGS metagenome assembly MDSZ01 (sample SAMN05326647, study PRJNA326480) | marine metagenome | isolation source: seawater | place: Indian Ocean: North | collected 2010
AACATCGCCGTGCTCCATCTCTACCCGGTAGGGAGCACAATACGGTGGACTGGGTCAGAGGCTCAACGTCCCCGAAAACCTACGAAGAACCAAAAAAAAGGGGCCGCAAGTGCGGCCCCGGGGGTCCCAGTGAGGGACAAGTGAACCTGGATGGGTACGGCCCTCAGGCCGCGGTCTTGAAGCCTACGGACTCCTTCAGCTCGCTGAAGCGCTCGCGGGCCTTGTCGAGGCGGGCCTCGAGTTCCTTGCGGTCGGCCAGGCCGTCGAGCTTCGGCAGTTCGAAGTCATCGAAGGCGCTGCGCGCCTGCTTCTCGACCTTCTCGCCGCGCTTGACCAGGTCGGCGTACAGCTTGTCGGCCTTCTTGCGGCGGGCTTCCAGCTCGCGCTGGACGCTGGTGAACTGCTCTTCCACCTGGTCGTAGGCCTTGCCGTAAAAGCCGAGGCTGGCCAGGAACGCCTTGCGGCTGGCTTCCCGCGCGCGGGTTGCGAAATCGTTGCGCGCTGCGGCCTTGCGACGCGGCGCACTCTTGCGTGCGGTGCCGGTCTTGCGGGCCGTGGTCCGGCGCGCGGTCGCCTTTGCGGCGGGGCGCTTACGGGCCGTCGTCTTGCGCTTCGGGGCCGCCTTGGCGGCGCCACTGCTCTTTGCTTGCGTCTTTGCTTCTGCCATGACTGCTTCCTCCTTGGTCGCGGGCGGTCTGCGTTTCCGCCCTGAAAGGTGGTGGCGCTTGCCACTCACACAGGAAGATAGGGGAAAAAATTAGAGTAAACATACTAGAACGGCGGTCGCTGACCCGCCGTCGTTCGTCTGCGGGAAGTGCTGCGGGCGGGGGAAGGCGGGCGCCGGGCGCCCGCGGGGTTCAGCCGGTTCTTCGGTTGGCGCTTCAGTCGGCCTGCGGCCCGGCGGCAACGACCGCGGCGGCGGGGTTGAACTGCCCGATGTTGTCCTGGAACAGGCGGGCGAGCTTGCGCGCCTGCTCGTCGTACGCGGCCGTGTCGCCCCAGTTCTCGCGGGGGTTCACGAAGCGGTCCTCGACGCCCGGGATCGCGAGGGGGAAGTCGAGGTTGAGAATATCGAGGTGGCCGGTTTCGGCACCGATCAGCTTGCCGCTCTGGGCCGCGTGCACCACGGCGCGGGTCACCGGGATCGGGAAGCGCGAGCCGGTGCCGCCCGGCGCGCCGGAGCCGCCGGTCCAGCCGGTGTTGACGAGGTAGACGCGGCTGCCGAAATCGTCGATGCGCTTCATCAGCAGCTCGGCGTAGTCGTTGGCCGGGCGCGGCATGAACGGTGCGCCGAAGCAGGTGGAAAAGGTCGGGTGGATACCGGCCGCGGCGCCGACCTCCGTGGAGCCCACCCGCGCCGTGTAGCCGCTGAGGAAGTGGAACGCGGCCGCCTCCTTGGACAGGATGGCGATGGGCGGCAGTACGCCGGAGACGTCGCAGGTCAGAAAGATGACGCAGTTGGGTTCGCCGGCGGCATTGGCCAGCACCCGCTTCGGCACGTGGACGAGCGGGTAACAGCAACGGCCGTTCTCGGTCAGGCTCGTGTCGTCGTAATCCGCGCGGCCGTGCTCGTCGACAACGACGTTCTCGACGATGGCACCGAAGCGGATCGCGTCCCAGATGATCGGCTCGTTCTCTTTCGACAGGTTGATCGTCTTGGCGTAGCAGCCGCCCTCGAGGTTGAACACGGAGCCCCGCGTCCAGCCGTGCTCGTCGTCGCCGATCAGGTAGCGCTCGGGATCGGCGGAGAGGGGGGTCTTGCCGGTACCCGAGAGGCCGAAGAACAGCGTGGTCTCGCCGTCCTCGCTGACGTTGGCGGAGCAGTGCATGGCCATCACGTCTTTCTCAGGCAGCAGGAAGTTCTGCACCGAGAACATCGACTTCTTCATTTCACCGCCGTACTGCATGCCGGCGATGAGGATCTTGCGCTGGCCGAAGTTGACGATCACCGTGGCGTCGGAATTGGTGCCGTCGCGTTCGGGCTCGCAGGCGAACCCCGGCGCGTTGAGGACGGTCCACTCGGGCTTGTGGTCGCCGTTGTACTGCTCCGCCTTGATGAACATATTGCGGCCGAACAGGCCGTGCCAGGCCCACTCGGTGATGACCTTGACGGGCAGGTAGTGGTCGCTGTGCGCGCCGACGTGCAGGTGTGAGACGAAGCGATCGCGGCAGCCGAGGTAGCTCTCGACCCGGTCCCAGAGCGCGTCGAAGCGGTCGGCCTCGAAGGGACGGTTGACGCTGCCCCAGGCGATGGCGTCCTCGCTGGACGGTTCGCGGACGATGAAGCGGTCCGCCGGGGAGCGCCCGGTGCGCTTGCCGGTGGTAACGAGGAGAGCCCCGGTATCGGTGAGTGTGCCCTCGCCGCGCTTCAGCGCCTGCTCAACAAACTGGGCGGGTTCCAGGTCGACGTATTCCTGGCCTAGCTGCGTGTCTGCGGTCATCGATCAATCCTGTCGGCAGTCCCGCCACGCAGCGGGACCGGGGAGCGGCCGGGGGCCGGGTCGGTTTTTGGGGCCGCGATTATGGCAGATTACCGGGCGCCGTGCGAACGGCACGGGCGGGGGTTCAGTGGATCGGGTCGGTCCGCTCCGGGAGCAGTTCGGGGGCCTCGAAGACGTACTGCTGGTTGCAGAATTCGCAGTCCATGGTGACCGAACCCTGCTCTTCGAGGATGTCGCGGATCTCGGCCTCGCCGAGGGTAGCGAGGGCCCGGCGGCTGCGCTCGCGGGAGCAGCTGCAGCGGAAGTGCACGGGCTGCGGGTCGAACAGGCGCACCGGGTCCTCGTGGTAGAGCCGGTAGAGGAGCGCCGCGGCATCGAGCGCCAGCAGTTCCTCGCGGGAAACGGTGGCGGCCAGGGTGCAGGCGTGCGTCCACTGGGCCTCGCGCTCCAGCGGGTCCGGCGTGAGCTGCGTAGGCAGCTGCTGGAGGAGGAGCCCGGCGGCGCGAGTGCCGTCGCAGGCCAGCCAGACGCGGGTGTGCAGCTGCTCGGACTGCTCGAAGTAGGCATCGAGGCTCTCGGCCAGGGATTCGCCGTGCAGGGGGACAATGCCCTGGTAGCGGCGGCCGCGCTCCGGCTCGACGGTGATGGCCAGCTGGCCTTCCGCGAGCAGCTCGCCAAAGCGCAGGGCAGTGGCTTCCTGTGCGCCCCGGGCGATCGCGCGCACGGCGAGCTCCGAGGTGCACTCGGCCATGATCAGCGGGACCTGGCCGCCGCTGCGCGCCTGCAGCGTCAGGCGCCCCTGGAACTTCAGCGTCGTCGCCAGCAGCACGGCGGCGGCGAGGAACTCGCCGAGCAGGTCCCGCACCCCGGGGGCATACTGGTGATTCTGCAGGATAGCGGCAAAGGCACCGTCGACGCGCACGACCTCGCCGCGCAGGTCCGCGCCCTCGAAGAGGAAGCGACGCACGGCGCTGTCGCTGGGGGTGGCGGCGTCAGGGGTGGGTGCATCCATGACGGCAATGGTACCGCATTCGCGGACGCGCCTGTGGTAACGTCCCCGCTCCGCGCCGGAGGGCTTCGTGAACACCGCCATCCTCTACCTGTCGACGGTGCTCATCTGGGGCACGACCTGGATCGCTATCCGCTACCAGCTGGACGGTGCGGCGGCGATGGTGTCCATCGCCCACCGCTTCGCGCTGTCAGCGGCAGTGATGCTCCTGCTCACGGTACCCGCGCGCCGCCTGGTGCGCCTCGCGCCGCGGGACCACGGCTTCGTGTTCCTGCAGGGGCTGTGCCTGTTCTCCGGCAACTACCTGTTCATCTATGCCGGCGCCGGCGACCTCGCCAGCGGGCTCATCGCCGTGGTCTTCTCCACCATGGTGATCCTCAACATCGTTGGGGGCGCGCTGTTCCTGGGCCTGCCGGTGAGCCGCTGGGTGGCCTTGGGCGGCTTGCTGGGCCTCGCCGGCATGACCGCTATCTTCCTGCCGGAGCTGGCCGGGCTGGACGCGTCGGCGGCGACCCTGCGCGCCCTCGGCCTCTGCCTGCTCGGGACCATGTGCGCCTCCGCCGGCAATATCATCGCGGCCCGCAACCACCGTCACCAGCTGCCGGTGCTCACCTGCAACACCTGGGGCATGCTCTACGGCTGCCTGACGCTCTACGCGGCGGCCCTGGTCAGCGGCACGCCCATCGTCCTGCCGCTGGAGCGGGACTACCTGCTGTCGCTCATCTACCTGGCGCTGTTCGGGTCCGTGTTCGCGTTCTGGGCCTATGTCACCCTGATCGGCCGCATCGGTCCGGACCGCGCCTCCTATACCACGCTGCTCTTTCCGCTGGTGGCCCTCGCCGTGTCGACGGTTTTCGAAGGCTACCGCTGGAGCTTCTCCGCGGCCCTCGGGCTCGTACTGGTGCTGGCCGGCAACTGGCTGGCCATGCGGCGCAACCGCACGGCAAAAGACACCGGCGCCGCCTGAGTTTCCCGCCGCGGGGCCGTGCTATGCTCGGCGGCGGGAGCGGAGACGGAGACGGTGACGGTCCAGGATTCACACACTACGCCGCTGCTGGGCTCGCGGCTGGCGCCGTCGGCCCCGATTGCCCACCGGTGCCCGCGCGAGACGCTCCTGGCGCGGCTGGAACGGGCGCAGGCGCCGCTTTGCCTGCTGCAGGCGCCCGCCGGTTTCGGCAAGACCGAGCTGCTGCGGCAGTGGAGCGAGCGCCGGCGCGCCGCCGGCCGGGCGACAGCCTGGCTGACACTCGATCGTCACGACAGCCCGCAGGATCTGCTCGCCTATTTCACCTTTGCCCTGCATCGGGGCGGCGTCCTTCCGGCCGGCACCGACGCGCCGGCCGATGACATGGGAGGCGCGGAGCCGGCACGAGGCGTTGCGCGGCTGCTGCTGGCGGTCGAGCGCAGCGGTGCGTGCTGTACGCTCTGTCTCGATGCCGTGGACGAACTTCCCGAGCCCCTGTTTCAGCAGATCATCGAGCCGCTGCTCCGCCTTCGACCGGCCACGCTGGAAATCTGTCTCGCCTGCCGGCGGCCGCCGCCGCTGCCGCTGTCGCGCTATCTGATCGACGGCACGCTCCTGCTGCTCGACGCACCGGCCCTGCAGTTCTCCCGGCGTGAGCTCCGCGACTGGCTGGCAGAACGCCTGCCTCGGCGCGAACTGGAGTCGCTCCTCGAGGGTGCCGAGGGCTGGCCCGTGGCCCTGCGCCTGCTGCAGGCGGGGGACGCCGGCAGGGCCGCCTACCTGGAGGAGCAGGGCCTCGCCGGCCTGAGCCATGAGGCCCGCTGCCTGCTTCGCGATATCGCCTTGCTCGAGCGGGCCGACCCGGAGGCGGCCGCGTTTCTCCGCGAGGAGCCGGCGCCTTCCGCCCTGTGGGAGGAACTGCGCACGCTGCTGGACGGCCTGTGGACATGCAGGGATGCCGAAGAGGGCTATCGTCTTCACGGGCTGCTGCGGGACCAGCTGCGGGATGTCCTCAGCCGGGAGTCCCCGGCGCGCCACGCCGCCCTCAACCACCGGGCGGCGCTCTGGATGGTCCTGCGCGACCGCCCCGTCGAGGGTATCCGCCACGCGATTGCAGCCGGTGACCCGGAGCACGGCGCACGGATCTTCGAGGAGCTCGGCGGCGCCCGGCTCTGGCTGCACGAGGGCATGGACCGCATCAACCGGATCCTGGCGCTGCTCGAGCCCTACCCGCTCAACGCCTTCCCGAGGGTGCAGCTGGCGCGCAGCCTGGCCCACGCGAAGCACGGACAGATGGAAAAGGCCCGCGTGGCCTTCGAGGCTGCGTCCCGCGCCTCGGATCATTTCCGCCGCGACCATGAGGCCGGCGATGCGCTGGCCCTGCTCGTGGACGGCTGTTTTATCGAACTCCTGTTGACCGAATACGGGTGTGCACCGAAGCCGACGGCCCTCGACGGGCCCGCCTGGGAGCGCGTGCTGCGTTTCGCGACGGGAGAGCCGGCCCTCATGGGGTACATCCGCACCCTCCGCTGCCTCTGGCACACGCAGACCGGGCGCTTTTCCCTCGCCTTCGAGCATGGCCTGGCGGCCATCGACATCTTCCGCCGCGGCGACTCGCCTTACGGAGAGCTGTTCATTCACATGCACCTGGGGATGACCGAGCTCGGCAGGGGGCGGGTCGGCGCGGCGCTGGAGGAACACCAGCGGGCCCTGCGCATCGTCCGGGCCGTGTTCCCCGGCGACCGGGGTGTTCGCCGGATCTGCAACATCGCCCTCGGCGAGGCCTACTGGGAGCTCGGTGATGACGCCAACGCCCGTCGCCACCTGCGCAACGTGATCCGGCACATCAACCAGCCGGAGGCCTGGTTCGACCTGTACATGGCGGCGTACCAGACGTCCCTCGAGTTTCTTTTCACCGAGGGCGGTACCGCCCGCGCCGAACAGTTTTTCCGCGAAGCCAGCGAGCACGCCTCGCGCCAGGGGCTGTCCAGGCTCGAGCGCTTCCTCGGCGCCACATACATTCTCTGTCTCTTCCGGGCGGGCAGGGAGGAAGAGGCAAGGGCAGCGGCCAATCGGCTGGGCGCCGCGGCCCTGCCCCGGGCGGAGGAACTGGATGGGTTGACCTGGCGGGAGGCTGAAATGCTGGTGCTCGCGGCCAGCGAAACGGCGAGAGCCGACGGCGATCTCCGCGGCGCGCGGACGGCTCTCGCCTGGGGTGAGCGTTTCGCCGGCGAGCGGGATATCACGCGCATGCAGCTGCACTGCCTGGTGCAGCGCGCCTGCCTAGCGCATGAGGCCGGGCATGAGGCGCAGGCGCAGGAATACTTGCGGCAGGCGCTGGCGCTCGCCGCTGGCAGCCGGTACCTGCGGCCGTTCCTGCGAGAGAGGCGTCGCCTGAAATCGCTCGCCTCGACCCTGCCGGGCGACCCCGGCACAGGGGCCGGACAGGCGATCCTGCAGCGCCTGCTGTCGGATCCGGAGAATGGGCATCGTGGTGCGCAGGGCCGTCCGACACTCAGCCGCCGGGAGCAGGAAGTGCTGGCGGCGCTCGCCAGGGGCGAACCCGACAAGCTCATTGCCCGGCACCTCGGTCTGTCTGCCCACGGCGTGCGCTACCACCTCAAGAAGCTGTACGGGCGTCTCGGTGTGCAGAACCGGACCCAGGCGGTCTCCCGCGCAAGGGAGCGGGGGTGGCTTGAGGACGAGCCGGGTAAGTGGTTGATTTCCCGTGAAACTACTGAAATAGGTAGTAAAATTTAAACCGCCGTTTCCTAGGTGCTACTACTAAGATTAGACTACTGACTACCGATTCCCGGCCTGTCGGCGGCAGATAGCCAGCGCTAACTTGTTGCCTGTCAGGCGCAGCGAGAACGACGCAGATGAGGATCGGTGTGGATGTGGGTGGCACCAACACGGATGCGGTCCTGATGGACGGCAGCCGGGTCCTCGCCAGCCACAAGGCGGAGACAACGGCCAACGTCAGTGACGGCATCGTCGCCGCCATCAGCGACGTGCTGCAGCAGGCCGGGGTCGCCCCGGCGTCGCTCAGCGGCGTGATGGTGGGGACAACGCACTTCACCAACGCCTTCGTGGAACGCAGGCACCTCCTGGAGGTGGGGGTGCTGCGCCTCGGGCTTCCGGCGAGCCGCGGTCTGCCGCCGATGATCGACTGGCCCCAGGATCTCGCGGCCGCCGTCGGCAGGCATCACTACCTGCTCGAGGGGGGCTACCAGTTCGACGGCCGGGAGATCTCGCCGCTGGATGAGGCCGGCGTCCTTGCCGCTGCGCGGGAGCTCAAGCGCAAGGGCATCCGCTCCGCGGCGATCAGCTGCATCTTTTCCCCGGTCAAGGACGACATGGAGGAGCGGGCGGCGGCGCTGCTGCGCTCCGAGGTCCCCGACCTCGCCATCAGCCTGTCCTCGCGCATCGGCCGCATCGGCCTGCTGGAGCGCGAGAATGCCGCGATCATGAACGCCAGCCTGGCGCAGCTCGCGCAGGACGTGGTCGGCTCTTTCCGCAGCGCCCTCGATCAGCTGGCGATCACGGCGCCGTTCTACATCAGCCAGAATGACGGCACGCTGATGACCGCCGAGTTCGTCGCGCAGTATCCCGTGCTGACCTTTGCCTCCGGGCCGACCAACAGCATGCGCGGAGCGGCCTACCTGTCGGGTCTCGAGGACGCCATCGTGGTCGACATCGGCGGCACGACCGCGGATGTCGGTGTGCTGTCGGGCAGTTTCCCCCGGGAGTCCACCGTCTCCGTGGATATCGGCGGCGTGCGAACCAACTTCCGCATGCCGGATATCCTCGCCGTGGGTCTCGGCGGCGGCAGCGAGGTCAGTGAGGACGGGGCGCGGGTCGGCCCTCGCTCCGTCGGCTACCAGCTGCGCAGCAGGGCCCGTGTTTTCGGCGGCGACGTGCTGACGGCTACCGATATCGCCGTGGCCGCCGGCTATGCCGCCATCGGCGATGCCAGCCGGGTCGCTGCGCTGCCTCCTGCGGTGGTCGAGCGCGCCGTGGCGCGCATCCACGCGTTGATCACCGAGGCCGTGGACCGCATGAAGACGTCGGCCGCTGCCATGCCGCTGATCCTCGTCGGCGGCGGGGCCGTTCTCGTCAACCGCGCCATCCCCGGCGCATCGGAGGTAGTCGTCCCCGAACATGCCGGGGTGGCCAATGCCATCGGCGCCTCCATCGCACAGGTCGGCGGCGAGATCGACAAAGTCTATGCCTACGACAACGTGAGCCGGGAGCAGGCGCTCGAGGAGGCGAAGGCAGAGGCCTGCGCCAACGCGGTGGCCGCCGGCGCTGCCGCGACGACGGTGCGCGTCGTGGACCTCGAGGAGCTGCCCCTCAATTACATGCCGGGGAATGCGGTACGGGTGCGCGTGAAGGCGGCGGGAGATCTCGAGCAATGAGCGGAATTGACAGGGACCGGTCGCGACAGCTGAGCGTCGAGGATATCGACGATCTCGCCGCAGGCGCGGCTTTCCTCGGCACCGGGGGCGGCGGCGATCCTTACCTCGGGCAGCTGCTCGCCCGCAACGCGGTGCTCGAGTACGGCATGCCGGCGCTCATCGAGCCGGAGGACCTTGCCGACGATGCCACCGTGTTCACCTCGGCCATGCTGGGTGCGCCGACGGTGCTTGTCGAGAAGGCGGCCTCGGGCGATGACATCGACCTCTCCATCAACCGGCTGGCCGAGGTCGTCGGCCGCCGCCCGGACGCCATCGCGCCGATCGAGGTCGGCGGCATCAATTCCACCATCCCCATCGTGGCGGCGGCGCGCCTCGGTCTGCCGCTGGTGAACTGCGACGGCATGGGCCGGGCCTTCCCCGAGATCCAGATGGTCACCTATAACGTGTACGGCGTGCCGGCCACGCCCGCGGTCATCGTCGACGAGCACCTGGAAAGCGTCGTGGTGGAAACCGGCAGCTGCAAACGGGCCGAGGAACTCGTGCGCGCCGCGGCGATTGTCATGGGCCTGTCGGTCATGATCTCCTGCTATCCGCTGACCGGCCGCCAGGTCAAGGACTACGGCGTGGCGGACACGCTGCGCATCGCGCTGGGTATCGGCCGGGCCCTCCGGGAAGGCCGCCGGGATGGCGACCCGGTCGATGCCATGATGCGTTTCCTGCGAACCACCCGGTACTACCGCCACTGCTACCCGCTCTTCGACGGCAAGATCACGGACCTTCGCCGGGAAACCGCGCGCGGCTACACGCTCGGGTTCTGCGACCTCGAGGCCCTCGATGGCAGCGGCAGCCGCATGCAGGTCGAGTTCCAGAACGAGAACCTCGTCGCCCGGCGCGACGGGCGCACCGTCGCCATCGTCCCGGACCTGATCAGCATCGTGGACCGCGAGACCGGTGCGGCCATCACCACGGAGAACCTTCACTACGGCCAGCGGGTCAAGGTCATAGGCACCAGTGCCGCGCCGGTCATGCGTACCGATGCCGCGCTCGCTGTCTTCGGACCTGGCGCCTTCGGCATCGAAGAACCGTTCATACCGCTGGAAAACCTGGCTACAGGAGAACAGGCATGAGAATCAGACCGATCGTCACGATGACCGCCGCGGCGCTGGCCAGCCCGGCCGTCCTCGCCCAGGCCAAGCTCGAGGAAGTGGTCGTTACCGCCCAGTACCGGCAGGAAAGTCTGCAGGACGTACCGGTATCGGTGACGGCTTTCACCGCCGACGATATCGCGCGCGCCGGTATCGAGAGCACCCAGGACTTCATCAACCTGACGCCAAACATCACGATGGATGACTCCTTCACCCTGGGGAACACCTTCGTGCAGGTGCGTGGTGTGGCCCAGATCAACAACGCGGACTCGCCGGTCGCCATCGTGGTCGACGGGGTGCCGCAGAACAACCAGAAGCAGTTCAAGCAGGAGCTCGTGGACATCGAGCGTATCGAGGTGCTGAAAGGGCCGCAGGGCGCCCTCTATGGCCGCAACGCCATTGGCGGTGCGATCAACATCGTCACGCGCCAGCCCACGAACGAGCTCGAGGGCTTTCTCAGGGCCGGCGCCGGCAACGGCGGGCTGCAGAAGCTGAGCGGTGCCCTGAGCGGCCCGATCATCGATGACACGCTGTTGTTCCGGGTGACCGGTGCCTACAAGGATTTCGACGGTGTCATCGACAACACCTTCCTCGACGAAAAGGTGGATTTCTACACGACCCGTGATCTGCGCGCCAGGCTCCTCTGGCGGCCCACCGACGCGCTGGACGTGGACTTCCGCTACGCCTGGTCGGATGCCGATGGCGGCTGCTGCTACGACACCTTCGTGGTCAATCCGGCGGGCGCCGGCGCCAACCCGGCGCGGGACAATTTCACCGAGCCCTACACCAACGTCCTCGGCGATACCACGAAGAAGGAGTTCAACGAGGCGACGCTCAAGCTGGGCTGGGAAGTGGGCTTCGGTCGCGTGGACTACATTCTCGGCCATACGGAGGTCGAGGAGGGCTACTTCGCGGACCTCGACTTCACCGATGGCATCGAGACCAGCCTGAGCTCCGTGCTCGGTATCGGCCTCGGGCAGGCCCAGGCGCTGGACGTCGACCTGCTTAGCCACGAACTGCGCTTCACCTCCCGCGACGATGCCTCCGTTCGCTGGGTCGGTGGCCTCTACTACCTGGAAACGAAGCGCGATCTGACCACCAACGTCTACGCCGACATTCCGGGCACCGTGCCTGTCTTCAGCCCCGACGGTTTCCTGACCCTCAACGTCATCCAGGAGACCAACGACAACACGGCCTGGGCAGCCTTCGGGCAGGTCGAGATCGACCTCAGCGATGTGCTGGAACTCACCCTGGGCCTGCGCTACGACGAGGACGAGCGCGATCACACCGGGCTGTCGCCGGTCGCCACCGACAAGAAGCAGACCTACGACGATCTCCAGCCCAAGGCGACCCTCACCTACCGCTTCAGCGACGACGTGCTGGTCTACGGCGGCTACAGCCGCGGCTTCCGTTCCGGGGGCTTCAACGGGCCGGGCACGGACAACAGCCGGGAGTTCAGGGAAGAGACGCTCGACAACTTCGAGCTGGGCTTCAAGTCCACCTTCTGGGATCAGCGTCTGCGCCTGAACGGCGCGCTGTTCTATGCCGAGAGCGAGAACTTCCAGTTCTTCTTCGTCGACATCGCCTCGGGTGCGCAGGTGATCGACAACATCGACGAAGTCGAGATGGCCGGCATCGAGTTCGATGTGCAGGCGGCGGTCACGGAGGAGCTGCTGCTGTTCGGTTCCTTCGGCTACACGGACACGGAGATCATCCGCTCCAGCCGGCGCCCGCAGGACGAGGGCAACAGGACACCCAAGAACCAGGAGTACACGCTGAATGCGGGGGTTGAGTACCGCCGTCCGCTGGTGGGCGGTTTCGACCTCGCCCTGCGCGTGGACTACGAACACCGGGGCGAGAAATACTGGCACCCGGACAACCTGAACCCCATGGATGACTTCGGCCTGGTGAACGCCCGCCTCGGTCTCGACGGTGAGCGCTTCGGAGTCACGCTGTGGGGCAAGAACCTCAGCGATGAACTGTTCTGGCAGGACTACAACGCGTCGGCCTTCTCGGGTCTCCCCTTCGGCGACATCGGCTTCCTCTCGCGGGGTATCACCTGGGGGGCGGATGTCGAGTACCGTTTCTGAGGGCGATGATTGCACTGTCGCCGCGCGCCCGGGCGTTGCGACAGCCGGTGGCATATACTGCGCCTCTTTGTCCGGAGAAAGTGTCGGAGAGGTTCATGCCCAGCTTCCGCGTGCGCAAGGCGACAACACAGCCCCGGTCCGAGCTGCGGGAAACCGCGTCGGCCCTGGCAGCGGAGCTGGAAGCGGCCCATGGCGTCCGTGCGCGCTGGGAGGGCGACGACGTGGTCGCTATCCGCGGTGCCGGCGTCGAGGGACGGCTGACCCTCGACGATGACGCGGTCGAGGTGACGGTACGGCTCGGCCTCCTGGCCTCGGCTTTCCAGGGGCCGCTCCGGGCCGAGATCGAGCGCTACCTCGACGAGCACGTCAGCTGACGCTGACCCCCGCCAGCGGGTCCGGCCCCGCGACCTGGGCCGCGAAGGCCTCTGCCAGTTCCTCACCCCGGGCCAGGCAGCAGCGCCAGTTGGCCAGCCGCTCTTCCGTTTCCAGCTTCGTGAAATCACCGCGGTCCGGGATCTTGCCGAGCGGGAGGCTTGCCACGAAGTCCGGATGCGGGGCGACCAGCACGAGCCGCTCCACCAGCGCCGGCGCCAGGCGGCGCCAGGGCAGGAACTTGTCGAACCAGCCCGGGGTCAGGTCGCTGCGGAAGTGGGGATAGAGAATGAGCCCGCCCGTGCCCAGCGGCCGCGGATCGAAGTGGTAGTCGATGATGCCGCCGTCCCAGTAGTGGCCCGGCGGTGCCCCCGGGATATCCCGCTCCCCCGTGAGCAGGAAGGGGATGGAACCGCTGGCGTGAAGCACGGCCCGGGCGTTATCGGCGGTGAGCGGCGCGCCCCGGGTGGCGAAGCCCGGCAGCGCCGGTGCCCCTGCGTCGCCATGGCCGGAATCCTGACTGGAAAAGCCGCTGGAGAACAGAACGCGCTGGAACGCGGCGGCCAGGGCCGGCCGGGCCAGCGCATTGGCGCCCGCCGCCGCCGCGAGACCGAGGGCGAGGAGCGGCCCGCCCGCCGCGCCGCAGGGGCCGCGGCCCCGGGCGGTGACGATATGGGTGGTGATGCGCGGGTGGCGGGCGATGGCTGCGGCGCCGCCGTCGCCGAGCAGCTGGTCCAGGGTCGCCAGGCTTGCGCGGCTGACCTCGGCCGCGTCCGGGCGCGCCGAGTAGACCTGGCCGAGGTAGGACTCGGCGAAGCGGTCGATGGCGGCCACCGGGTCGTCCTGGGCCAGGCAGGCATGGCGCCAGGCACCGACGGAGGAACCGAGCACGGCGAGCGGGCGCGTCGAGCGCTGCAGGTAGTCGCCGAAGAGGTAGCGGTCCAGGGCGGCGAGGATGAACCACTTGGGGCCGCCGGAGGCGCCGAGCAGCAGGCTGAAGAGCGCCGGGTCCCAGCCGTGGCGCGCCAGGGTCGCTGCCGCCTCGCGGCCGGCGTGAATCGCCAGCGGGCTAGCCACTGGCGCGTACCTCGGCCGGGGAGCGGCCGGTCCAGCGCCGGAAGGCGCGGCGGAAGTTCGACGGGTCGTTGAAGCCCACCATGTAGGCGATGGTGGAGAGCGGCAGCCGCGTCTGCGTGAGGTGGCGGGTGGCGTGCTCCACCCGTACCCGGTCGAGCAGGGCCTGGAAGGACTCCCCCTCCCGGGCCAGCCGGCGCCGGTAGGTGCGCGGGCTCATGTTGAGCATGCGCGCCAGCTGCGGCATCTGCGGGTACTGGCCCTCCAGCTTGCGCAGCAGGCGCAGGGTCTGCTCGGCCACCGACGCATCGCCCTCGAGGTCCTGCAGCAGCCGGGTGCACTCCTGCTCGTAGAGCGCGCGCAGCGCCGGGTTGGAGGAGGGCAGTCGCGTGCGCAGCAGCGCGCGGTCGAAGCGGATGCGGCCGCGGGGCCGGTCGAAGTGAACGTGATCGCCAAACAGCGCCCGGTATTCGGCCTCGTGCGCGGGTGCCGCAAAGGGGAACTCCAGCTCCAGCACCAGTTCCTCGCGGCCGAGGAGGCCGCGCAGGGTGTTGCGCATGGCCGCCCCCATGAGCTCGAAGCCGAAGACCTCGAGGTTCGGATCGGGGATGGCCACGGTGGTGATCACGCACTCCCGGTCCGTCACCTCGTATTCGAGCTCCAGCGCGGGGGACAGCAGATGGTAGTAGCGCATGAAGAGGTCGATGACCTCCGCGAGGTCCTGGCAGGTCATGAAGGCCTGGCCGAGTACGGCGTGGGCGCTCAGGTTCAGCCGCTCGCCAAGGCGCAGCCCCAGCGCCGGATCGCCGGTGAGGCGGTGCGCGTTGCTGACAAGACGCACGAAGTCGCTCTGCGAGACCCGGGCACCGATACCGCTGATGCCGCTCTCGGCAAGCGTGGTGCCCTCGAGGATAGCCGCCTGCGGGTGCCCGCGCCCGGTGACCAGGTCTATGAGAATAAGAACGTAGGGTGCGGGGGTCGTGGGGGCTGCCATGGGGGTATTTGGCCACATATGACCCCATTGTGGCAACTGCGCACCTTGTTCGGGGGCGGTGGCGCTGGCCTGATAGGCGAAACGCCGATAACGATAGCAGGAGTCGCCCCATGAAAGTCGAATGGAAAGAGCAGTCCCCGCGCAAGATCCAGCAGTTCGCCCACGCCGATTACCCGCGGGAGAACCCCGATCTCGAGGATCTGCTGACCGCGAAGGATGTGGACCACATCGCCGAGATCTTCCAGACCCCGCTCACCGGGTCCTACAACTGGGACTACAAGGTACAGGACGACCGCATCAAGAAGCTCTACGACCTCGGCAAGCAGCTCAACTGGGACCCGGAGGTCGACATCGACTGGAACCGCCCGTGGCCCGACGAGGAACGCGCACCGGAGCTCATGAACCTGCACGAGTACCCGCCCTACCTCGCCATGGACGACAAGACCAAGGACGAGTTCTGGCTGCACATGAACGCCTGGAGCCTGTCCCAGTTCCTGCACGGCGAGCAGGGCGCGCTGCTGGTGGCCTCGCAGCTCTGCTCCTGCGCACCGACGCTGAACGCCAAGCTCTACGCCGGCTCGCAGACCTTCGATGAGGCCCGGCACGTCGAGGTGTTCAACAAGTACCTGCAGAAGCGTATCGGCGTCATGTACCCGATCAACACGCACCTGAAGAGCATCATCGACAAGATTCTCACGGACCCGCGCTGGGACATGAAGTTCATCGGCATGCAGATCGTCATCGAGGGCCTGGCGCTGTCCGCCTTCAACACGACCCGCGAGACCACGCCGGACCCGGTGCTCAAGGATGTCGTTTACCTGGTCACCCGGGATGAGGCGCGGCATGTCACCTTCGGCGTCAACTACCTCGAGGAATTCGTGAAGACCCTCACGGACGAGGAGCGCGAGGAGCGTGCCGAGTTTGCCTACCAGGCCTGCGTGGTCAGCCGCGAGCGGCTCGTGGCCACCGATGTATTCCGGCAGTTCGGCTGGGATGTCGAAGAGGCACGCAAGCAGGTGCTCGAGGGTTTCGTGATGTCCACCTTCCGCAATCTCCTGTTCCAGCGGGTGGTGCCGAACCTGAAGCGCATCGGCCTGCTCACGGACACCGTGCGGCCGAAGTTCGAGGAACTCGGCATTCTCGACTTCGAGAACCTGGCCACGGACGGCGACATCGACTGGGCCGCCCTGGAGCGTCCCCTCGACACGGAGGAGGCCCAGTCCCACGAGCAGAGCATGCTCGCGGCCTTCCACGCGGCGCACGAGGAGGAGCAGGCGGGGGGCGCGCAGGACGAGGTGGCCTGACGGCGATACGATCCACTCTACTAGTCTCTCGCAGCTTCTCGGGGCGGCTGCCGGAGGATGCCCCCAGCCTAGCCTAGCCTGGCCGGGTCGCTCCCCGATACACGCTTGGTGGGGGCATCCTCCAGCAGCCGCCCCTACCGCCCTCGCACCGGGGACGTGCAGCGAGTTACGCCGCGAAAACAAAAAAGGCCGACGCCCAGGCGCCGGCCTTTTTCGTGCTGTGCTGTGTGCGGTGAGGGACGGGCGCAGGGCCCGCCCGCTCAGGCGGCCAGGTTCTTGACCTGGGCGCTCAGGCGGCTCTTGTGCCGCGCTGCCTTGTTCTTGTGGATGATGCCCTTGTCGGCCATGCGGTCGATGACCGGAACGGCCTGCGTGTAGGCCTCGCGGGCTTTTTCCACGTCGCCGCTCTTGATCGCTGCGACAACGCCCTTGATCTTCGTGCGCACGAGCGAGCGCAGGCTGGCGTTGTGGGCGCGGCGCTTTTCCGCCTGGCGGGCGCGCTTGCGGGCTTGCGGTGAGTTGGCCACGGTGTGTCCTCTGAACTGTCAACTAAAAATCGGGAGCGCGGAGTATCCACAGGTGCGGTATCATTGTCAACCGGACGGATACGAGCACCCGGCGCCCGATTCCAGGCGCCGCCGCACCCCCGCAATACCGCTGTAGCACCAGGAGTACCCGATGCCGCTGAAGCCCGACAGCGTTCACATCTGGCGAACGCCGGACGGACACCATGACCTGCACTGGGAGACCAGCGACCCGTCGACCGCGGTCGAGGTCGAGCCCGTGGTTGCCGCGGCAGCGTGCGCCGCCGAGGCGCGGCCGCTGCCGCCGGGCAGCGCCGGCCGGATCCGGGTGACGGGGCTGCCCGCCGTGGGGCGGCACTATTTCCGCCTGCGCGACAGCTACGGTACGGAGGTCGTCGCGCCGGCCCGGGGGCTGGGCCTGCCCGGCGGGGTGAACTTCCGCGACTTCGGCGGTTACCGCGCCGCGGACGGTCGCCGCGTGCGCTGGGGCTACCTGTTCCGCTCCGGCAACCTGTCGCGGCTCTCCGGGGAAGCGCAGGGCATGTTTTCCTCGCTGGGCATCGACGTGGTCTGTGACTTCCGCCGGGAGGATGAGCAGGTGAGCGACCCGAGCCGGCTGCCCGCCGGCACCCGCTGCATCAATCTCGCCATCACACCCGGCAGCCAGGGCAGCGCGCTCTACGGCGGCCGCCACCGGCTCACCGGCGCGGAGGCCATGGCGGAAGCCATGCGCGACATCAACCGGGAGTTCGTGCGCTCGCAGAGTGAGCGCTACGCCGCGCTCTTCGGCCACCTGCTGGAGCCCGGCAACGAGCGCTTCCTGGTCCACTGCGCGGCGGGCAAGGACCGCACCGGCTTTGCTGCGGCGCTGGTCCTGTTCGCCCTGGGCGTGCCGCGGGAAACGGTGCTCGAGGACTACCTGCTCACCCGGCACTATTTCGACCCCTTCGGCGAACTGGCGCGGGTGCGGGAGAAGTACGACATGCACCACCTCGAGGACGAGGCGCTGCTGCCCATGCTGCAGGTGGACGAGAGCTATCTCGGCGCCGCGCTGGAGGCGATCGAAGCCGGGTACGGGTCGGTCGAGGCTTACCTGGAAAAAGCCCTCGGGGTGGGGCCGGCGGAACGGGCGGCGCTCGCCGCCCGCTACCTGGAAGAAGAAGGCTAGTTGTAAAAGGCTAGCCGAGGCCCAGGCCGAGCAGAAGGAGGCCGAGCACCGCGATGCCGACGCTCTGGCCGGCCTTGTCGAGGCGGAACAGGCCGTAGAGGTAGGCCAGGGGCGGCAGGAGGGTGGCGAAGAGGCCCCAGGCATAGTCCTCGCGCCAGGCGGTGATGAGCATGAGCACCCAGCTCACCAGCAGCAAGGCAGCGCCAAAGGTCGTCATTGCAGCACTCGCAGCGTCCATGGTTCCTCCGTGATGGACTTCGGGGTCTCTGAAGCGCGGCAAAGCCTACCAGAATGGGCCGCGGGCGCCAGTGTTTTCTCCACCCTGCCGGCAATGGCCGGTCCCTTCTGACGGATGACGCTGCGGGGCTTTTTCGTTAAGGTTAGGCGCTTTTTTTTCGAGGATATCCGCTTGAGCGAGCACGATCCCTACGCCGACATCAGGCCCTACCGCGATGACGAGGTCGCCCCGGTGCTCGCCCGGCTGCTCAAGGACCCGGAGCTGACCGGCGCCATCGCCGCGTTCCGCTTCGGCGGCCTGGCCCGGCTGCTGCCTTTTTTGCTCCGCCCGGCGGTGCGCTGGTACCTGAGGCGCCAGCTGCGCGGCGTGGAGACTATCCACGACCTCCAGCTCGTCATCCGCGGCTACATGGATACGATGATCGAGAACACGACCGCCGGCCTTACGGTTAGCGGCCTCGAGCAGCTCGATCCGGCCCGGGCCTGGCTCTTCGTGAGCAACCATCGCGACATTGCCATGGACCCGGCCTTCACTAACTATGCGCTCCACGTGAACGGCTACGACACGGTGCAGATCGCCATCGGCGACAACCTGCTCACCAAGCCCTGGGTGTCGGACCTCATGCGCCTGAACAAGAGTTTCATCGTGCGCCGCTCCGCCGCCGGCCCGCGGGAGCTGCTCGCCGCCTCCCGCCATCTCTCCGGGTACATCCGGCACGCACTCACCGAGCAGCACGCCAACGTGTGGATTGCCCAGCGCGAGGGACGTGCCAAGGACGGCATCGACCGCACGGAGCCCGCGGTGATCAAGATGCTGTCCCTGAGCCGGGACAAGGCCAGCGAGGACTTCGGCGATCACATCGCCAGCCTCGGCATCGTCCCGGTGGCCATCTCCTATGAAATCGACCCCTGCGACGCGCTCAAGGCCCGTGAGCTGGCGGAGCGCGCCCGCACGGGCGCCTACGAAAAGGGCGAGCAGGAAGACGTGGCCTCCATTGGCGTGGGCATCGCGGGGAGCAAGGGCCGGGTCCACGTCAGCTTCGGCACGCCCCTGGACCGGCGCTTCGACAGTGCCGCGGCGGTGGCCGCCGAGATCGACCGGCAGGTGCTGGCCGGGTTCCGGCTGCACCCGAGCAACCTGCAGGCTTACGAGATCCTCGAGGGTCGGCCGGCGCCCGCGAGCCTGCACTGCGAGGAGGGCTCCGTGTCGGCCGCCGCCTTCCGGGCGCGCATGGAGGCAATTCCCGCCGAGCATCGCCCCTACGCCCTGGCCATCTATGCCAACGCGGTGCGCAGCCAGCTCGCCCTGCGCGAGGCGGCCTGACGGGCTTGCTGAGCGAGGCCCTCAAGGACCGGATCCGTGACGCCTACAGCGCCACTGTCGCCGCGCGCAACCTGAGCCCGCGCCGGGGCCAGCGACAGATGATCGGTGCTGTCGCCCGCGCGCTGGCACGGCTTCCGGGCGACGGGAGCGCGCCTTCCGAACCGCCGATCTGCGTCGTCGAGGCGGGCACCGGCACCGGCAAGACACTCGCCTATGCGCTTGCGGCCATTCCCATCGCCCAGGACCGGGGCAAGCGCCTGGTGGTGGCCACCGCCACCGTGGCCCTGCAGGAACAGTTCGTGCACAAGGACCTGCCGGATATCGCCGCCGGCAGCGGCCTGGCCTTCACCGCGGCCCTCGCCAAGGGCCGGCGCCGCTACGTGTGCCTGAGCAAGCTCGACCGGCAGCTCGCGCAGGGACAGGACGCCTCGGCCGCCATCCCGCTCTACCCTGACGAGCTGCCCGCGGCCGGTGCCGGCGACGCGCTGCCGGTCTATGAGTCCATGATCGACGCCCTCGGCCGTGGCAGCTGGGATGGCGATCGGGACAGCTGGCCTGCAGCGCTGGACGAGCCGACCTGGCTGCCGGTCACCACGGACCACAACCAGTGCACCGGGCGGCGCTGTCCGAACGTGGGCCAGTGCAGCTTCTTCCGCGCCCGGGAGGCGCTGCAGGGTGCCGATATCGTGGTTGCGAACCACGACCTCGTGCTTGCGGACCTCGCCCTCGGCGGCGGCGCGATCCTGCCTGCCCCGGAGGACACCATCTACATCTTCGACGAGGGGCACCACCTGCCCGACAAGGCCCTCAACCATTTCTCGAGCTTCTGCCGCCTGCACAGCACCCGGCAGTGGCTGCGCGACAGCGCGCGCGGGCTCGCGGCAGGCGTGGCGGACATCGGCGGGGTCGCGGGCGTCGGCGCCCTCCTGGAGCAGCTGCCGGGCCAGCTGGAGGATCTTGCCGTTGGCCTCGAGGCGGCCGAGGACGCGGTGGCCGCGCTCCTCGCCGAGGAGGATGCGCGCACGGGCCGGGAGGCCGAGCGTCTGCGCTTTCCGCACGGGGTGGTGCCGGCGTCGCTCGTGCCCCTGGCCGGCACCCTGGCGGCGGGCTTCGGCCGCCTCGCGTCGAGCCTGGCCCGGCTGGAGGGTTACCTGGAGGACGAGCTCGAGAACGGCGACCGCGAGGCGGTCGAACCCTGGCACCTCGCCGTCGCCGGCATGCGCGGCCGCGCCGAGAACACCCTGGCGCTGTGGCAGGACTACGCGATGCCGGATCCGGAGGGCCCGCCGCCCCGGGCGCGCTGGATCAGCCGGGCCCGGGCCAGTGCCGGCGGCCCCGTGGGGCACGACCTCCTGTGCAGCCCCATCCTGGCGACGGACATCCTCGCCGAGCATCTCTGGCCCCGCGCCGCGGGCGTGGTGGTCACCTCGGCGACACTGACGGCCCTGCGCAGCTTCGACCGCTTCCGCCAGCGCAGCGGTGTGCCGGAGGACGCGATTTTCGAGGTGGTCGGCAGCCCCTTCGACTACACGCGGGCAATCCTGTCAGTCCCGGCCATGGCGGCGGACGGGGGCAACGCCGCGGCGCACACGGCAGAGCTCATCGAGCACCTTCCCCGGTGGCTGGACCCGAACGAGGCATCGCTGGTGCTGTTCGCGTCGCGGCGGCAGATGCTGGACGTGCGCGACGGCGTCGCCGACCGCCTCGGTGACCGGCTGCTGGTGCAGGACAGCCTCGGCAAGCAGGAGATCCTCCGGCGGCACCGGGAGGCGGTGGACGCGGGCCGGGGCAGCGTCATCTTGGGCCTGGCGAGCTTTGCCGAGGGCGTGGACCTGCCGGGCGACTACTGCCGGCACGTGGTCATCGCCAAGTTGCCCTTCGCCGTGCCCGACAGCCCCCTGGAAGCCGCGCTCGCTGAGTGGGTGGAGGACCGGGGCGGCAACGCCTTCATGGAGATCAGCGTGCCCGACGCGGCGCTGCGCCTGACCCAGGCCAGTGGCCGGCTGCTGCGCACCGAAGGCGATTGGGGCCGCATCACCCTCTGCGACCGGCGCGTGGTCACCCGGCGTTACGGCCGCGCGATTCTCGATTCCCTGCCGCCCTTCCGGCGCGAGGTCGTATAAAAAAACCGGCCGTGCGGGGCACGGCCGGTTTTGCAGGGGCGGTGCGCCCGGCATCGCCGGGCGCTCGCAGGATCAGAAGTTGTAGGTCACTTCCGTGCCGTAGACGCGGCCCTTCGCCAGCGGCGAGAAGGTACCACCGAGCGGTACCGGGCCGAGGGCTTCCGGCAGCTGGGTGTCGCCACCGTGCTTCACGTCGTTGGCGAGGTTCCGCCCGTAGAGGGAGAAGACCCAGTGGCCGTCGTTGGAGTAGAAATCCAGGCCAGCGTCGAAGATCTCCTGGTCGAGAATGAAGCCCCGGTTGTTATCGGTCCAGGCCATCTCGTCGCGGTAGGCGTAGCTGAAGCGCGCCGTTGCCACGCCCCAGCTGCCGATCGGGATGTCGTAGTTCATCCCCACGCGCCAGGTCAGTTCCGGCGCCCGCGGCAGCTCGAGGTCCTCGTCCGCGCTGTTCAGTACGCCGTCCGAGTTCAGGTCGAAGTCCACGGAGTCGTACTCGGCATCCAGGTAGCCGATGGAGGCGAGCAGCAGCAGGTTGTCGGTCAGCCTGAAGGTGCCGTCGGCCTCGATGCCCATGATCGTTGCATCGGCGGTGTTCTGGATGATCTGCGCGACGCCGGATGCCGGGTCGGCGAGGTTCACTTCACGCTGCATGTCCTCGATTTCCGTGTAGAACACGGCGGCGTTCAGGCGGCCCCAGTCATGCGTGGACTTGTAGCCCAGCTCGAAGCTGTCCACCTGCTCCTCGTCGAAGGGGCCCGGCGAGAAGGCCGGGTTGGTGTTGCGCAGGTTGTAACCGCCGGAGCGGAAACCGCGGCTCCAGTGGCCGTAGACCTGGGAGCGGTCGTCGAGGAAGTAGGAGAAGCCGAGCTTCGGTGCGAAGGTGTCCCAGCTTTCGTCGTCGACGAAGTCCGCCGGGCAGGCCGGGCCGTTGACGAAATTACAGCGCGTGTCGGTGCCCGTCAGCGGGTTGGCGTAGACGGGGTTGCCGCCGTTGCCCAGCGTGGTGCCGAGGTCCAGGACGTTGGTGTTCACGTTCAGGGACGCGATCTCCGCGGACTTCTCCTCCGTGGTCCAGCGCGCGCCGGCGGTCAGCGTCAGCCGGTCCGTCAGCGCGTAGTCCACCGCCGCGAAGACGCCCATGGTCTCGACGTCATAGAAGCCGCCGCCGTCCTGGATCTGGAAGGCGACCGTGTCCGGCAGCACCAGCGCGCCGCCGGTAAGGGCGCCCGACAGCTGGTTGGTCAGGAAGCCCAGCAGGTTGCGGCGCTCGTGGTAGGCCATGTCGTTGTCGAACCAGTACACGCCGGTGGTGACATTCGCGTCGCCGAACTGGCCGTTGTAGCGCAGCTCGAGGCTGTTCTGCTCGGTGGTCAGATCCGCCGGGGAGTGGAACAGGGACACGGGCTGGGCATCGATGTCGCTGAGGCTGGAACTGTCAGAGTCCCGCCAGCCGTAGATGGCGGTGACCGTGCCGTCACCGAGGGCCACGTCCATGTTCAGCTCAGCCGTGAGGAAGTCGGTCTCGATGTCCTGGGAGCCGACGAGGTCATAGTTGGCGTCGAAGCTGTCGCGGTCCGCATTGAAAGGTGTGCCGTCGAGGCCGATGCCGTTGGTGTGGGACTGGGCCACGGGGCCGTCGCCGTCGATCTCCGTGTGCTCGTAGCGGACGACGAGCTCCATGCTGTCCGTCGGCGTCCACACGGCCGTACCGCGAACCATCTGCTGCTCCACGGCCTGCACGTCGCTGCCGTCGAACTGGTTCTCGTGCCAGCCCTCGTCATCGTTGAGGTAGGCCGTCAGGCGCAGGCCCAGGGTGTCGGTGACCGGGCCGCCGACAGCACCCATGAGGTAGCGGTTCAGGCCACCGTCGCCGCCGCCATCGATCGCCGCGCGCACCGTGGCGTCGAAGGTCTCGCCGGGCTTCTTGGTGTTCATGAGGATGGCGCCGCCGGTGACGTTGCGGCCGAAGAGAATGCCCTGCGGGCCGCGCAGCACCTCGATGCTCTCGAGGTCGAAGACGTCAAAGATGATGCCGTTGTTGACGCCGAGGTACACGCCGTTGACGAACACGCCCACGGTCGGGTCGATGCTCGGGATGGAGCTGTTGATGCCCAGGCCGCGGATGGAGAAGTTCGCCGTGCCGCGGGTGGTGCCGACGTCATCGAGGGCGACGTTGGGCATGCCCACGGAGAGGTTGGTGAGGTCACGGACCTTGAGGGCTTCGATCTGGTCGGCACCGAAGGCCGTGATGGCCAGCGGGACATCCTGGGAGCCTTCCTCCCGCTTCCGGGCGGTGACCACGACCTCTTCAAGGAGGGAGGCCGAGCCGACGCGGCGCTGGGGCTCCTGCGCCTGGGCATTGCTCGCCAGGCCACCGGCGGTGACCGCAACGGCGATCGCCAGGGGTGAGAGTAGGGCAGTCTTACGTGGGATCTCGGGGCGCATAAGATACATCCTGTCGCTATTACTATCGTTAGTAGACGCTGCGGTGATCCGGCGGCCGTTGTGCAGTGCACAACGCACGCCAAGCATCACTCGAACAGTAAACGAATTTTGACTCTGCGCCCATAAGTTTCAAGGCGTTAGGACGTGAATTTGACGGACGACTCAACAGTGGGGGTGGAGGAGAGTATGGAGCGGGTGATGGGAAGCGACGGGGCCGCCCAGGTCCACGTCACAGCTCAATGGAACGGTGAGAGCGGGCTTCAGCGTTTGAGGTTGGAGCGGGTGA
>MDSZ01169675.1_pt1 | contig 23910 bp, 24 predicted proteins | sample 811201 | NCBI WGS metagenome assembly MDSZ01 (sample SAMN05326647, study PRJNA326480) | marine metagenome | isolation source: seawater | place: Indian Ocean: North | collected 2010
ATGTAAGGAATCCGGATCCTGTATCAAAAGTAGTATTAATTGAAGTATATTTACTATGTAATTCCGAAGAACCACTAGCAATACCATATTGTAAGTTTGCATGTTGGTCAAAACCCCCATCATTGTTAGTAGAAACTCCTTTATATTCTACTATAGTCAAATCACCTATATTGCTACCTCCTGAAACTATAAATCTAATAGGGGGTGTTACTCCTCCTAAAGAAGCTGCTATATTAGATTCATATGATATTTCAAATTTTTCATATCCTCTTGGAATTTCTATATTTAAAGAGTTAATAATATTAAAATTCTCTATATTATCATTTGATTGCCAAGTTCCTGCGCTAAATATTTCTTGAGCAGAAACTGGTATGGTGTAAAAAGTAAAACTAGGAGTACCACTTGTTACAGAAGCTCCTTCAGCTACATAAGCTACTGCGGGACTATCACTATCATATTCTTGGAAATAAATTCTACTTCCTCTAACCACATTTCCTAAAACATCAGCTAAGTCGTCATTTTGCTCATTAAAACGTGAAATTTTTAATTCAGTTACTTCTGCAGCATTACTGTCATTAACAGATATTCTTCCATTAACAGTAGGGTTTTGTCCTCCAACAAACTGGATACGCCAATCATCATCTTCGGGGTGGAAATAATTTGTGAGGGTTTTAGAAGTAAATGAACTTGGATCTACAAATACCATACCTCCATCTCCCTCAACAGTAACTCCTGAAGTGCCACTAGAACCTGAGGTGCCACTAGAACCTGAGGTGCCTGATGAACCACTTGTACCTGAAGAACCTCCTGTTCCTTGAGCTCCTGTTGTACCAGAAGAACCACTTGTACCAGAAGAACCACTTGTACCTGATGAGCCGCTTGTACCCGAGGTGCCAGAAGAACCACTTGTGCCTGATGAGCCACTTGTACCCGAGGAACCACTTGTACCTGAAGTACCACTAGAACCCGAGGTACCAGAAGAACCACTTGTACCCGAAGAACCTGAGGTACCTGAAATACTAGTACTAAACCCTACAACCCCTCCAGAAGCAACCACTAAAACGTTAGTTTCTCCTGTTGAATCTGGAATACCATCTAACTCCAAACTTCCCGATAAGGAAACACTTCCAGTATTTATTATACTTCCTGTAGTATTAGTATCTATAGTACCAATAGCGTTTAAAGATCCTGTTATAAGAGCACTTCCAGTTAATACTAAATTTCCTGATAAATTTGATTCAAGACTTCCTGATAATATAGTACTTCCTGAAACATCAAGACTGCCTGATATGAGAGTACTTCCTGTTACTACTAAACTACCACTTATAGAAATATCATAAGCATCAGCTGAAGTTAAAGCATCTACTGATTGGGAAACGTGCCAAGCGTTAATTGTAAAATTTTGTTCAACTTCATCAACACTAGGATCAAATATGCGTTGTAGTTTTTTTGCCATGGTATTATCTATCTATGTTTATAAGTATGGTAGTATCTGTGGTTTGTGAAGTAGGAAGGGGTTGAGCTAATTTTCCTACCGCTATTAATTCTTGATTTTCGTTATATAAACCTATAGTAGAAACATAGGGATCAAAACTAGATCCTGTAATAAAACTTTTATAATCATTACTTCCTGAATTAAGAATTTTATTTTGTCCAAAACTTGTTAACAAACTAGGGTTTAGTGAATAATTAAATTCATTTGCCCTTATAGTACATTTATATTGGGTTTCATATATGTTTAATGAAGAAGAAAAAGATATACTTGTTGTACTAGAACTAATAAAATTTCTAATATTTTCTCCTGATTCTTTAACTCCTCCATAAAGATCAATTCCATATCCTGCTTCTCCATAAGCAACATTATCATATCCCTGAGTAATAACTGCTATACCTTGTGGGTAAAAGATATTCCCACAAATTAAATTTGGATTATTATTTAGTATTAAATTTCCTTCACCATCATCTTTTATACTCCCACTATCTGCTACTAAACTAAATGAATTAGGTTGAATATATTCTCCGTATAATTTAGAAGGAATTGAAACTACACCAATAACTCCACCTGAAGCTGTAGGGTAGTATTTTTTATATGATAGATTTGTTTGTTCATAATTATAATATCTACCTACAGAAGAAGCTCCTCCTATATAATCATCTCCCTGTATATTCACACCAGGAATTAAACTAGATGTAGCTAAAGGAGCTCCATATAAATAATTTTCTCCATTATTTCCTACATAATTAGAATAATATAATTCTTTAGTAGATTCATATATTAATCTTTGAAATTTAGTATCAATAAACCCTGTAGTTGGTTCACTTGAAGAAGGAAAAGTAGAATTAGTTACGTTTACACCTAAAAACCTATCAATATTAACATTAGATTGGGTTAATTCACTATTTCCTGAAAAAGAAAATCCTTTATTAACCTCAAATGGGGTTATTACTACATCTGTACTTTTTAGTGTTTTTAAGTAGCTCATTCATTAGAAATCTAACTTAACTCTTACAAGGGCTTCTTTTGTAAAATCTTTCTTAAGAGGTTTACTTAATTTAGCTACAGCGAGTAATTCATTACTATCGTTATACATTCCTATAGTAGTAATAAAAGTTTGTGGGGCATTTATAAAATCATTATAAATTACTTCACCTGTAGATCCTGAAATAAATGAAGGGTTAGCTGAATAATTAAATTCATTATTTCTAGCTCTTACAAAAACAAAATCAGAAGTTATATTTTCTTGACTATTTAATTTAAAATTATCAGATCCAGAAATAGCAGCAAATAATTTACTATTATTTAAACATGAGGTATTTGAAGTATAAGCTGCCTTTAAATCAATTCCACCATCACTAGCTGTTAAATTTAAAGCAGCAGGATTTAATAATATAGTTCCTATATCAGGTAAAAATAAACCATAAGAACCAGAAACAGTCATTCCATTTGCTACGGCATTTGCAGGTGTAGCACTTGCCGCTACAGCACTTCCATCAGACCCAGATACAATTTGGAATACTCTTCCTGCTTCATTAAAAGATACAGTACTAACATCTTTACTATTATCTGTTAATCTTATAGTAAAATTTTCAGAACCACTATCTAATCTTAAATCTAAGGTACCGGGAAGTAAATTACCCTTAAATTTGGATCTTTCAACACTAATGGCATAAACACTTTGAGTTATAGGAGTAGTTCCTCCAAAACTAAAAGTACTACTTTCATCTCCTAAAACTATATTTTGCCACTGCCCAAATACTGTAGATGTATAAGATTTTCCTTCAATACCACTATCATATAACAAAGACCCAGATCCAGCAGAATCTCCAAAAGCAATGTTAAATTGAACTTCTGCAGAAGTAGCAGTAGATTCCGCTTGAAATACATCTAAATAATAATTTCCACTAACCGAACCCGCTTGAACAGAAGAAGTGTGAAAAGTAGTTAATGTAGGAAGATTACCAGTCCAAGCTCCTGCAGTAATACTATCTGCACTTACTAAAAAATCTTCGGGATCAAATCTTTTAAATGACATTATACGTTAGTTTTTGTAATTTTTAATGGGACCGTAATTCTAGCTCCACTATCTCGACCAATAATTTGAAGCGTAGTATTTAATTCTGTATTAGTACCAAATAAAGTATTAACTGTAGTAGCAGTTAAATTTAAAGTAGTACCAAGAACTGTTTTAGATACGTTAGTTCCTAAAGTCTCTGTTTGGTTTAAAGCTGTAGCTTCTTCTGTTTGGATGCCTACTCCATTAAAAGTATTTAATACCCTAACATCAGCAATAGTAGCAGTATATCCATTAGCTTCAAATACCTGATTAGCATTTAAGTAATTTAAAGTTTGAGGAGTAATAGATAATGAAGCTCCTTGTTTTAAAGTAATTTGAGAAAATCCAATATCTAATACTGGCATTTTAGCAGTTCCTCTAGGTAAAGTTACTAATTTATATCTTAAATTTTGGGTAGTCTCAGGAAAAGCTTCTAATAAAGGCATATTTTCAATAGCCTGACCATAAAAAGCACTTCCTGAAGGGTGGGTTGGATTATATAAAGTATAATCAATTTCATCATCAGAAAGAGCAAATTGAGTGATTTTAAAAGAGCCATCTCCACGTGCTAAAAGTTCTCTACCTTTTGTGGTTAAAATAGCATCTACTGTTACTACTGAATTGTTTAAGTATCCCATTGTTTATAAATATATGTTTATAAATATTATTATTTTTAGTTTTCGTTGTCTGTTATTATACCCCTTTCTTTTAAATCAAGTAAAATAGTATCTAAATTATCTTTTAATTCCTGAGTGGGGTATTCAGGAAGAATAACCCCGTTGAAATTTTGAGTATCTCCTACCGAAGCATCTTTTTTTACATCTAATATTATATAAGAAGGGTCGTTTGAATTTACTCTATGTAGTACAAAATTACTTAAATTGACAGAACTAGGAACTAAGGCATTAAGCCTTAATTTTAATCTTCCATCTCCATCCTGTTCAGGTTCAATTACTTCATATATTGTATATTCTGTTTCTTTATTGTATTCAAATCTAATTTTATCTCCTACTTGAACATTAAATGGGACTTGTATAGGAGAAAAATTAAATCCGGGTTCTACTGCATCCAAAACATTTTGAGAATTTTGAGTATTTCCATAATTAGCTGATAATTCACTAGAAGCTGTTATATATAAGTTATTCCCCTCATTATTTAACCAAAAAGGAAGGTTAGATACAGGTGCAGTAGTTGAAGGACTTTGAAAAGAACTTTTAAAGTTTATAAAATCTAAAGTAACAGAATTATCTAGGGATATAGAAGCTGTAAAAGCTGAATTTTCTAAATTTGATTTAAATAGGGGAGTGGAAAAATTTAATTCTTGTGTTCTTGGTTTTGTAGGAGAAATTCTTGCTCCCATAGTAAAAGGTTGTTGATCGTATACAAAACCATTTCTCATTAAACGTAAAGAACCTTGTATATTATTTTCGGTAGAATTAGTAAGTCTAGCATATAATTCAACATCTACTCTTGAAATTTTACTTGCTGCAGCACTTGCTAAAGAACCTACACTATATACTCCATCGGATGCATTAACAGACGCCGGTGATTCTGGAGTCACAAAAGCAGAATTATAACTTGTTAAAGTATTATCTCCGGAGCTTAAGCTAGCAGCCCCCTTATTTAACCAAAATAAAAATCTAGGAATAGTATCACTATCTAAATCACTATCAAAATTTAAAATGTCTATACTAGCTGATGCATTAGAACCTGTTTGTGAGTATAAAATAGGTTCTTGTCTTCCAATTGCCGTTATTTTTTGTTTGCCTGTTAAAACAGTATTAAATGCTGTAGCAGCATCATTTCTAACAATAGCATTTTTTCCAATTTCAAAATTTTGAAGAGTATCTAATAAAGCAAATGAACCCTGAGAGGGTTTACTAATATTTCCTTTTGAATCTACTAGGTATGTAATAAAATAAGCTGTTTGATCTATAATTTCAGGTCCTGTTCCCCCTGCTGATTGAAATACTATAAAATATTCTTGGTTTTTTTCTGCTACAGGTAATCCCCCTAAAGCTCCATTTACAGGGCCTAAAAAATTATTCAATTGTTGTTGTTCAATTGAAGTATCTATTTGGGTTTGGGGGTTACTTGGTGGTGGTCCTGCCATTTTTATTACTGATTAAAGTCTATTGAACTATTTCTACTTCCGTTATACCTACCATTAGTCCATCCTGTTTGTGTATAATTTGAATCTGGGATAGTTGCTAATGTTGCATTATTACTAATAAGAAGATCAAAATTAGTAGGTGATATAACTCCTGTTGAGTAATCTACATCTTGATATATGCTTGAAGGTCTTGACTCTATAGCATTATTAAATATAGGATTCGCATAATTATTTGCTTCTAATTGTAAAGTTGAAGGATCTACTATAAGTTGAAAATCCATATCACTTATTAAATACTGCCCTCCAGGAGCTGCATTAAAAGCATTAAGTAATGCGGTTATTAAAGATGATGGATTTGTGCTGGGTATATAATCTAAAACACTAAACACATACCATTTAATGGTAGGGTCGGAATCACTTGTTATTATATTTTTAGTTGAAATTATAAATTGATGGATCATTCCATCATCCGTTCCCCCTACTGGTGCGGGGGATCCACCAATATTTACTTGGCGAAGACTTATAGTATCCCCATAATTAAGAAGATTAAAATAAGCAGTATTATCATCCCCATTACTATCTTTATTTCTAAATACTAGTTGTTCTGGGATTGAGTTAGGATTCCTAACTTCATTATCAGATTCATTTATTACAAAATAGGGCCAAAATATTTGGAAAAATCCATTATTTGATATGGGGGCACCATCACTACTATTTACAGCAGTAAAAGTACTAGCACGGTCAAATCCTCTTACTGTTGTATAAGGTCCTTCACTTTCCTCTATATTAATAATTGGGAGAGGAAGCAATAACTCACCATCAGTTACAGTATGTTCACTACCACTAAATTCTCCATTATAAAATTCATCTTGTGTAGATTGACTTATTATTTGGGGACCCACAGGAGTATCCACCCCATATGCCCAACTTTGAGTAACAAAGGGAGCAATTTGATTTACAAACCCTTGGGATTGACCTTCGGGATTACTACCCAACACATTTAATTCACTAAATACCCCACCAGTTCCTCCACTAATAAATGCTGATTCTATAGATCCTGTATAATCGTGTCTAGAAGTTTCTACTTGAGTAGGTCGTTGTTTATTTCTTTCTAGTAAGTGTTGTTTGATTACAACTCCCGATGCTAACCCTGAATTTGCTGGTACAAAATCTTGTACCATTTTAAATAAAGAATTATCAAAATATTTAATTAATCTTATATAATCTTTCCAATCATAAGATTTATAGTATTTTTCAAAATAAGAATCTCGTATTTGATCCAATCCAGAATATGAATAATGCGATTCGGACACTTGACGGGGATCTCCAATATATTCCCCTATATTAAAGTATCCTAACGTAGAATTTATATCGTCATTAATTTCATTTTGAGGGGAAAATGCAACCTCAACATAATTTACATCTTTAGTATAATTCCTTTCAGAGGGATAGTTTTGTTGAACACTTCTGTAAGGAGATAAAGTATCACCTGTTGCAATAGAAATATCAGGAGATTTTATTTTTTCAGATACTCTATTTTTAACACCAGAAGCGGGTTGATCAAAATAGTAAAATTCAGTATCTCCTACTAAATGAGATCCTAAAGGTTGACCTGAGTCATAATTTATAATTCTATAAGTACTATTATCTCCGAATGAATGACTTACTAATAAATCTGAACTAGCGGATATAGCGGGATGTACTGAAGTTAAAAAGTGGGTACTTGTACTATAAAGAGGTAAGCTAAAAGGTAAACTTACTGGTAGTCCTGTAGAAGGATTTATAACGCTATTAAGTAAGGGAAGATTAAAAGGTAAACTAGTAGGTAACCCATCTCCAACATTAAAAATTAAAGGTGGTATAAATAAACTACTACTAACTCCTATCAATTCATTACCTAAGGGGGCTCTGAATGAAATGCTATTAAAAGAAGAATTAGATCCCGTTAATGCTATAGATTCTAATGAAGTAGGATTCATTATATAATCTTTTGTTATAGTATTAACGGAATCCTCTATTCTATTAAAATCACCAATATGGTATCTTATTTCTTGGTAATATCCCTTAAATAAAGTAGTATCTACATTAAAAGTAGAATCTAAAATAACATCATTACTAAACCTAACACTTCCTGTAGAGTTCCAATAGTCATTTCGTATATTTACCGGAAGAACCCCAGTAGAGGCAGAATCAAAATATCCAATTTTCCACCCATCTTGCCCATTATATATTTTTTGTCCTGCTCTTAAATTATAATCAAATCTTCCTTTTATTAAACTAACTCCCCACCAATCCCCATTATAAAAAGGTAAATTGATAGAAGCAGTGTAACTAGCAGCGGGATTTCCTATTTGGAAAGTTAAAGTACCATATTCTGCACTTTGACTTTGAATTGATCCTGAATAAGAACCACTAGTTAAAGTTCCTGATCCTGTATGTTCTAGTTTTATATGGAAATTTGGAAATTCTTTCTGCCCAGAATCCTTAACTAAAAGAGCTTGAGTTTGAGAATCCCTATAACCATCAGTTTTAAATCTGAAAAATATAGCTTGGGGTACGTTTCCATTACTACCCCCATCTGTCAATTGGAATAATGAAGAGGTCCAAGGTACTACTACCTGATCTACAGCATTGGCATACAATGAATAGTTAAACCTGTTATGGGTATAATCATAATCGTTAGTATTGTTTTTATCTTTACCCCCAAATTCAGATATTCTTAAAATTGTATCAGGAATACCAAAACAATTAACTAAAGCCCTTAAACCTTCAACTGTACCTTTTTTCTTAAGAAGATAAGGTAAGTTATGATATAAACGTTTATATGTTTCTTTATTAAAGTCATCTAAAGGAATAGCACTATTAGCAACAGCCACATATTCATTTATAACCTCAGAACCTGTAGGGGGTAAAATACCTCCATTAGGATTATATCCTATAATGGCAGAATATAATTCATCAGAAGAAAAATTATTTTGATATAGCTTTAATCCAGCATCCCTTAGTGCATCTGCAACTAAATCTTTTGATATGCCATGATCTAATCTATTATCAGCATTATTTTTTTCTGTTATAATATTAATGTAAGAATATAATATATCAAAATGTTGTCCTATCATATTTAAGAATAATTCATATCCTGCGTTAGCAGGATCTTCTCTTAAATAAGTAGGAACAGTATTAAATAAATTATCTTGATTTTCATTATCGTACACTGAGGCTGTAAGCAACCTGCCTCCATAATAAGGAGAGGATTCATTTGCACTTCCTAACCAATTTAACACTTCTCCACTACCTGTAGATTGTAAAGTATAGGGTTGAGATGAATTAGATTTAGGATAAGCTAAAGCTCCTGAGGTGTAGTAAAGGTAATTTTCATACCCATCAAAATTTCTAATAATATCCGTTATCTGGGATTCTAATGATGCTTTAGAAGCAGATACAGAAGGTGAAAATGAAGTGATAGTATTTAGATTATTTAAATCATTATTAAATGCCTCAAGTTGACCTACTTTATAATAAAAATTTAATAATCTTTGTTCTGCAGAACTAAACTGAATGAAATTATCAAACTCAGTATAATCAATATTAACTGTTATACCTTTTTGGTTTAAAAAATTTTCTAATTCATTATATGAAGAAGTTATTTGATTAATTCCTACTAATGAATTGTAGTCTTGTTCAATTGTTGAATTGTTAACTTGGTCTGAGAGTTGGTAACTAAAATTAGGTCCCTTTATATACTCTACGTCTCCTTCAATTTGAATAGGTTTAGGAGGTAAATTTATATTAAACCCAACAGTTTCCGCTGTTTCAAATACTACTTCGAGTTGAGTATTTACCTCTATATTAGAAGGGAGGGGTTGATATAATTTTAAAAGAATAGTATTAGGAACAGATGCAACGTCTACTAAAATATTATTAGCAATATAATAAGAACCATTTATTTCTATATAAAAATCCTTAAATGCATCACCCTCAAGTAAAGATTGAAACTCTTGTACTAAAGAATTAATTTCTTTATTAGAAACATTATTAACTGATAATCTTAATTCTGTTCTACTAGGAGAAATTTCTTGTAAGAAAAATTTATATTGATCTGATTTTAAAGCTGTTCTATAAAAATTATAGTAAACATTATAAACTCCTGTTGAATAACCAGAATTTTCTATATCTTGAGTAGGATAAACTACAACAGAAGAAATTTGATCTTCGTTAATAGTATTTTTATAATTTCTAATATTAAAATTAGAAACTTTTTCACTCACTAATAATTCTCCTGTAATGGTCTCTACAGAAAAAATTATTTTATCTGTAACAGGGTTAAATTCTGAAGTAGAATCTACCACTGGTATAAGAGCTTCTTGGGAAGAATTATACTCCTGTTGAGTTACTCCCTCAGGATTATTTAGTGGTGTTATTGTTATCATCTGTTGGTAGGGTTAAATCTACTATATTTTGTTGTAAGACTAAATTTTCTTCTCTTAATGAAGTGATTTCATCTAATAAAGCTTGTACATCATCTGTAATAATTTGTGATCCCACGTAATTAGTACTTTGCTTTATAAGATATTCATGGGAATTAATTTCTCCCTCTTTAGGAATTTCATAAAATAATTCATTATATGATTCAAAAAACTCTTCAACTGTAACCGAATCCACCTCTTCAGGGGCAGGAGGAACTAACTCAGTAAATTCAGTATCAATAGTATTAAGATAAGCAGACTTATCATAAAGTTTTTTATTTAAACTTAATTCATTTCCCGAATTATATGTTTTTAACTGATTATCCATTTATTACTTTAAAATAATATTTATCATCTAATACTAGGGTTTCTCCTCCAATATTAACTTTTAATAAAATTTGATAATATCTTTCAGGCTCTAACCCGTTCATATATAAAGTAAAGAAACTACTTTCACTATCAGCACTAATTTTAGTATAGGTAGTATCAAAATCAATTACAAATTCATTAGTATCTAAATCCTTAATAGCATAAAAAGAAGCTGTGGGAAGATAAAAATTTGTAGTATAAAGAGAAGCTGTTTGAAAAACCCTTTCAGGAAATTGAGGGCGAGAATTAATTCTAATTTTTTCAACACTATCTCGTCTATAGGCTTTTCCATTATTATCTAAGGAAGCAACCATACGAGAAGTATCTATAATAGTATTAGTAGAAGATCCTGTGTTAAACACAAAATCATCAAATTTGAATTCAAGTTGTGGTGGATATATAGTATGAGTATCTATAGAAAAATACTTTACAGTAGTAACATAATTTTGATCATATCTAAATTCATCAGAATCAGATTGTTTAACTAAAAAACCATCGTTAGTAAATCCCCCTAAACTATTAGAAGCACTATACCAAGTTAATATTGTATTAGTAACATCTACATTTAAATCTTTATCATTGGCATAGTTTAATACCTGAGATTGGTTAACATCTAAACCTAAAGCTGATCCTGTATACCAATTTCCTCCTCCCTCATTAGAACCACTATAAGAAGCAGTAACATATGCTGAAAAACTACTAGTAACCCATGCTCCTTCATCTTCACTTAATCTATAAGTCCAAGATACTCCATTTTTTACTTGGGGTTTAACAGAATATCTTCCAGTTCCCATATTCCAAGATCCCGATACTGGGAAGATTTCTAGAGTAGTATCGGTATTAATTCCTGTTACATTAGCAATATAATTTCTTAAATTAACTTGAAAATTAGCAGTACCAATTTTATTATCTATAATATCTTCAATTTCTGTTTGAGAAAATTTAATTAAATACCTACTTACCTCAGGTGAAATAGAATTATAAAAAGTAGATGCTTCTATAATTTCATCTAATCCTGTATTCATAGAAGGGAATTCAGAATATATAGTTGAATCTTTTTCAGGAAAAATTTTGTATACTGCCATAATTTATATTATAAGGGTACTACTCTACCTTTTATATCGGTATTAGGAAATTTAATTTCAAAAATAGAGGGATCCTGTGAAGGGTAAACTACGCCATTTGCAGTTGCTCCACTCATATCATAAGCATATTTAGAATAACCTAAACTTTCTCCTACTTTGTTATTAAATACAATATCTTTAACATTTTGAACCCCATCAACAGAATTTAACATTAAATATAATTCATTAATTAAAATAGGTTGGTTTATTTGCATGTTATCTACGTTAAAATATTCTATTAACGTATTAATACAATTTGTAAGTACTTCATTACTATTAAAATTAGGAAGTACTACAATTTCAAAATTAATTCCTATATTAATAACAAAAGCATCTTTAATTCTAATAGAATCATTGATAATCCTATATTGGGATAAATAGGTAGATAAATTTTGTTTTAATGCATTAGAAGTAGATACTAATTTTTTACTATCATTAAAAGCTAAAACATATAAATCTAAAATAGATGATTTTTCTCCTGGGAGTAAATTATCTAATTTTTGGGGTTCAACGTATGCTTTAGCTAAAGATCCATATTGTGAAGGCATACTTAATGCTCTTACTAAATAGTCTTCTTGTGTTACACTTCTTAATTGAGAAGCATAATTGGCTAAAGAATTTACCCTTAAATCCTGAACGGAATCTCCATCGCCCCCTCCAGTTGCGGGATTTGGATTATTAACTGCTAAGGAATCAAATGTTGTTTGGGATAAAACAGGATCTAAAGTATCCGTTGAAAAAAATACATTATTTAAACTAGTAATAGTAGTTAAAGTATTAGCAGGTACATTTGCTCCTACACCCCCTCCTGTTAAGTATCTTATAGTTAAAGTAGTATTAGAAGGAGCAACCCCATATGTTTTAGTAAACATAAAGTTTGAAGGGGAATAAGCAGTAGTAAGTTTATTCTGTGTGTAAGGCAATCCAACCCCTACATTATTAGGATTAGGAATAATTTGTTCATCAAAATCATTTGCTGTACCTGCACCAAATTGGATTTGGAGTGTTGCTGATCCACTATTTAAATTATTACTACTTAAAAATCTAGTAGTAAACCTTCTAGGAACTTTTTTTAGTCTTAACAATTCATCCACCTCAGCGGAATCATTTTGAGTGTTAGGATCATTAGCAAAAGGGTTAGTATTTTTAATTGTTTCAAACACAGTTTCTTGAGCTAAATAATCTACTTCTGTCCAATTATTTCCATCACTATCTACTATATCTAAAATACCTAGGGGGCGTTGTAGTAATAAATCATAAGTAGCAAATCTTTCACTTTCACCTACTGTAATGGTAGTAGTATTAATATTAGCAGAGATTGCTGGGGTGGTTTTTTTAAGCAAATATGAAGAAGGCTCAGTTCCTGTAATTTCATATACTGAAACTGTAGTAGGGTCTAAAGAACTAGATTGGCTAAAATCAACTCTATTTTGAATTATAAAATCAGTTCCACTTGTTCCTCCTATAGGAGTATTTTCATTTATGGTTAAAGCATATCTAAAATCAGGTGAATAAGTTCCACTAATACTATCGTAAATAGCAGGTACTGTTTGGAATAATTCTAAATCTGTAGATGCAGCACTTGTGACAGATGGTTTATATCCCATCATGTATGCTAAATCATATAAATTATCTACTTGTCGGGCATATTGAACAAAATTTTCCTGAATTTGATTATCTGTGTAAAAAGATAACACATCACCTACATAAGAAGCCATTTCAATAAACATGGTTCCAGGGGATGTAGGACTAAAATCAGTAACAGTATTAGGAAAATAGGTTTTAGCAAATTCTATAAGGTTAGATCTAAAATCAGAAAAATCCCTGTTAATATATTTAATATTTCTATTAACCCCGTTATTATCAGTTATTAAATTATATGGCATTATAATGGCATGTTAAATTCTATAAATTCATTTAAACTTGAAAACACCGAATAAAAGATTTGAACTGTTATATTATACTCGGAGTCTGAAGAGGTTGTAACTTTTTTTAAATTAACCATGGGAAATACTAAAGTAATATCATCTTCAATATTTTTTTTCAATGTTTCAAGAGTTGAAGGATCATTAGGATCAAAAACATATCCCGTTATATTACTGCCTAAAGTAGGGTTAAATACTCTTTCTCCCTTACTAGTAAGAAAATAATTAATTATATTAGATTTGATCTGCTCTGCTGTAGTATAGTTAATCTTAAAAACAGAATCAGAACCAGATATAGCACTAGATTGGAAAGGAACAGATAAACCAATCCCCACAGTGGGACTTTGATCTAAAGCTGGTATGTTTCCAATTTCTATTGCCATTATTTACTATTTAATAATCCCATTATTTGATCCATTCCTAAATCTCCTTTAGGTAAATCCCCTCCAGGCATTGTTCCTTGAGGATTAAATCTATGTACATCTTGACTTGTAAATTGAGATGCAGTCTCTCCTAAAATGTTAGCATATTTTTCTCTCCTATTTTCACTTATTTGGGGAGAGGATTTAGGTAAAGTTTCACTAACAGGTTGAGTTATAAAAGATTGTTTAGGAGCTTTTACTGCTTCTAATAGTATTTCTTTTAATTCTTCTTGGATAGCTTCTTTAACAGCTTCCTTAATTAAAGATTTAAATGTTTGTGATTTCATTGTTTATAAATATTATACTTGTTATCCTTTTAAATTTTGAGTATCTATTATGAATTTTAATTCATTAACTAAAACATTAGGGTCTGATGCAAAAGATTCATCGCTGGTTAGAGTAACAATGCCTGCTGAATTTCTAGCTTGGGCAAATCTTTTGGGATAAGGGGTTTCGTTTAATTTAGCATACTTTATTTCAAAAGTAAAACCTTTATAAACTCCAAATCCTTCTTCTAAACTATCATTACTTAATGAATTTAATTCATTATTTATTATTTCATATTCTATATCTAGTTCTTTTGCACATTTCTCTATCAATGCATCTAAAACCTTAATCGAAGTATTAACAGTATTTAAAATTTTAAAAATAAAATTATACAATACTCCAAACCCTTCTCCAATAGAATTAAATTTTCTAGCTAAATCTTTTAAATCATTCAGCACATCCCCAGCTGAGATGATATTCCCTGCTGTCAATCCTGGGAGACCTGTTGGGATAGGAAGGAGTTTAATAATCCTTATAACAGGGGGAATTGGGCTTGTAATTTTATTTATCACCCCATTTATTCTACCTACACTTACTATTTGATTTTGAAGTTGGTTTATTCCACTTGCTAAAGCATTTCTTTTATTTATTATAACTAATAATTCTTCTTTAGTAGGACATGCATTTTCTGGAAATTGATTTGTCAATCCTTTTAGTTGCACCATTAAACGTTCCTGAATCTGAGTAGATTGTTTAGCAAAAACTTGAAGTAATCTAGAAGAAGCCATTATAACGTTTTATTATTAGGTGATTTTAAAGATTCTAATTTAGCTAAAGCTGTAGATAAATTTTGAAGGGTTGCTGCTGCTTCTATATTAAGAGGAGCAAAAGGAGCTCCTGGGGGTAAACTAGCTAAAACTGAAAGTTGGGTGATAGTAGATTGAAGAGAAGTTAAAACATCCCTTAATAAATCTACTGTTCTATCTCCTAGTAATAAAGGTTCTGTAGCATTTTTATCCCCTAACAAAATTTCAGGTGAATTTATAATAACTTTATTTGTACTATCTATATTAACCGAATCCTGAGAGTTTAAATTTATAGATTTTGCTGAACTTATTAATGTTGAATCTTGATTAGCATTTAATACTAATCTTCCAGAATTAATTAATACTTGATTAGATGAATAACTTTTAATACTTTCAGGAGCTGTATTATAAGAATTATAATTAAATATATTAGGCTCTAAATTTATTTGTTGTGTAGAAGTTAAGTATATAGAAGCTTTATCTTCATTTATATTTTCTTCAATAGTAGTCCAACCTTCAGTTGTTTGTTCTCCTTGCCCATTTCTTATTTTAGTAATAGGATCTTTACCTTCACTGCTACCAAATCTTAAAGATTGTCCAAACCTACCTTCTATAATATGATCTCCCTCAAAAGGTTGTAGGGGGTTAATATTAAGCTGTTCTATAAAAGTATTACCTAAACTAATTTCAGTACCCCCATCAGTTACTCTCCTAACACTACCTGCAGAAGTTTGTTGATAATCTTTTTGTTGAGAGGGTGCTAACTCTGAACTACCAGGTATAGCATTATGATGTTGGCTTCCCCAAATATTTGTAGGGGGTAGATAATATAAACGTGAACTAGCAGTATTTGTTTCTAATCCATTAGAGGGTAAAGATAAAACTGTAACTACTTCATTAATTAAAGGGTAATGTTTTATGTTAGGGAATAAAGGGTAAACAGGAATAACTGATTTATTAGTAGTAGGTTGAGTAACACTTTCAATTAAAATTACTCCAATTGAAGCCCATTCTCCATAATTTATAAATTCGGGATGGGTATTATCTAAAATAATATCCTTTACCCTACTAGAAAAAATTTCATTCGGAGTAGGGGATGAAGGGTTAGCAAAATCATTTAATACCCCTTGTGATAATCCAGCTATGCCATATTGAAGGTTAGGCATTACTTTTTATCGTCTTTGAATTTTTTTACCTCACTTAACAATTGTTGTTTTTCTTCTTCTGTCATACCAAAATTACCATCATCCATAGCTTCATTTTGAACTGCCCGTTGAATGATAGTAGCCATTTTAATAAGCTGTTCATCATTTTTAACAGAAATTTCAAGATATTCCTTAAGCAGGGGAACAACTAAAGTAGCATCTCCAATATCTTGAATTAGAGGCTTTAACTCAGATATAAGAGTAGAAATTTGTTCTTCTTTTTTCTTTTGATTAAGGTAAATTTCCTCTAAAATATCAGAGAATTTTTTCCTACCGAATATTTTTTTATCTAATTGTCCCATATTTATTTTATTTATAAATATGAAGTATCTTCAAAATTAGTATACCCGTATTCTTTATAAAAGATATAATGTTCTTTATATATGCCCCCTAATTTAGTAGCTACTTTAGTAATTTGCGGAGTTTTAGCGTCTACCATTTCTCTTATATAGATGTAAAGAGCTTTTTTATTAAATACATCTAAATTTTCTCTGGAAGCAAATATAGATAATATAGCATCTGCTATTTGAGCATCTTTTAATTTAGGAAATAGCTCAGTAAGAACTGAATTACAATAATCTATATACTCATCCATGAATATAGAATCCTTATCTTTTTCCATAGGATCATAATCTATGTCGTATGAATATTTTAAATTATGATGTAGTTCTTCAACTGGAGCCTTATCTATTCTCTTTTTATAGTTTTTAGTATTTTGTATAATTAAATATCGTTTAGCAATTGTCCCAAAGTATGAAAATGCTTTTGCTCCCCGTGTAGGATCAAATAAATGGATTTTATCTAATAAAAATGTAATTACTTCATGTTGTAAATGTTCAATATCACTTACTTCCGTATAATAAAATTTAAAAGTATGAATTATATTTTCAGTAAGTTTAAAAAAAGCATAATGAATATCTTTACGATAGATTTCACTACGCTCTTCGGGATCAGAAGAGCTATTGTATCTAACAATAGCGTCCTCTGTTGCTTGAGTAAAATATTGATTTTTACTTTTTTTCTTTCTTTTTCTTTTTACTGGTTCGCTCATAATTTTTCTACCCTAAAATTGGATAGAACTCTCTGAAGTTCTTTGATTTGTTCATACATAAATCCTACTTCATCATCACTTTTAAAAATTCCTCGTTCATCAATTTTTTTAAGTTTTTCATCCGAAAGTTCTATTATTCTACTAAATTGGTCTAGATAGGTTATGTACCCTGCTAGAATATCTTCTTGTTTTTCGTTTTTACGGAGAAGGTTAAAAGTTGTAAATCCTAGAATTACAACTAAAACCCCTAATACGCTTATAATAATTGTTTGTATCATAATTTATCGAATAAATCTTTAAGACCTTTGCTTTCAAGTTGTGAAAGCGCTTTATCTTTTGTAGATTTTTTATTTTCTTTCTTTAATGTAAAATTCTCTTCTTGGGTAGGCACGGAATTTTTGAACTTAGGTAACCACTCACGCTCAAATTCAATACGAGCTGCCATTAAATCCGCTTGATGAAGAATATAAGGAAGAGAAGTACGAGGTTTTTGTTCGGGCATGTACACTTTAAGGTATTTTTCATTTGCACTATCATATAACCCATCATGAGTTTGAATAGCTAACATTTCATTAAATGAATATTGAACACCATGAGACTGAAGCATAAATAAACCTCGGTCAGGGACAGAAGCAAATGGGACTTGCTTATTAAACATATAATCTTCCCCTAACTTATCTTTTCTCCACTTGTCAGTCTGGGGGATATAGGATTCATGTTCTTCATTACCCATCTTACCAAGATCATGATTAATAGCAGAGAAAACTAATTCTTCTTTAGTAAAAGTAGTCATATCTGCCCCTTCTTCTTCCCAAAGATTATATTGTTTAAGAGCACAACGAACTACTCTATTAACATGTTCAACATATCCACCTGGAAAAGCATTATGGTATTCTTTTTTATGAGCAGCAGGCATCATCATGATGCGGTCCTCATATTTTTTATAGAACCCAATAAGTTTATTTTTTCTATCGCCCGTAATATGTCCTGTGATATTCTCACAGAACTCTTCCCAATTATTTTGAATTTGTTCAGCTGTAAGCATTATACTCGGTTTTGCTCGTTAGGAGTCATAGGTTCACGATCAACAGCGGCCTTAATTTCTTCAACTAAATCCTCACAAGCTACTTTAGCTTCATTAATTTCTTGTCGATTTCCTCTCCCATTATGGAATTCAATATGCTTTAACTTTGCTTCGAGATTTTCAAGCTTTTTTTGTATGTGTTGTCTAAAATACATTTTTTATAAATTTTATTTAAGTTACGAACTAGGATTTAAATAATCAAGGAATTTTTTAAGGTAAGCACACTTTTCATATTCCTCATCACTTTCAAAATAACTAATAGCAGAATTTATTGCTTTAATAAAATCCTCTGAATTTTTTCTTTCTAAAATTTCTTGAGAATATTTGTCTTTTATATTAAACTGATTAATATAGTCCCAAGCTCTATTATATAACAGATTTTCTCCTGCAGCTTCTACCTCTTTAATATTTAAAGAACTATCAGCCGATTGAAACATTTTAATCAACCCTTTTTGGTAAACAAGGTGATTATTTATAAGTTTTTCAAACATTCCTAAATAATATCTGGGGTGGTTTTCTTCCATATCCTTAATGAATTTAGGAACGGGAAATCCATTATCATCTTCTTTATCAGAATTAAAAGCCCCAAATATTTTATTAATGTCCAAAGTGTCTTTCTATAGTTTCTAGTAAATCTTCAGCTTCACCTAACTTATGGAGAGCTTTTTTACCTTCTTCAAAAAACTTTTCTGCAGTATGTTCACCAATACCTGCCGGTGACTCAGTAAGAAGTTCTAATGTGAGCAATGCTTCTTCTTTATCAGCTTCAGCTTGCTTTCTAATTGCTTTTATTAGTTGAAATTCCATGATTATAAATATAATTAATTTCTAAATTTTCAACAGTTGTATTATATACCCAATATTTCATTAAAAATATTAATTAAGTAACATCCCACTCAATAGCAGCCATTAAATAAGCTGAACCTGTGTCCATATTAGGGTTTTCTTGCAAGAGTGCAATAGCGGTAGAACGAACTTCGGTGCGCAAACTAAGAATTTCAGCTTGCTCTAAGATCATTTCAACAACGTCTTCAGTAGTAGCTTTTCTTGGATCCATTTGGTTAAGTTTTTGAAATTGGGGGGAGCTCCCACTCCCCCCTCAAACAACATGGCAGGTCTTTATGCAGCAAACTCTTGAGCTACTGCAAAAAGTTTTTTATTAACATCTAAATCTTGCTTAAAGTTCTTAATTTCACGAGCTTTACGCATTTTAACACCGGAAACATAATCAAAATCTCCTGTAACTACACGTTCTTGTACAAGATTAAATACACTCCACAAATCATCACCTTTATCTTCATCTCGAACTGGGGTGAGGAACTGATCTAAATCAATCTTATAAACTTGATCAACCTTTTGATTTTCTTGAATCTTAAATCGTGTTTCAAGAGCTTTACGAGCCAAATCATATTTTTGGTTCTTAGTCAACTCAGTATTTTTAAACCGATTCATGCTATCAACTGTCAATGGCAACTTATCTACCATCTCACTAATTGTTTCACGCAATGTTTCAAAATCATAACCCATGTGACGGATCTTCATTGAACCAAATTCCTCATCGGCAATCACTAACCCATTTGAACAAACAAATCGATACATACCAGCTTGGAATGTAAATGAATTTTTCCCATCATGGGAATTAGTCATAATAATTTGAGGCCAAACATTATCACCATCTTTTCCTTCAACCATCAAATCGGGGTGGCGGAAAACAAGCATATGCTTTTGATAGCCTTTAGTTTGTTTTTTACGAGCAGCAACTTGCTTCGCTTCAATTACTCCCCAACCTAATTTACGCATGTCATCAATGACTTGGTTGGTTGGGATGTGAGTGTAGTGTTTTGAAACTTCACTACTTGCACCTTCACTGAAGGCGACTGGGCAGACCTCACGAATCTGCTCGTCGTTAAGAAATTCAACTTCTTTTTGCTGGGCCTGGAACATCAAATCTTCCATAACTAATTAATTTAAATGATCGGTCTTGACTCGCTCGCAACCTTACCCTGTAAATATACGAATGGCTTCCTGCGCAGCCAAATTTTCATATGACTTTAATATGACGCCTGGATTCCAAATATTGAACCTGTTACTGGATTAGCTAGGTTGTTTACTAAAATGTTTGTTGCTCTAAATTTAATATTAGAGGCATTAATAGTACTAGTAACAACTAAATTAAAGGTAGCAGTTGAATCACCTTGCACAGCAAATCCTGCATTCATAGAGCCTGTTACAAAAGAACAATTTACAGGAGTATTAATAGTAGCTTTAGTAAAGGGTAATTCACCATTTTCCCCTTCAATTGAAAAATAAATATTTCCCGCATTATTAACTAAAGAAAAATTATATGTAGCTGCTGTTAAATTAGCGGCTGCATTTACTCCATCTCGTAATTGTGTTCTTGTATATGTTGGCATGTTTATAAATACCCAAAATATATATCTTACTCGCTACTATGAGTTGGTCTTACGATTGAAGGGCGTTTTTTAGATGTTATATTTTTTTGCTCACTATGGGGAATAGGTTGTGTTGTGGGTTGTATAACACGAACATAGCGAGGATAATAATAAACGGTTTGGGTATTAGGGTAATAATCTCTATCAACACCATACGAATTTCTTTGCGGTGATTCGCAATTATAATCGTTAATATACAATTCGTCACATTGAGCGTATGCCTCACATGATTTAGGAGCCACACAACCATTACAACAAAATAAAACGATGCTACTTAAGCTTAAAATAAATTTCTTCATCTTCGTCATTTATAAACATTTTAGCATTAGGAAATGCTTTTTTAATAAAAATAGAATATAATTTGTGTCTTCCCGTATCTTCTGTTGCTTCATTACCTTCTTTAGTAGGAGAATAACTTAAAACATCGGGTAAATTAGAGCCAAATTCACTTTGTAAAATTTTCTTAATAGTAGCCATTAAGCGGAACATATAAACTTTATCGTTAACAAGATTAAATGTAGCACCTGCTCCTGCATCAGCAATAGAGAAAATAATTTCAAACCCATCTATAATAGTACCTTTAGGCTTATCTAAAAAGTTATAGTATTCTTCACGATCCATTTCCATATCGTCAGAAACACGTTCTTTAAAAGAAATAGCTTGTAAACGAATAGGAATGCTCATTTCAAGATCATCTTGCTCAGTATAGGCATCAATAAGGTATGAGAATGTATCACCTTTTCTAAAATTTTCTTTATACTCAAAAGGCTCCGAAGTTCCCTCACCGACCTCACTTAGTTGTATCTCCGTATATACTTCATTCTCATTAAGATATTTAGTATAATCATCAGGTAATACAGTAACTAAGCCACCACTTTTCATTGTTGAACCGGGGAAAGCTTTTTGGAGGAATAAATTGTATATTTCTTGGCGTTGGAATGGATTTTTCTTACCGTATTCTGCTTTTCCGTAAACAACAATATTTTTTGTTTCACCGTATTTTAGAGTATCTTTAAGAGATTGTTTTAAAATAGTACCTACAGTGTTTATAATAGTAAAAGCAGATTTATATGAATCACCTAAAATAGAAGTTTTACCTTTAAAAGCACCTTCTACGGTATTAAAATTAATTGTAACAGCTCTACTACCATAGGAAAGTTCAACAACCATTTCAGTACCATCAGGTAAATTAAATTCGTAAAATTGTTTACCAGTAACGATACCGTTTCTACCACTTACAGTATCTTGAGTTAACTTAAATGGCAACGCCTTGGAAGACTCTAAGTTGCCGACTTCATCTAGTCGTATCTCCGTATATACTTCATATAATGATTTCATTTTAGTATCTTCTAATAACCCAACGTATTTGCTAGGTGGTTTGAGTTTTGCGGTGCGTTTCCACTCATCAAAGTAAGCAACAGGGTTAGGATTATCGGTTTTATCGGTAAATTTAGAGATTCTAGCGTCGTCTTTGAATTGATCTTTGATGCGTCGATCAGTAACCATTATGACGTCAGGTTTAACTTTATCACCGACGTATAGCGTTTCGTATTCTTTATAGTTGCTTAACAGGTTGGACACATCGGGATTCATGATCAAATTAGGGTCAGTTAATTTAACACCGTATACAACTGAAACGCGATCGTCGTCAAACTGGCCTTTGAAGTTGTCGGCAGTGTATGCGTCGAGTGAAAACGAAGTAAACCCATAACCGCCCCTGGATTTATAAACGTAATTGGGATCGTCGATAGCGAAACCGTCGATTCGTATTCTTTTGGGGTCTTTTTCGTTAGCCTGGCCTACTAATCTAGATTGTGGGATAAGTCTTTGAAGATCACTTAACTTCATTGTCGCTCCTCTCCACGCATATCCCTCATATCCGGTTTGCCAAGGTTTTCCACTGCCTCCTACGTCTTTGGATTGAGCGGGATCTAAAATTTTAGGGAATTTAGATTTTAAGGGTACTAAACCCTTTAACAACGGACCTAAATCCATTGCTCCCGTATTCTCGTAGAAATAATCTTGTAATTTTCTTAAGAGCGCGTCTTCCCATATCGTATTGGGTTCGAAATCGGGTGCGTATAATTTATGGAGGAAGTTAATAAACTTCGCATCTAAACCTATTCCTGGGAATACCTCCGCACCCCACAATTTATCCCCCACATTGAGGTCCTCGTATAGATCTTTATATAGCTGTTCGAGCTTCAACTTAGTCGTTATCAATAGTACCCGACATGATTTGCTTTAACAACACCTTAATTCTGTCTCTAAGTTCGGTGTATAAAGGTTCTTTAATATCGTACATCATAGTACCGTCTCCTTCTGGATCACCTTTCCACAAACCACCTAATTTTTTACCTAAGAAATCATCCCATTCAAACCCGTCTTTGATACCCATTGCAAATAATTTCTGAGCTAATTTTTCATTATAAAACGGATATAAGGATATAGTTTTTCCTTCGTCTTCGTCTTCTTTAAGTACTGATTGGTAAGGAATAGTTCCACCATCCTTTAACTTAAGGTAGATACCATCAATTTTTTCAATTTCACCTTCTTTTTCTTCACCTGCTCCTTTATATTTTACGGTTTGGCCTACTTTAAATTTGCTCATTTTATCTTCATTGAGCTCTTCGTATATACTTTCTAAATTCATGCCTTCTCTGTATGCTTTTTTGGATTTAAGGAATTTCATTACTTTTTTCTTTTTAAGGTCTGGATCTGCTGTAGCCATCATACCTGTATAACCGTGGTTATCAACATATAATTTCTTGAGTCTTTCTAATTCTTGTTGAACCAACATTTCTGTTTCGTTATCAAGTGGTTCTCCGTTTTGCATACCGCTTTTTAAAATTTCTTCGGCATCCATAATCATACGGCCTAAACTAGCTTTAGAAAAGTACCCGCTAAATGCGTCTCTTCTTTCTCTTACTAACTTATCTATATATTTAGCTTGGTTTGCATGTCCTTTAGAAGATTTTTTTAATGACTTACTCATGTCCTTTAATTTTCTCTTCTCACCTTTAGTTAAATCTGCTTCATCCATGTTTTTCATGGCTTCTTTTCTTTTAAGG
>MDSZ01269942.1_pt1 | contig 23908 bp, 38 predicted proteins | sample 811201 | NCBI WGS metagenome assembly MDSZ01 (sample SAMN05326647, study PRJNA326480) | marine metagenome | isolation source: seawater | place: Indian Ocean: North | collected 2010
TAAATGTAAATTCACCCTCGGTTGCGTTTTCAAAACTTAACGTCGTAGATTCAACAGACATCGGTTCATCTGATATAGTAAAAAACCTAGGTGTTTTTCTAATCCTTGGATAAACCTTCCTGAATCTCTGTGCGTCCCTTCTTCTAAATGTGGTAAAGCCCATGGCATCTCTCCCTTACACTAAATATAATTATTAGATTTTTAGATTACTAAAGAATATTTGATGCTTCAGTTGCGAGATCTGATCTTTGACCTTTTTGTAGGTGAACGTGCGCAGCCCGGGTTGAGTTTTTAAACCTATCTATTACAATAGAAAGACCGTTTGATCTCTTATCAATGTAAGGAGTATCGATTTGGTCAATGTCCCCCAACAAAACTATTTTTGCATTTTGTCCAACACGAGTAATGATTGTTTTAAGTTCATGGATAGTTGCATTCTGAGCCTCGTCTACAATGATAAACGCATCGGCAAATGTCCTACCTCTAATGTATGGTATAGGAGCAACTTCTATCTTTCCAGACGCAACTAGATTTTCAAACAGGCTTGCATCATCAAATGCTTGACGAACATTATCTACAATAGGGGCAAGCCAAGGGGCCATCTTCTCATTCATGTTACCTGGAAGATACCCTAAGTCTCTTGCTCCGACGTGTTGTAGGGTTCTTGTTACAACGATTCTTTTTCTTTTTGTCATACCAGCTCTTTCAAGCTCAGCACTTAAGTCGCCATCGGTGCAAGATGCAAGCGCTGCCATAAGTGCAAGAAATGTTTTTCCACTTCCAGCCAATCCAGTCAAGGTGACTAAAGAAATAGTTGGATCCATCAAAGCGTTTATTGCAAATCTCTGTTCAGAGTTTCTAGCTTCTATGCAGGGATTGTCTAGGGCTGTAGTTTTAAGCGGACGGATTTTATTATCTCTATGAATACCCAAAAAGCTACTCGAATCACTTTTTGCTACAATGCACATGTTTTCATACAGTTCAATATCATCGTAAAGCAGTTCATCAGCATCTACTTCTTTCTGTTCATAGAATTTGTCTATAGTTGCCTTGCTTGTCTCAATGTATTCTACACCCTTAAACTGACCGAGCTCTGGAGCTATATGGTCTTTGTAGTAGTCTTCTGCCCAGACTCCTAAAGCATCGCACTTAACCCTAAGATTGATGTCTTTTGTAATTACAGAAACCATTTTTTCTGGATGTTTTTTCATAAGCCTCATTGCAGAAGCGATTATCTTATTGTCGTTTCTTGATATATCTAGCTCTGTTCTTTCATCAACTCGTAGAGCGTCTGTATCGAAGCTTATTCTAATGTCTAGGTCTTCAACTACCTTCCATCCTTCCGTTTGTTCAGAGTGGCGTAAACCATCTAGAAACCTGTTAACATACCTTGCAGCTTCACCGATTAGGCCAGGCTTTTCTTTAAAGCGATCGAGCTCTTCTAATACTGGCATCGTTATTACAATATCGTTACCAGAAAATGCTTCTATTGAGTTTTTATCGTAAAGCAGAACGCTCGTATCTATTACAAAAATTTTTCTTGACAAAATATACTCCGTACATTCTTAGTTGTTTTGTTATTATTACAATTGTTGGAGGAAACATAAACTATGAGTCGACTAAACAAGAACAAGACGTGCTTTGCAAACTGCCGTGATAAAGCTTTAGAATGCAAAAATAAAAAGTGTAGAGCATGGTTCGATTGCAAACAACATAACAACTGCTCAATCATTGCTGCTGAAGCTGGGCCCATGACATTACAAAATATAGGGGATTTATTTAAGCTTACTCGCATGCGGATATGCCAAATAGAGAAGAGTGCTATCACGAAAATAAGAGATATGATCACATAGATAATTATAAAAAAAAAGGGTTCCTAAGAACCCTTTCGTAAATTTACGCTGAGCGTAAGTCTACTTTTGTGCTTTTCGAGCTTTATCAGCCTCAACAGTCATCTTTACGAGATCGGCAGCTTCTTTTTTAAGTAAGCGTAAACCTTTCCGAGCCCGCACACCAGCAGATGCATTACCGCCAGCATTCTTATGTACGTCGAGATCGATAGACTCAATAAGAACTTTAATTTCAGCCCATTTATCAATAATGTTAGACATGTAATTTCTCCGTTTTATTTGATTTACAAAGATCGACTATCGATCTCATCAAGTTATTATCTTCCAATTCAAGCGCTAGTAAATTGATTACATCGATAATTTGTTGTTGTGAGACACCAAAGTTCATAATTTCCTGAACGATTTCACGTGAAACTGACTTGCCCAGTACTCTCACTTGCTCGGTCTCTGATATATTTTTTAAGTCCTCATTCATATAACTCTCCTATCTATAAATGGCTCGATACTGTAGCGATTGTCTTCCTTGAATCGCAGCAACTTTCCTTCGAAGCCTTCGTCAATGGTGTTTTTTTCGAGGACGATAAAATCGCCCCATTTTTTTTCCTGAACAATAAACAAAGCCATTTCCCAAGTTGGCAAACCACATTTGTAATTTTTTAAAGTGTCGCTAACTGGGCTTGGTAACATCATTCCTATATCATCTTTTGTTAGCATCGATATTTCTGCCCTGTTAGTAGCTACTTCCGACTTACAAAAGTCAAACACTTTGTGAATTACACCACAGTTATTACATTGCGCATATTTTTCTTCAAAGACATCTGATTCGTCAACGACTGAAAAAACAACAAACTCATGATATGGAGGATCCGGCCTATTGCGATACTGTGGCAAAACACACAAACACTGGATGTTGTGCTTTATGCCTCTTCTCACTTATCTGCCTTTTCCATAAATCTAAAAAAGCACTGTTTTGTTCTTTCTTCGACGGCCATAAGAATCGCTCGAGATTGCTCTCCTGAAGTCTCAATATTGTTCGCCCTCAGTGCTTCTACAATTATTCTTGAATTTGACTCCGTTACGAATTGCATGAGGTCTCTTAATTCTGCTCTTGTCATGTTTATCTCCTTGGAAGGTATATTTTTGTCTTCAGAACTTCTTCCACTTTCGTTGCAAGTTCATTAACTATTGTATATGACGGCTCAGGAATATAAAATTTCTTTTTTCCAATGTTGATTTCTGTTACACCAAATTTTGTCATTTGACTTAAAAGAACAGTCGCATGTCGTATGTTTATTTCCGCATTGTCGTATGTAGACTCTTTTGGAAGCTGCACTCTGCAAGCATTACCTTTTAGTGAAATTAATCTTTTGGAGATTACTTTTCTTTCTGCATCCGTTGCCTGATCAATTTTTTTAGTTAAGTATTTTATGTGCAGATCATTACTTTGTGATGGTTTGATTATAAGGCTATCCATGGTTGTTTCAACGGTGTCAGATTTTCCGCACCTGTTAAGATCTGCAGCGGACAATACATCACCGAGTGCTGCAGAATAAGGTAGACCGCCGACAATACTTTGTAGATCCGCCAAACTGTTTATTGATTCCAGGTCAAAGCCATACTCAACAGGGACAACATTTGTAACATTTCTAATGTAATTTTCCTGAAGTGTATTCAGTACTTCTTCATTAAATGATTTGCAAACCAGAAAATATGTTGTTTCCTTTTGTTCGAAACTTGCATTCAATAATCGCATAAGTTCGGATGACTTTGATACGGCACCATCTACCATAAAAAATTTACAATTGCTAAACTTTGATGAGTTTGCACTAAATCCACTTGCAATCCTTAGCCTAACTTCAGGAGTACTAACAAATCTAATCATAGGTTTTACGATCGGCGCTCTTGTGGCCGATATGCTTAACTGTGGATTTCCATACTTTCTTACCTGCTGCATCACTGTTGAAGTAGTCGAACAAGGCAAAATCTTTTTTACGGCTTCTAGTAAGAATTTCGAGCTGCCCCTTATCTTTCTAGAACTAGTGTGAACCATTGCGTTGTTGTAAAGCTCTAGAAAGATAAGGCCGGAACCAGGGAATTTTTTCTCAAAATTACAAATAGTTTCAAATGCCAGACTTACGATTGCAGCATTGGCTTCATTTGAAACTATTTTTTTTGATATGCTAGGATATTTCCAGAAAAAACTTTCTTCTACGGAATTATCAAACAAAAAGTTTTCATTTTTAAATAGACTACAGCACTTTATAAAATCTTCGACAGCGCCGTTTGATTCGATAACATCAGTGGTGAAAACCACTCTTTTGTTTTTTTCCGTTTGCGATGTTTGATAATGTGATTGCATTCAAAATATTGTCCACGATGTTCTTAGTTAATTCTTGGCCAGCTTCAGTCTGTTCTTTTCGACGCTGGAATTCTAACGAAAATGCAAATAGCCTAAGCAACAGACCTAAGCCAAGCAGAAAGAAAGAAAATCCCATTGCGCTTGAGTGCAGAATGAATGAACCTATAACTAAAACTTCAGGCATTCCAAAATTGAGTTTCAACTGTCCCTCCAGAGATTGTTTGCTGCATAAGTTAGTATTTCTTCAGCAGACTCTTCATTATAACCATAATCATCAATTAAGGTTTGTATCATATCTGAATACTTTTTTTGTTGCTCATCGTCTCTGGTTTTGGATTTTGTCACGATTCTTGCCATATCTTTTACTGAGTTTATCAGGTAAGATTCGATCGCTTCCTTCAGCGGTTCATAACAAGTATAGTCGACTCTTTCTTTTCTACGCAGCTTTGCAAACATGTAGGCTGTAACATCTGATCTAAAGCCTTGCTTTGCGGAACCCGTAATTCCAATGACTTCCTCAATGGATTTCATGAACTTTTCGTCCGGAGCGCGCTCTTCTTTGGTAACAGAGTCTTTCATTTTAGACTTAGTAGTAAATGCCTCTGCATTATCGAGATATGTATCAAACAGTGCCTGAGCTTGTTCTTCGTATGCCGTAATAAAAGCCTTAGCGATCTCAGTTTCAAGAATTCTAAGGTATTCCTCACGAACAACTTGCTGAATTAATTCCAGACATCTTTCTCGGAAGTCCTTGTCAACAATCTGCTCTTTTACCATCTTTGTTATTGATTTCATAACTCCGATAGGAGTAACGCAGTCTTTATCAGAATCGCAAAGTGCATGGTCGATCGACTTCATGATAAACCTTGTTGAGATTCCACTCATACCTTCTTCGCGATTTTCTTCTCGGAGGTCGTTAATGTCAATAGCCTTAACTCTGCCTTTTTCAATGACCTCTTCGCCATTGTATATTTTCATCTTCGTTAAGATATCGCACTTTTGGCTTTGCTTAAGTCTAGACATAACAGAAAACATTGAAGCGACTTTTATAGTATGCGGTGCAATATGAGCATCAAAGTCTGATCTGCTCAAGATTTTTTCGTAGATCTTTGCTTCCTGATCTAGCTCTAGAACATAGGGTACATTAATCTTAACAACCCTGTCAAGAATAGCTTCATTCGTATGCTCAGACTTAAACCTGTTCCACTCTGATTCATTGCAGTGTGCTAGTATGACACCATCAAAGAAAATCATGTCGTGCTTTCCAGGAGCCGGCACCCTCTTTTCTTGAGTCGCCGTAATAATAGTATGAAGAAACTCAATCTCGTTTTTGAAAACCTCAATCAGTTCCACAAGACCTCTGTTGCCGACATTAAAAGCACCAGTAAGGTTTAGTACTCTAGGATCGTCTTCAGAGTATTTATCAAGCTTCGAAATATCTTCAGAACCAATTAGTACAGATACATCTTGTGAGTTTGCATCCATAGGAGGCACAGAAGCGATTCCGCGGCGACCTCGTTGTGAAAAAGTAGATTGTACCACCTTAAAATTTTCATACTTTCCATCATACTCCTTTAGTAATTTATATCTAGCTACAGGAGAAATGTCTCCCTCGATCTTGACACCAAGCGCGCTTTGAAAATCATTTCGTAATCCTCTAGGAATCAATTGCAACGGCTCTCCGCGCTGGGGGTCTCCCTCTAGATGATAATACTTTAGACCGTCAAGCGCTCTTTTAATATGTTCCGTAAGTGCAGACTTACCAGCACCTACCGGTCCCATTAAAAGCAAAACCTGTCGTGATTCCTCGCCTCGCAGTGCAGCTCCCTTGAGAAACCTCATCAGCTTTTCAATTACGTTTTCCATTCCAAAGAATTCTTCTTTGAAATAGTCGTACACTTTTACTGAATCACCATTGAAAATTTTTCTTTTTCTTGGATCATCACTGGCCATTTCAACAAGACCATGATCAAGGATTGCATCGTATAATCTCTTGTGCGACAATTTTGCAATACTTGGATTTTGCTGTACTAGCTCTACATAGTCTAATAGCGTGCCTTCAAATTTTTCATCTTTCTTTTCTGCACGCTTATCGTTAATAAGTTTTAGAAAATCTTTTTTGTTCACAGCTTTCTCCTAGATTTCAAATGGCGCATCATCGACCATTGTAATAAGTTTGACATCGTTTTTCCAAAGTTTTTTTGTATGTTTAATTACCTTATTTGCATGATTAAGCTCAAGGTCTCTTGTTCCATCGTGTTCATGATAAAGAATCAAGGTGTCACCTTCAACAAAATCAACGTAGATGACTGGAATGGAATTACTTCCAATTTGTGTAAGCAAAGTTTTCTTAACATGTTGCCAGCCATCGTGATCTGAAACCTCGGTTACCTCTATATTATCTTCGTTATCGGAATAGGAAAATAAATTTAATTCTTCACAATCTTCCCTGGTTAAATATTGCCTTAAAAAGGATTCATCATGATGAACTTCCCTTGCAATAAAACATTCATCTAATCCATACCTTTCTTCAATTTTGTTAAAGAGATGGAAACCAATATGATAGGGATTAATCGAACCTAGGTGAGGACGAACAACCTGGTTGTGTGACTTCAGAAAAGGAATGTGGTATTTTTGAGGCATGTCCAATTTTTCTAGTATCTTAAAATGCCAAAAACAAGCCCAACCTTCATTCATAATTTTTGTTCTAATCTGTGGCATGAAATAGTGGGCTTCGTCTCTGATTATTTCAATGATGTCTCGTTCCCAATCTTTTAAGCCGCGGGCATAAGCGCTTATGAAACCAAGGACATCGTATTCAGATTCATGAGGCAAAGAATTAAAAATTCTTTCGTCTAGTTCACCAGCATCTAATCTATTCTTATTTGCTTTCTGCCACTCGTTTCTTTCATGTCTAATGTCTCGAATATCTTGTGGAAGCCTTGGAACTTGGTAACTGAGTGCATGAGCTGCATCAATGATGGCCTCTACTTTACCAATACCAATAGATGGGTCTTCAATGTAACTTTGAATACGTTTCTTTGCGTTCCTCATCCTAGGTACAACTGTATCAGCTCTCGTGTATGCAAACGTACGATTACATTTAAAAAAATCAGAATGACCAACACAGTGTGCCATGATAAGAATCTGCAAATATAGCGGGTTTTCTTTCATGAGGTAACTTATACAGGGATTCGAATTTATAATAAGCTCGTAAGGAAGCCCTGTCATTCCGAGTTGGTATCTTTGATGCTGTACCTCAAATGATTTACCGTACGACCAATGGCCATAGTGAGTTGGCATACCATGATATGCCATGTTGCCAATCATTTCAAAGTAATCACATGTTTCGTATGTAATGGGATACCAGTCTAAATTATTTTCTTTGGCTATCTCACAAATTCTGTTATCCCATATTTGTAAATCTTCTAGTGACCAATCACTCACGTCACACCTCCGAAGAAACTTTTAAAAGCTTTCCAAACATCATCTTTTTTTGCAATGTTAACAATCTTAAATTTGTCATCCTGCATCCACTCGTAAACCCCAGCCAAACTATTTTCGCCATTTCGAAGCCAGTTTATTTCTTCCTTGCTTGGCTCAATTTGGCAATAGCCATAGAGTTGACACATGTCCTTTAGAGCTTGGCTAGCAGTAACCGCTGCTTCCATGTCGGACAACCAGTTATCTCCATCCGAACAATGAAACGTATATATGTTCCATGATCTTGGATTGTATCTCTTTTCAGCCTGTTCCAATACATAATTCAAGGCTGGAGAAACAAGCGTTCCGCCACCAGAACCCCTGTTAAAGAACTTATCTTCGTCTACTTCATAAGGTTGTGTATCGTGCGAAACAAAAACAATTTCTGTTTTCTCGTACTTGCTACGTATGAAGTGGTACAACAGAAAGAAAAATGACCTTGCTAGATATTTTTTCTCTTTGCTCATTGATCCAGAGATGTCCATCACAAAAAAGATACACGCATTAGTTGCGTACTTGGTATCTTGTTTAATGTGCTTGTATCGAAGATCGTTTTCAATGAACGAAAAGCTTTCGCCACTTTCTGGATCGTATGAGCCAGCTCGTTCGGCTGCTTTCTTTCTTTTGATACGCCTCTTCGCAGTTTCTTTTTTCGAAAGTCTTGGTCTGATACCTTCATTTCTATATCCCTTACGCTTGTATTGTTGGGACATAATTTCTTTCATTTGCTTTTTTTCAAGCTCAGGAAGATTAAGGTCTTTAAACAGGTATTCAGTCAACTCTTCAAGCGTTACCTCGACTTCATAGTATTCTTCACCGGGTTCATTGCCAGGCTTATCACCGCCTTGAGGCTTGCCAGGTTTCTTTTTACCTTTGCTGTATTTCTTGCCCTTTTGTATATCGGCATCTCCACCAGCTCCTGCTTGTTCGTTGCTGTTCGAACCATAAACAAACTTGTATTCCTTGATTCCCTTAACTGGGATCCGGATCTTTTTCTTGCCGTTCTGGCCAATGATACTTTCTTCTGCAACAATGTCGTGTACACCATCTCGAATAGCTTTTTCAATCTTATTCTTATGGCGCCGCCGATCGCCGGCCGAACGGTCTGCATTCGTATTGTGATGGCTGAAAACACTGCCCATAGTAACTCCACTCAATTACTAATTATCAAAAGTTTTTTTATTAGTAATAATATGGACAAAATTTCCTTTGTTAATCAACCCCTGGCAACAAAATACTTTCTCCAGGAAAATTTTTGCCGATTGTTTAGATAAGACATGTCGTTATCGTTATCGTAAGCCTCTCTTTCAAAAGGAATGTTATAGTAGGCATCTCTTCCATTCTCTCTATGCCATACTCTGTTCACCAGCCAGTACCAAAAATATAAAATATAAAATGGTATAACAAACAATTCGGCTTGCTGCCTGATATGAATTTTTTCGTGATTCAGTGATCTTGGATCAGGAACATCTCTGTAAATTATGAATGGATAAATAGTAATTGCCCTGATTGAAATAACCCAAGAAAGCAATTTTGGTATTCTGCTATTTGTTATAACTATAGGATTTCTCATTTTAAGTCCTCGATATATTTGCTCGCCCATTCCACTGTAGGTCTAAGATAATCATAGCAGTCTCCTAGAAGCTCACCAGGCTGCAGCCATGCATGGCCTTCATGTTCAAGAATACCAGTATGTGGGTTTTCTGATAAAGTAGGATCATCATATACCTGAGCCATCCAAATAGTCAAGTAAGAATCTTTGAATGGTCCGGCGACGATGCTGTTATCAGTAATCACATAACCAGCTTCTTCGAATGCTTCTCTTTTTGCAGTCTGTAGAGCTGACTCTCCATGATCAATAACGCCCTTTGGTATGTCGTAAGTTCCTTGACAACGATTGCGATGGAATTCCGGGCCTACAAGACCCAGAAATCTAATTCCGTCTGGAAATACTCTAAAAACTACAAATCCTGCACCAGCCACAATCACGCCCTTACACAGCGCCAAAGATTAGCTTTGCGTGTGGCGTGCCTCCTAGGTTGCGAACATACCATCCGTTGTACTCCCCGGCAGGACCATATTGCATTGCTTTACCAGCCTCTATTTGTGAACTGGAATCTGTAAACTGTGATGCAATATCTTGCAATACAGGGTCATCACCGGTATATTGAGAGGGGTGTACTCCAAACCAAGTTAGTTCTTTTCCTGGAAGTAGAGCTCTGACTGTTGTCTCGTCTGTAACTGCAGGAGTACCACGTTTCATCTGTGAAGTTGCGGCTCTTCCACTCATTTCTGCGTAATGTTCTCCATCAGATAGACGAGAAGCAGTGTCCCCAACAACGTAACTACTTGCAGGTTCTGATCCGTCAGTTGCAGATAGAGTTAGCTTCATTTTTCCGGCCTTGGGTTTCATGCCTCTTACAACATCGGGTTCAGGGTCTGCATCGATGTCCCATGCTAAAAAAGTTGTGTAGTCATTTTGGCCAGGATTTCCAAGATCGTCAGCACTTCTAATGTCCGTGTTGCCACCTAAATAAGCGTAAGACTGATCGATTAGCTGAAAGATCTCGTCTCTAAGTTCACTATTTGCAGGATCCATTAAATCAGGATAAACCTGCATTTCTTTATTTTTGGCGTATGATGGAAGTTGTGAAAACTTTTTTTCTAACAACATACTTCTGATTAATCGTCGAAGCTTAGATTCTCTTAAGCGCATATTAGTCTCCAGTATTTAAGTCTAATTATGCGTCTCTTTTGTAATCGTCAGCGAGTCGAACAACGTCTTCTAAAAAATTTGTACTTACTTCTATCAATATAGTTTCATGTTCTTGATCCTCAGGTGCCCCAAATCTATGCACTTGGTTGGGTTCAACATGAAAAGTGTCTGTCTCGCTAAGTAAAGTAAAATCTTCAGCTTCTTCGCTGTGCCATACTTTTAGTTGCCCGACGAGCACATATACCGTCTCTTCTTTCTTGGCGTGATACTGAAGACTTAGACGATGTCCTGGGTTGATGTGCAGTAGTTTACCTGCATAGTTCGGCGTCTCGGCCCACAAAACCTCGTGACCCCATGGTTTATTTGTTGTTGTTTTATTTTTCATACTAAGCTCTTATCTGTCTAAAATCAAATGGAATATTATATTTTTCGCAAACCGTTTGGCATTGCTCTATATAAATGTCTGTGTCTTCATAGATGGTAATTTTGGCCGGCTGAAGTGTGTTAATGACTGATTCATAAGCTGGCTTTTTATCCGGATTACCTGAACACATAATGATCATCTTATCAGCGTCGATGTTTTGGCCAAGCAACCAAGCTCGTGGACCCGATAGTTCATCACGTCCGGTTACCAAAACACAGAGATCCTCTTCTGAAGTCAACAAAACCTTGAGCATAGTAACCGTTCCAGAAATTGGAGTACCTTTTGTCGGATATCCTTGGAATTCTGAGAAGTTCATGTCAAACCGACCAGGGAATCGCTCAACCCACTGTTGTTCTCTCCAGGCAGGATAGTTTGTAGGGTGTAGAAAAAAGGTTACATCTTCTTCATTATCATAAACCGAAATTTCAGCATTTGTCTTGCACAGAGTTTCATCAAAATCAAAGATATGTACATGTTTATTTTTAGGTAAGTTCAAACCGTTCTCCTTGCTCTTCAAAATGTCGTGCTCTTGCAATAAGTTCTGAGCTACTCTGTACTTTACCGCCTTTGCCGACACCGGTAATAATTTCACATCCTATCTCTTGACAAATTTCCCATTCTGGAATGGTCGACGCATCGAATCGATCACCGCCTTTTGTAAAGTAATTTGGCTTTAGAATTTTTAATGCACCGATGACTGTTTGGTCTGGCCATTCTGCTTCCCATGGGACAACAAAATCAACGCCTTTCATGGCATCAATAATTTCCATTCTTTCCTCTAGTGGCATAAACGCGTATCCTTTCTTTCTCTTTAGAAATGAATCTGCATTGACAACTATTACAACTAGTCCTGTCATTTGCCAAGGATGTATGTCTGGATTCGAAGCTCTTTGAACCGTGCCTTCGATACACCTTACATGTCCAACATGTAGAGGGTCGAAACCTCCCGATGTCATGTATATCGGTCTTTGATTACTGTTCTCAGAAAGAAAAGTCCTTAGATCTCGTATGCTTTTGACTATTGCCATGTAAACTCCTATTTAAGAAAAAACTGTGTAGAAATTAATGCTACACAAAGTAAAAATGAGATGATGTTTTTAAGTGTAAGAACTTCTTCACCCAAAAAATACCAAGTTAAGGGTATGAATACTAGATAACCGATACCAAAAGTCAAAAAACGAATTGACCAAAGTGACTCAATTTCGGCGTAAAGAATTTTTGTACCGTAAGCAAACAATACACTTACTATCGGACCAAAGACTAGTGCTATCCAAACAAAATTTTCCTCTAACTTACCACCTAAAATTGATGAGTTACTCTGGAACCACGCAAGTACTTGCGCAAGACAAAATAATAAAGCACCAAATAATATACGCATGTTTCACCGAATCAATGTTTGCTTAAAGTCGTCCGGAAATAAGTCTTTGTTTCTTGAATAAAATCGATCCCAATCTCCATCTAGAATATATGTAATTGCCTTATCATCATTCGTACGAATAGATCTACCAACAGATTGTATTATTGTTTTAATTGTTTGTAAAGGATACCACCACTTCCATTTATTCATTCTTTTTCTTACAAGCTTATCTCCCAAAAACGGATAAGGTACCTTACATAGAATCTGGAATCTACTAGCATCACCTTTGAGATCGACTCCCTCTGTCATTGAAGGAGAAAGCAATACTGTGGCAGACTTACTATTCATGTGATCAAAAAGAACCTTGTCTCTATTTGACGCGTTGTGAGAAAGAAGTCTTCGGCTCCTAATATTTCTTTTAATGTAATTTGCAACCTTATAAGAATGACAATGGATAATACCTTTTTCGTTTTTGTGTTCTGCAAGTATAGCCTTAATCGCTTGAACCATCAAAGGCAAAGATCGATCGATATTTTTCATTGACATCGATCCAATAGGGCTAAAAAATACTGGACGGTTTTCAATCGGAAAAGGTGAAGGCATTGACACAAACGCACATTGGTCCTTAGGTATACCCAGAACCTCGCAGAACGCTTCCTTGTTAACGATGGTTGCTGACATCATTAGTACCTTCTTGCCTGACTTGAAAAGGTATTCTTCGGTAAAGGGAGCAACGTCAATTGGCTTAAACTCAAACCTCGTATCGCCTCGAACATCTGTAGAGCCAATGTTCATAACCCAGTTGTTTGGATCATACACTTTCAAAAATCTGCTGACTTTACACTCGTGTTTATCGATAAGCTCAAATCTTTTTGCTAGCGTGATAAAGTCAGCCATTCTAGATTTAAGGCTAAACTTCTCAATCTGCTGCTCCATGTGGTTTCTAATTCGAACTAGAGCTGGAAGATAAACCGACTTTGTCCAATCAACAACTCTCTTCATTGTTGTGAGATTATCGGGTACTTTTAGCTTAAGAACCTTGGTAGCAAAATTTTCGGTGATTGCCACCTCAACAAAGTTTGAAACCTGCGTTTCAATGTTATGAGCTTCGTCTACAATAAGAAGATCTCTAGGTTCTAGTTGTTGGGAATAATTTGTCTCTGCAAGAAAATAAGCGAAATTAGTTATTCCGAGGGTTCCATCGATAAATTTTCTTTTCGCAATTTTGTAGTTACAACCACCACCGCAGCATGCCCTGAACTTAGGATCTTTAGAGACCTTGAGTTCACGCAAAGCCTGGCTACAGTCTTTTCCCTTGTAGTACTTACATCGAAAATTAGTTGACGACTTAAGCGAAAGCATTCCATGGCTTTCAAAGTCATCGATGTACTGATGTTGAAGAATCTTTTGTGTAGTCAGAAAATAAGAACTTTCGGCAATGGTTTTAGCAATGGTTAAACCAACTGCCGACTTACCAACCCCTGTACCAGCTTCAATAATTACAAATCTCTTATCTTGATTTTGAAAGGCATCTAGAGCAAATTCAATTGCAGTTGTCTGTTCTTGCCTGGGTTCCGGATATGGAAAATGCTGTATATAATTTTGCATGAAAATACTCCTTATTGATTATAACAACAAGGCGAAGCATTTACAAACTACTTTTTCTTAAAAGTCTTTTTAAATTCCTTAGCTTCGTTTTCATCCCAAAACGCATGATCGACCAAGACCGTACGATAACCAATAGACGTAGTTACGACCCTGATTGCATTTTCGTTTTCATGTTTATGATCAATAGTGCAGTATACCGGCCGGGCTTCGTGCCTTAAAACAACCCAACACACATCACCAACATCACACTCATCAATCGTCAATCTGCTCGACTTTTTCGACACGCCAACCTCTCATTTTTTTGATGTCACCATTCTCCATCAATATATGATAACTCCAATCCTCAATATGTTTATGCCATATTGAGCCTTCGATTTTAACGACAATTCCAGTCATGTGGCGTATGCCATCAAGCACATACACCAGGTCACCTGTCACAGGCCTGTTATAATGTCTTTGTCCAATTGTTCCTCTCCCACCACAATTCTAAATATGTGGTGGAAAATTATTTATCCTGGTTTTACACCAGAACGAAGAACAATTTCACAGATGTGCTCTAATCTCTCTATGTGTTCATAGGCATCCCAAGGATTCGGTCCTATGGCACATACACCGTGAGCTGCCTGTCCAACTATATCATAACTAACTCTACGATCATGAGATCTAGGATTAGAGACCGGTTTAGTCATTGCTTGCCAAGTAGCATCTGCTAGTTCCGTAGAGGTGACAGGTAAAACTGGAACAGAAGGTCCAACTTTAGTGTATCTAGAAACTTCTGGAAATCTAGAGGCCAGGTCTTGCAGATCCCAGCCGGCGAACATAGCAGCTATGATGTTTGTTGGATGAAGATGCACTACTGCTCTGGTACCCTTATGATATCTCTGTAACTTGTCATGCATTTCTAGCTCACCAGATGGCTTGGCATGATCATCCAGAATCTCCATGGCTTCGATACCCATGTTTTCATACAGTCTAATTTTGATCATGTGTTCAGGATGAATAATAGTTTTACGCCAACCGCTGGGAGTAACATACATTATGTCTGAACCTGAACGACGAAGAGAGATGTTTCCATCTCTCGTTGTAATCCATCCTTTTTCATAAGCGCGACGCATTACGTCACCCATTGCTGTTATCATGATAATACCTCAATCTCGTCAATACCTAGACCATTGTTTGTTGTTAATAGCAAAAAACTTCCAGAACACATCAGCTCTAATTCCCTTATTCCCCAGCCTGACTTCCACATCTTCGTGACAACACCAACGATTGGTTCATCGTGCCAATGTACTTCTTCAAGGTGGCCAATCTCTGGATCCTGTATTCTTACGCGAATATCTGGTGTGTACAAAACTTTTATTAGGGATCCCTCTTCTATTTTTTTTCTTTCTTTATCGGCATTAATTTGTCTGTACAGAGACATAGCACATCCCCCTCTTTGGTAAAAACATGCGCTTGATCAGGCCAGTCCATCTTGACTATGATGGCAATACCTTTAAACGCATATTCGACTGACGGCGGTACTCGAGTTGAGCCAAGAATATAGTCTGGCCGGCATTCTACCATCTGTCCTAAAAAAAATGAGTTTGACCTTTCCACAAGTACCTCAATATAACTAAGGCGTATCGTCGATAAATGCCATAAGTTTTTTTGCTTCTTCGATAATTTCTTCAGTTGTAACAGACAATCCGCGTGTCTTGTTTTGTTCCCATTGCAACATCGCGTTTCTTTCGAGTATTTCTTTAGCCAGTGCTATAACACCCATTCTAAACTCCTTGTCGTTGCTTGATGACTGAGCCTGCAATTGCTGAAATACTACTGCTTGCTGTAGCTCTTCCTCTTCTTCAACTACAACTTCTTTTTTTGACTTTTTAGGCATTACTGCTCCTCGATGATTTTTTTAATTATTTCAATTGTTTGTTCAGGTCCACTTGTTTTGTAGCCTAGATCTCCTGCAAGTTCATACGCTTCTCTATCGTTGCCATTCTGATCGCATCGATCTCCAACAAAGTAAATCTTTTCGTAACCTGCAAAATTTTTAAATGCGAATGTTTTATCCCATCCTTTTGGATATATGTCAAAAGATGTATCACCTCCTAACTTAATTACTATATCAGATAAACAAATATTGTTCAGTCCTTGTCTTGCAAGAGTTAACCAATTGTTTCTAATGTTCTGCTCTTTATCCAAGGCCGCCCACTCTTCTCTATCGGAATGAGTTGCGTGCCTTCCAATAGGACACCAATTAATCATTGATCCTCTATAGTTGATAAAGTTACCAGTCATTGGAATGTTTCTGTGGACTCTGGTTACTGATGATTGCAGACTAGTCAATAGTTGCATTAGTCTCCGCCAATCATCTTCTATGAGATAGTCACGCATGTTGTTTTCGTATATTGGTTTAAATCCACTTCCTGAAAGTTTGTAATATTTTGTACCGTTACAAGGCAGATAGTGAATACCATAACAGTCTATCGGCGACATGTCAAAAATTAAATCGAGCTGCTACTGAACGTAATCAATGTCAGAGCCGGTCACAATACCTATTTCACAATGTTTTTGTAAGTCTGTCAGAACGTCAATTACATCCCACTGCATCTTTTTTCGCGGCGGTGTAAGTGTACCATCCATGTCAAACAAAACTACTTTTTTCATATTGACTCCATGTATACTAGTTTATACCATACTTAGAATTGTGGGGTTTTATAAAATTACGGGGGTATAAATATGAAAACTGTGGTTTCGAGGGCGCTCCTTTTAGCGATGTTTTGTTTTTTTGCGGTTAGTTGTTGTCATAGTAGTAAACATAAAAATCTTTCAAACTTATATCAGACGCATAGGGTTCATGCTCGAGACGCAACGGTTTATGTCTCAATGAATATTGTGCATGCGGAACATGGAATCCACATGGGGAGTGGAACAGGGGTTGCAATTGCAAATGATGCCGACAATACTTTTGTACTGACGGCCGGCCACATTTGTCAACCTTTTCTTGATCCGCAAAATATCATAAGTGAATTTATAGTAACGACATTCGAGAATGAATCTCACTATGCAAAGATCATTGCTATATCTGCACACCATGATGTTTGCTTGGTATCGATACCAGAACTTATACCAATTGCAAAACTAGCCTGGAGTGAACCAAGCTCAGGTGACAAAGTGTATTATTCTGGGTACCCAACTGGATTTTACTTTCCAAACCTTTTAAATCACTTTGATGGATATATGGCTGGAAGGGATACGGTAGGTGATCACCTATATAACATACCAGCGACAGGTGGTTCTTCCGGTTCACCTGTTTACAATTCGTCTGGTGAATTAATTGGACTAGTGTCAGCCGTCATGGTTGATTTTGAACACATGACTTTTGGCGTGGGAACTGAAAATATCAGAGATTTCTTGCGTGAGACCGGTTATCTACAAGATAGATAAACCCATGTTCGTCTATTGAAATCTTGCCCTCGAGGACGAGGAGCTCAACTATTAAACACTTAACAGTTGGAGACATTCTTACATGTCTCACATGCAGAGTGCCTGAATAGCTGAGCTCCTCGACCAGCATTTGCTTAAGCAGCTTTAGCATTTTCCAACATTTTAATCATCTTATACAGGTCTTTCTTTGGCATTCTACGAATGTCATCCACCTCAAAAGGCAACTGATGATGTCGGCCCCAAGTGTAGCCTTTATCAATCACCTCTCTCAGCGCATCGGAAAAATCCTGCCTCGCTGCGTCTTTCATTCCAACTGTTGGACAGTTGGAAATGTACCTCTTCATCCTTGCCATAGCATCAAAAACCGACATCATCGTTCCTCCTATTAGGTCGGGTCCTTCATTTGGATTAGGAAATCCCTGTTTGACTTCCGAAACTGAAGCTGACCAGTGGGCACAATCACCCATCCGCGCTTCATACGATTTGCACCACCAGGGTCTGGTGCAAAACCATCTGTAAGAACTAGGTAGCCGTCAAAGCGACTAGCGTTTGCATTTGCGTGATCTTGTACGCAGCGAAAATCTGTACCGCCACACCGAGTACGGTCTAGGCGTACTGGACGACCTTTCTTCAAGACTCTTTCTGACTTTTCGTCAACAGACGTATCAAAGTTGAAGAGCGTAAACTGAACTCGCTTAGCCAAACCAGTCAGCTCGCCAGCCAGAAGAGAAAGATCACTATCGGAAACAGAGCCAGACTGATCAAGATAAACAGCAATGTTTGCTTTGTAATCGCGGTAGTTACCAGGGTGGATGCCAGCATACTTACGGTTGATGCGGCGGATAGAAGAAGCCCTGTCGGCACGGCGTGACATTCCGCAGAACTGCTTGAGAACAGATTGCCACGGGATTTCTTTGCTAATCATTTGACGAAGCTTACCACGCATTTCAGAGCCAATAGAGCCCCATGCATTTTTTGCATCGCATTCGTTGACTGCATTCTCAAGAGCTTGCTTGATTTTACCATTGACAAGCTCACGCTGTTCGTCTGACAACTGATCCCAGCCATCGTGGTCATCTGCTGTACCAGGAACAACAGTAACTGGGTTACCATTCTTGTCAACAAGATTACCGTCTTCGTCAATCTCGACATCACCATCGGCAAGTGCCTGAGCCAAAGACTTACCGCCCATTGACTCACCAGACTCGATGGCTTCTTTTACTTCAGGATCCTTCATAAGCTCAGCAAAGTACCATTCAGAATGTTTGTTCTTTGGAAAAGACGCAATCTTTTCACTGACCTTTGCATAACGCTCGGCAGCCTTTTCGCCCATTTGTTCAATCTGTTCTTCTGTCAGCGGCTTAAAAGCCTTGCCAGGAATAAGACCGCCCTCAGGAAGCTCAGCTTCTGTAATCAAAGAGTTGATAGCAAGGTCGGTAGCGTAGTTCCACACAATGTGTGGCTCATGACGACGAGTGGTAGTATGCTCAAAGATAAGGTGATAGCATTCGTGCTTGAGTAGACCTTTGACCTCTGTAGGGGTTAGGCCGGCAAGAAAGGCAGGGTTCCACCAGAAGCGAACATCACCATCGGCAGCCGAAACTCCGGCCGTGGGAATCTTTTCAGTCTTGATCTTTTCAATACCGCGGAGAACAGTTGCAAAGAACGGTTCATCCCACAGAAGACGAATGAGGTGAGGTGAAAGATCGAATGCGTCAATCTCTGCTTGAGTAACTTCTTTTGCAACGAGAGCGTCGTTGACGTTACCGGTTTTTGGCTTAGGCATAAATGCTCCTTGGTTTTTTCTTACATATATAATGTAACTTACTGTGCGTAAATCTATAGAAAATATGGAAAAAAGGGGAGAATAATCTCCCCTTGGCTTGATTACTTGTCAAGGTTTCGAGAAGCCTGAACAGCCTTTACAACTTCCTGACCGAGCAGCTTGTGCATCTTCTGGATGTTGGCAATGTTGCCACTTCCGGAAATCTTGTTCCACAAGATAACCATCATTTCACCAGAGATTGTGCGAGCAAACTTGTCAACGTTCTTGCACTGCTTCTGAGTCCAAGCGTTATCCTTTGCGTGATCGCCAATCTTTTCGATGACGTTGTTAAGCATTGAGTTAGCAGCCTTTTCGATTTCACTCTTGGTGAGCTTACCATCAAGAACATCTTCAGCAGTAATCTGAACCTCGTAGTCCTTGACAAACGCGCAGAAAGCGATCGCAGCTTCTGTACCAACAAGACCAAGAGCCAGAGCGTACATGCCCTCTGGAGAAGGCTTACCAGCCACATCACTTGGAAGCATGTTCATGTGAGACAGACACTCATTGACACGGTGCCAAGAAGCAGGGTTAGGACAAACCGTACCAGGCTCAACACCAGCTGGGTCGACCCGAAGGTGAGCTGGATTTTGACGGATGAAGTCGACAAGAATAGGGTCGATATCGTTGTCTTTAGCCCAAGCAATCCAATCAGCGGCGGTAGGAACAATGTCAGAAACCCAGAAGCGACGAAGAAGTGCAGGGTCCATCTCATTGACATCATACTCAGAACCATGGTTTACGGCCGCAATAACGCGCGTTTCAGGGTGAAGCCTATATGGAACACCGTTCTTGTCGTTACCTAGCTCACGGTCAAGCACAAGCTGGAAGAATGACTGCTGAACACCAGGCAATGAACGGTTAAGTTCGTCAAGCATGAGAACAACAGGCTCAGAGCAAGCACGCATGAACCAGCTAGGCATGCAGAAAGTCATGACACCAGACTCCTTCATACCTTCGATGTCGGGGTAACCACCAACATCACCTTCAGACATGGTAGAACCACGGACATCAATAAAGGGAAGGCCGTGAGCCTCAGCAACCTGGCGAGCAAGGTGAGACTTACCGACACCGGTTGGGCCACGCATAAGAATGGCGATGTGAGAAGGAAGGTTTGGAGCGACGATTTTGAAGGTTGCGATATCCATGTAATCTCCTATGGATGGTTGGTTTTAGAAAGCAAGATTTGTTTTTTTCTTACATATATAATTTAACTTATGGAATAGTCTTTTAAAGTTTTCTTGGAATTAATATTAAAGTTTTTTGAGATGAGCAGCTCTAACAACAATGATACCAGCAGGTCCTGTGACCTCTAGATATGAGTTAGTCTCTTCTCTGTTTCTCCAAGACTGGTCGTGAGAACCAATGACAAGATAAAAAGCATCATCAACGTTGTAGTATGGACGATTTCTCTTTTTGACTTGAACAAGCTCGCCAGGAGAAAAGTTCCAGCCAACTCTTGTAACTGGCTTTTCAAACTCTGTTTCACGAACAGTTTCTCTTCGTTCAGTCTGGCGATTTTTACGGCGAGAAAGAACGTTCTGTGCATTTTCTGCAACTGCAGCATCTTCCGATTTGGCTTGGGCTTGGAGCTGCCGCTTAGCTTTTCTGAGCAACGCTTTATTAATTCTTGCCATGATAAACTCCTTTGGTTGGCTGACATATATAATGTATCTTATTGAGCCATGGTTTTAAGTTTTTCTGGAAAATAGTATAAATTAAATCCAATCAAAGTCTGGCGTATCTTTTTCTGTTTTGTCTTCACTGTTATCAACATCAATACTGTCTAGTTCATCGATGTCATCTTTTCTCTTCTTTGCCTTTGGCGGATTAGGTCCTGACGGAAACGATGAAGCCACAAAAGGATTCTTAATTGGTACACAGGTAACGAACGCTTTAAATTGCTCGTTAAGTTCAGAACAGACTTTCTCAGGCGAGATGGTTGGATCTCCCATCCAGTCCAAACATCTTTTCCATTTTTCGTTATGCCATACCTCTAAGACACAGCTTACTGCCGGTCCATAAGCTTCAAGCATTTCGGTAGCAGCTGCAGCTTCGTCTTCTGTGAAACCTAGGGCAACCGCACTGTCTGTACGTTGATAACGAATCCTATACTTTTGCTTGACACAGCCTGAGTCTGATAGAAGTTTATATACCCAGACCTCGTCATACAAAACGTTCTCGGGACCAATCATCGAAATATTAGAGAATAGTTTTACGCGTTTGAATTGTGACATGGTTACCTCCATGTCTATTATAAAAGCCGATCGCCTAGTTTACAAAATATTTTCTAGCGTGCGTCGGACAAATTCCCTTATTTGATTTTCATTTTTAATTTTTGTTTTAATTGCCAATACTGCCTGTTTAGCATGGTGCTTAGCCATCAGCTCATCGTTAAATCGGTACTCAGGCACAGAGTATTCAGGATGAGAAATTACATCAATATGTACTGCCCACTCTCCGTCTTGTGTGGCAGTTGTTGTAACCCTTATATTGTTATCGAAATCAAATGGAATGGCGTCCGTATCTTTGGAATGATAATTCCTGCCGATTTCTTCTTTTAATTTATTTATATAGTTTGGCACCAATCCATACTCCCATAAGGGTTTGTCTGATTATCGAGTTTGTAAGCGTATGAGGTATTTCCCACTTTAGCGGCATTTCCTCTTTTGGTTTATTATAAATATTCTGTCCGGCCAGATTATTCGGCATTTGTGTCTGCACTCCGATGCATCCCCTAGGAGTACATATCGGCTCTGGTCTATTAAACTGATATTGCTGTGCGCCGTTCTGCTGTGTTACCGTAATTTCCTGTTGCCTAATCCATTTGATTATTTTGTCATTTGTTCTGACAGAAGAATTTACGACCTGTGCATCCGAATCATAAAGAGTGGACCTTACAACAAGCTGATTATCATCAACAGTCACGATTGTCTCGAGGTAATAGTGATCGTTTGTAACAGCACACCTAAGTGGTTCTCGTGTGTAATTACAATTGTCCCAAACGTATTGAATGGTTTCCGAATTGTAAACCTTTACATCTCTCTCGCCCAAAGTAATTGGCTGCCAACTATTAACACCTGCAGGAACTTTGGCATTTCGCCAGAATTGACCGGTATACACAAAAGCAGAAGATTCGTCAACAACAGTTTCAACATCAGTTTCCTGTGTTTGATCAATTACCTGAATGTCTGAAACATATATCTGAATGTCTCGATAAGCTTCTACTACTATCGCTGAATCTGCATCACCTTCGTTTGCCGATGCTAACCAAAATAAACTAAATAACCAAAACCACATATTCACCTCACAGTAAATAAGTATCAAAAATAAAAAAAAGAGGTGGACATTTGTCCACCTCTCAACTCAAAGTAGTTACGAAAGAGTTATTACTTGATTGCAATCTGCAAAGGCTGAGTCTCAGGTCTACGTGGTACCACTACGGTCAGTAGGCCGTTCTCAAATGTTGCTTCCGATGCAGAAAGATCCAGGTTATCATCATAGTTTACGTAAGTCTTAGTAAAGCTGCGACGTGCGATTCGTCTTGTTTGTGTGCCGTCCGAGTTTTCTGAAGACTGCGTGTTTGCACTTACGGTAATGCTTCGTTTTTCTGGCTGTACATCAATAGTAAGATCTTCTTTTGCAAAACCAGCCAGGGCAAATTCCATAACTGTTGCTCCACCTTCATTATGGTAGATGTCTGCAACTGGATATCCTGAAACCGTCTTATTCAGATGTGTTGTAAAAACATCAGGACTGAAAAAGTCTGCAAAGATCGAATCAAAAACAGATCCGCCAAGAAGGCCGGGTCGTGCTACTACTTTGTTTGGATTATATCGCGTAATATTACTCATTAGTATCTCCTTTTTAAGCGAGTTTATACACATCAACCAATCCCATTTGGCAATCAGTTGATATATAGATTCTACGAGGAGATTAAGTATTGTACAAATTTAATCTAATAAAATCTCTAATTAATTTTTCGACAGTTAATTTCCTGCCACCAGGCAACATACAGACAGCACTGTATTCAACATTTTTTTTAAGTGCATCGTTGTAGGTTTCGACAGTGTCCTTTAGCATCCGGATGTTTTTGTTACAATCTTCGTATACAACGACACGCTCATAATTTTTGGTTTCCAACTGTCTTGTTAACCAGGTAGCCTTGCCTTCCGATCCTGCTGTGGCGACAACTCCAGGAACTGTTATTCCAAAGTTTACCAGGAATTCTTCTACTGGCTCTGACACGGACCTGGCTGTCACTATGTATACGTTATCTATCCCATGATCAGCCACAGCCTTTTCCATATCTTTTACAGAGGCCTTAATGGGATTACCTTCGGCTTTATCAAATTCAGAAAAGTCAAGCTGATCCCCAGGCTCCTGTCTGTAGGCTGCAAAATCTCTACTATTCAGCCTTTCGATACTGCCATCACTTTTTATCACTCGGACATGACTATCCGTTGAAGCGAGAGTATCATCAAAGTCAAATATATAAAGTGTAGAAGACATAATATACTAATTATTCGCCATTTTCCTTTTGCACTTTTTCGTACAAGTCTTCAAGGGCTTCGACTTCCTGCAGAGACTGAGCGTATTCACGAAGTTTTCCATTTCTCTGAAAGTTGACCGCCTCAAGGTGTTTTCGTTCAATCTTTTTTCGTATTTTATTCAACTTGCTTTTTAGCAAGATTCTACTGATATATTTTATCATTCTTCTCCTTCGATATGGTGGACCCGGCGGGAGTCGAACCCGCGTCCGCAATAGTCTTAGTTTGAGTCATTCACAAGCTTGTCTGATTATTTCTCCAACCAGCAGGATAGTCACTGCATTTTTTGCCTCTGCTGTAA
>MDSZ01213339.1_pt1 | contig 23905 bp, 24 predicted proteins | sample 811201 | NCBI WGS metagenome assembly MDSZ01 (sample SAMN05326647, study PRJNA326480) | marine metagenome | isolation source: seawater | place: Indian Ocean: North | collected 2010
TAAATTTTTTTGAAAAAAAATTTAATTAAATAACACCTTAAAATGATATAACTTTAGTCTGCTAGCTTTTTCTATTTTTTTGAAACCAACTAAACATATCTTTAATTTATAATTGTAATTAGCAAATATTATTTCTTTATAATTCTTGGATAAGGTATGTGAGTAATAAATTTACCAGAATTAACATAAAAAAAGTTTTCTTTATTTAAAATTTCTTTATAAAAATTCCAAGCTCCTAAAAAAACGTACATTTTATTATTTTTAAGTTTTTGATATTTAAGGACTTTAATTCTTGTTCCAGGTAAAAATTTGCCTATTTTTTGTTTTGTAGTGTCATAAAAAAAATCAAAGTAATCCTCTTTTAAGTTACAATAATTAATTATTGTTACTGCCTTAGCAGATGCACCATAACCTATAATCCTTCTATTATTATTTTTAAGTTTTTTAAATAATTCAATCATTTTTGTTTTAGAATCTTTTACTTTTTTTGAGAAATTTTGATAACAAGAAAATTTATGAATACCAAATTTTTTTTCTAAGTTAACATTTTTTTTGAATCTATTTGAAATTTTAATTTTTCTATTTTTTGTTTTTTTAATGTAATAACGGTTAGAACCACCATGAACTTTAATATTTTCAACATCGTAAATTTCTAAATCATTTTTTTTTAAAATATTTTGTAAAGCTATAGTTGAAAAAACATAGATATGCTCGTTATAAAATTGATCGTATGAATTTTTCTTTATCGTCTCTAACAGAGACGGTTCTTCAACAATAAATGTGCCATTATCAGAGAGAATCCTTGATACGTTATAAAAAACTGAGTTAAAATCTGATATATGTGTTATCGTGTTAGCTGAAAATATTACATCGAACTTTTTATGATCTTTTATCAATTTTTTAACTAAAAAATCATCAAAATATTTAATATAAACTTTTAATCCTTTTTTTTTTGCCTCAATTGCTGCCTCTTCACAAGGCTCTATGCATACGATATCTTTTTTCTTAAAATTTGATGCAAATGTTCCGTCATTACAACCTATTTCCAAAATATTTTTAGGTTTAAATTTTTTTTTTATTTTTTTTGATAATTCTTTAAATAGTTTTTCTACTAATTTTGATTTAGAAGACCTATAAGGATAAGATTTATTAAACATTTTTTCCTTCTTCATATGTTTATTGATCATTACTAATTTCGATTTGGTGTCAAATTTGAGCCTAAGTCTAAAAAGAGGAGGTACATATCTTTCACTAAATTCATTAGCAAGTGGCTGATTTCCAAGATCTAAAAACGTTTTTTTCATTTAATATAGTTCAATTTTAATTTTTATAAAAAACCTTAACAAGAGAATTTTTTATCTTTTTTTTGTTGTATAATATAAAATCTGTAGATTTTAAGATCACAAAATTAAACTCATCACCTATTTCATTTATGATTTTGTTACATCCATATTTTTTAATAATTTCAGTATCGTCATAATAATCATCAAAAATAACTATTGATTTTTTTGATATAATTTTTTTGACATTTTTCCAATCTGAAAAAATAGTTTTAATAGAGTGACCACCATCAATAAATACGAAATCAATTTTTTTTTTTGATCTAATAAATTTTTTTAAGGAAATTTTAGTATCACCACTTATTAATTCTACTTTTACATTATTAAAATTATTAAGTTTTTTACCAATTTCTTTTTTTGACAAAGGTTGTTTGCTTAACTCTGATTTAATTCTTTTTTTTGGAATTTTTTTAAATAAGTCAAAACCATAATATCTAATCGATGAATTAAAATCACTAGCTAGGTTTATCATTTCATACGATCGAATACCTTTATATACCCCTATCTCTAAAATTGTTTTTGGTTTTAAGCTTATTAATGTGCTATAAATATGCCGGTATCTTGAATATTTTGAAAAATAATACTTTAGCCAATATTTTAGAAATTTAAAATTAAGATTTGTCATAAGATGAAATCTAATTGTTTTTCAATTCTTTGTTTACTATCTTGGAAAATTTCATTTAAAAGTCTTAATTGAGATTTATAAAGTTCAAAATCTTCTATTAAATTTTTTAATTTTTTATTTAAATCTTTTAAATTTTTAAAAGTAAAATAATCTTCATATTTACCAAAAATTTGACTCGAATCAGATTGTTTTAATTGAAGTAAATATCCACCGCTTTCGATAATTTCAATAGATCTTGGATAAAGTGTAAGTGAACCCGTAATAGAACCAAGATCTAAACAAATATTACCACTGTATAGGTTTTGAATTGTTCTTTTTTTTTCAATATTGGCACTAGCTTCTACAAAATAATTTTTCCAATCTTGTCCATAGAGTTGAAAATTATTTTTAAAATTACTAAAAATATTTTTCACGATTAACATTCTCAAATTTATTTTTAAGTCTCTATAAATTATAAATCTTTCTTGGTCATTGTATTTAGAGTCTAATTCATTTAACCAAAAATTTTTATTATCTATTAATGTTAAATTTTCGTTAATTTTTTGTTTATATTTTTTCCAATATTCTGAGGTAATTTCTGGTTTTTTTAATTTAAAGCTTGAAATATAAATAATTTTTTTATTTTCATTAAATCTAATTTTTTTTTTTTATTAAGGGATATAGTTGAAAAACATTATCATTAGAATGAAAAACACTTCTCATATTTACATAGCTATTATTGAAATTTTTAAATTTATCGGGGATCTTATGGATAGTCCCAGTCAACCAAAAATTAAAACCATTTTTTTCATCTATAAATGGTATTGAGTCTATAGATATAGTTTTGAATATTTTGAGTTTACTTAAAATTAATCCAAAATAATAAAACACAAATGAAAAGCTTATTATCAAATATTTTCCAAAAAAATTTATTTTACAAAAATTATTTAGATTTTTTTTTCTGTATCTAGATTTACACAATAATAATACCAATTTCATAGAATTTTAAAAAATCAAACTTTATCTCTCTATTTTTTTATTAAACCAAAATTTTGCTTTCAAATCTTAGCCTTAAATTTAATTTTTTTTTTTAGATCTTTGTGCCAATTTGAATTAAAATTTAAATTTTTGTCATCAATTATTAAATCAAAGCTTGGTTTTCCAAAAATTAATTTATGATATTTAATTCCCCAATTTTTTAACTGTTTTTTTGTAAATCTATAACCTTCTTTTTTTGCTTTAAAAATATTATCTGAATTTCTACCCATATATCTTGCAGTAAATATTAAGATCTTAAATTTTTGTTCATACAAAGAATTTATCATCTTAATGTTTTTTTTTATTGGGACAGATTTAGTGTAAAAATTTTTCTTGGTTTTACATATTACCCCATCAATATCAAAGCATATTGTTTTCATTTTATTGCCAAATCTTCTTTCTTATTTTTTTTAACTTAATCTTATTATTTATAATATGTTTTATCTGTGGCAAAATTTTTTCTTTTAAATCTAACGAAAAAACAATTTTTTCATCAAAAAATTCTTTTAATGAATATTTGCCCTTTATAGAAATTGGAAAAACATAAAAATAAGAAGCACTTAATAATGCTGTAGAATTTGCTCCTATGACCGCATGAAATTTTTTTTTATTTATCAAATCTTCAAAAGAAATATTATCATATATCTTTATATTATTTTTTTTACAAAATTTTAAAATTTTTTCATCAAGGACTTGATTTTGTCTTGGTTTGAAGCAAATAGTATATTTTCTTGATTTTTTAAATTCTTCACCTAATTTGAAAAACAAAATATTAGGAATATTTTTTTCTTGTAAAAATATTATATTTTTTGTTTTTGAATTATTTCTTTTAATCTTAATATCTTTGAATTTATTAAAAATTTTTATATTTTCTTTTTTATATCTTGAATTAAGTCTTAGTATTTTAATTTTGAAATAATTACTCCACACAAAATATTTATCAAATGTGAGTGAGAATAAAAAATTTTGCGATTTCATATTTTTAGAGAATCTACCATGCATATATCCTATTGTCTTAATTTGAAGTTTCTTACAAATAGGAATAAAAATATTCAAATATCTATAATCGTCTAATGTAGTAAATTTTTTAATTTTATAAATTCTTAATATAAACTCTAATAAAAAAATATTTTTCAAATTTAACTTATTTGAAAAATATTCAAGAGAATTAATGAAGACTAAATTTTTAAATTTTAAATATGAAACAATTGATAATCTTATGTTATGCGATCTAACAAAATTTAAACTTTTTTCTATTTTAAGCTTTGGTGAATACGGATTCGATCTCGGATCAATAAGTTTTTTATGATTGTTAATAATAAAATATTGGGCATATAATTTTTTAACAAATAATCCTTTTATAATCGTCAATATACTTAAAAGTAATAAAGTTAAATTAATTAAAAAAATTGATTTCATTAATAATAGAGTTTTTTGATTTTTTTGATGAATTTCATATATACATATAACAAATTAATTGTATTAAAATAACAATTTTATGAAAATTTTAATTCAAACAAACGAAATGCAAGAAATTGCTTCTAAAGTATCCGCAGCTTCATTTAGAAAGTTTGGTATTAAAGAGGATGATATATTTTTTTTAAATTTTAAAAAGAATGATTTAATTCAGTCATACGTGGGGCAAAAATATTTGAGAAATGGTAAATTAAAAATTTTTAAAAATGACCTGCAATCATTCACACTTTTGAGATTTTTGGGTCCAGAGTTTTTAAATTATAAAGGAAAAGCTTTGATAATTGACCCAGACGTTTTTGCTATTCAAGATCCCTCAAATATAATTAAACATCTTAATAATGAAACGGCAATTGCATGTACCTTCTACAATGAGGTGCCAAGATCTGAGGTAATGTTGGTGAATTGTAATCAAATCAGTTGGAATTTCAAAAAAATATTATCTGATCTTTTTTCACTAAAATTAGACTATAAGGATTTAATGAATCTTACTTTTGATAAATCTTTAAAAATAAAAGAGCTAAGTAAATCCTATAACTCACATGATAAAATTAATTCTGACACTATATTACTACACACAACCAACCGAATTACTCAGCCCTGGAAAGAGGGTCTTAATATAGATTTTGAACGCCATGTTTCACAGAAATATAAATTTAAACAGTATTTAAGAAAAATAATTGGACTTAAATATAACAAAAAAATATTCGAGAACACCTATCAACGGCATCCTGAACAAAAAGTCATAGATAAATTTAGAGAGTTATTTTATTTTGCTAAGGAAAATAATTTTATACATGAAGGAGAAATTAATATCTCAATAAAAAATAATTTTCTTTCTAAAAAATTTTTAGAGGAATAAATGAAGATTAAATAAAATCATTCAAGATAACTGTTTATTGATACTTATATAAATAAAAAAATTATTTAATAAAGTAAATCTCCTACGTTAGAAAAAATAATAATAAGTTTAATCAGATTTTGAAATTGATAAATAATAATCTATAACTTTTTCTATCTTATCATCCATTATAATTTTGCCATCACTTATTAATATCCCTCTGTCACATAACTCTTTAACTGTATCAAGTTGGTGACTCACAAATAAAAGCGTTCGATTTTTTTGACTAACTATTCTTTTAATTTCTTTCACACATTTTTTTCTAAAATCATTATCTACGACCGCCATAATTTCATCCATAATCAAAATTTGAGCTTCTAAATTTAATATAATTGCTAAAGCGAGTTTTAAGGTCATTCCTGTTGAGTATCGTTTGACTGGTGTCTTAAGCTGTTCTCTAGTTATCTCAGAAAAATTTGAAATTATTTCTATTTTCTTTTGTATTTCATTCCTAGTCATTCCCAATATTGAGCCATTCAAGAAAATGTTTTCGATACCATTTAACTCTGGATGAAATCCCACACCTGCTTCTAATAACGAGCAAACAACACCATTTAATTCCATTGAGCCTTTAGTTGGCATTGTGATTTTAGATATTATTTTCAATAAGGTCGATTTGCCAGCTCCATTATCTCCTATTAAGGCAACTCTCTCATTTTTTTCTATGTTAAGATTTATATCATCTAAAGCAGTTAGAGTAGAAAATCTTTTTTCACTCATAAACTTTTTAAGAAAGTATTTAGTATCAAATTTACCTAAATCATAAATTTTTTGGATATTTGATAACTTAATAATTGTATTATTTTCCATTAAATTAAATCTGCAACATATTTTTCTTTTTTAATAAACATAATAATACTTAATAAAAATAAAAAGGATGTTGTAGCTAGATTAATAAGGATGAAATTTAAATTAAGCGTATTTTCAAAAAATACCCATCTTGAAATTTCTGGTATCAAGCTATATGGGTTTAAAGCTACAAAAAAATAACTTAATCCGGACAAATCAGATAATGAATATAATACAGGGCTTATAAACAAGCCTAATGTAAGGGCATATCCTACCAAATGAACGATATCTCTGTACCTTATAGATAGCATGCTAATTATAACAGCAATTGAAAAATAAAGAACAAAACAATATAATAATAATGGAACTGTAACAATCCATCTGGAAAAATTTATGGTATTATTAAAACTTAAATCATTATTAATTTTAAAATAAAATAGTAATAATATAAAAAATATAAACTGAACCAAAAAATGAACAAGAGACACCAAGTAAGGTGAGATAAAAAAGATTAGTCTAGGTATATAGACTTTATTTATCAGTTTAATATTTGTAATTAATACTCCGGCACCTTTTGTAGTATTGCTACTAAACAAATTCCAAAATACCATGTTTATAAATATGATAAGAAATGAAGTTGTAAAGTCTAGATCATTACCGAATACTTTGTTTATAAAAAAATTAAAAACTCCTGTTTGTAATAAAGGTAGTATTATATAAAAAAGAGGACCTAAAATAGATTGAGCGTATAATATCTTTATATCCCTTTTAAAGAATTCATAAATTACGTATTTTGAATCAATGACTTCATCCAGGTAGTTAAAGCCATTTTTTTTACCATCAACGATTTTATAAACAGTTTTTTTCAATTTTTAATTAATTTGGCGGATAATTGTTACATCTATTTGTTTATATATCCAATAATTTTAAAATCATCTAAAATTTGCCAAATAGATAGTTTAATTTTTAAAATATTAAATTTTTTTTATGAAAATTAATTAAATTTTCAACTGTATCTAGCTCTGATAACAAAAAATGATTGGATCTATTTAAAATTTTTGATTGATTATTTCTAGGGATGGAGGTGTTTTCCTCTACTTCTTTACTATTTTCATCAGTATACCAAAATTTAAAACTAGCTGATTTATAATCATTAGACCAACATATAACAGCAGGGCCTCCTGAAACAAAGTAATTGAAGTATGAAATCTTATAAATAGCTGTTCTTAAATAAAGGTCGTGAGAAGCATGAGGGAAAATATTGTTTTTTTCAAATAAATTATCCAGATAAACTTTTTCAGCATCTCTGATAACAATTACAATATAATTATTTTTCTCTAAATATGAGACAAAATTTTTCCATTCATCTAATAAAGAATTGCTATGTTCACGATAAGATCCTTCTCTCAAAGTAATAGAAATAATTTTTTTTGTATTGTCTAACTTATTTAATAACTTTTTTGATAATAATTCTTGAACTTCCAATTTTATTAAGTCGACATTTTTATAATCTTCCTCCAATCTGGCCCAAACAGATTGTCTACAATAAATATTTTTATTGCTTTTTAAACCAGAGGAGTGAAATACTTGTGGAAAAAAATTTTTATAGTTATCAAGAAAGCTTATTGCTTCATTTCTATCTTCAAGAAGATAAAAGTTTTCATAATGTTTTTTAAACATCATGACCATTGGAATCACTATATAGTTTAATCTAAACATTGCGTTATCTAATTTATTGTCTTTCTCTGAATAAATGAATTGTTGCTTTTTAAATCCATTTTCTGAACCCCTGATTATGCATAAATCTAATTTATCAAAATTATTTTTTTTTTGATATAATTTTGCGTTCTGAAAAAATGTCATAAAATCGAAGCTACAGTTAATTTTTTCCAGATCATAAACTGCAAGAAGAGTGGATTTTTTTTTACTAAATATCTTTAGATTAATCATAAATTTATTTATTTAAATTTTTAAATAAGTCATTATTTTATTTTTATATAGTTTATTAACTTTGATAAACTGTATTCTTTGTGTCTTAAGACTTTATATTTTCCCTTAAACTTTACCATGTTTTCTATCAATCTTACGTATGCACTTCTCTGAACCAAAAAAAAAGTATTTACACTTTGTTGTGTCAAATCTTCGACCATCTGATATGAAATGTTGTACATTTTAAAATTTTTTAATTGAATCATTCAAATTAAAAACAACATATTTTAACTCTTTATTTGTCAATTTTTCATGAAAAGGAATATTTAATGTTTTTCTCAAAACTTTTTTGGCATTAGGTGTGTCATTTTTATTGTACTTTTTGTATGCTGGCGAGTCTGAAATAAGTGGATCATTCCAAATTTTTGTTTCAATTTTTTTCTTTCTTAAAAATTCTTTGATTTTATTTCTATTATCAATCTGAATTGGATATGCATATAAACCGGGTGATTCATGTTTTCGAATTTTCTGTATCTTTATTCTTTTGTCTAAATATTTGTCATAAAATTTTTTTATTTCTCTCAATCTTTTCATCTTTGTTTGAAAGAATTTAAATGAAGTCAGTAACATCCCAGCATTAATTGTATCCATTTTGTGATTTAATGAAACTTCTACACAATTATTCGTAATCAATTTTTTTGGGTCGGAAGTAGTACCGGCATATCTTAAAATTTTGACCATTTCATAAATTTTTTTGTTGTTAGTAGCTACTAATCCTCCTTCTCCAATACCACTCAGACCTTTCATTGGGTTCATGCTGAAAGCAGCAACCTCAGAAAAATTACCAGATTTTTTATCTTTGAGTTTAGCTCCAAATGCCTGAGCCGAATCTTCAACTACATATAGCTTATGTTTTTTTGCGATTTTTGTAATTTTTTCCATGTCACACATATGCCCTCCCCAGTGCATTGGAACAATGGCTTTAGTTTTGGAAGTTATTTTTTTTTCAATTAAATCTGCATTCAAATTATAATCATCCTTAATATCAACAAAAATAGGTGTTGCTCCGCACTCAACAATTGCATTAGATGTTATAATCCATGAAAACGGTGTTGTAATAACCTCATCACCTTTTTTAATTCCTAATGATTTTAACGCTAAAAAAAGAGCACTGCTGCCTGATGCAACCCCAACAGTATATTTCATATTCAAAAACTGAGACATTTTTTTTTCAAATTCGTCTAACTCAGGTCCAAATAAAAACATTCCGTGATTTAAGATTTTTCTAAAGTTTTTTTCTAAATCCTTTCGAATTTTAGAACTTTTTACTCTCAAATCAAACATTCTTACTTGCATTTAAAAACAGCCTTTAAACTATTCACCTGAAACATTGTGAAATTTTTTTGATTTTTAATATTAAAAAATATTCTTTTGTTAAACATTTTTGAGATTTTTTATTATATTTTACGATCTATATATAGGTTTTTTGTTAAATTTAAAGTAAAAGTAAATCACACTACCATAAATTTTGTTTTTTTATTAACAAGTTTTAATTCTTTTTGATTATTCAATATTCTTTTATCTGGAAAAATTATATTATCCTTTATATTATTTCTCATCTTTAAATTTTTTTTATTCCTAAATTTATTTGATACTGGATAATTGGTAACAAAACTTTTACAATTAGATGATATTTCATCAATAAAAGCAGCCTTACACGTGTTTCCAAAAACTATATAATCTTTTTTTAACTTATCTAAATTTAGTATTTTTTTTTTACTTAGATACAAAATTTTTAAATATTTATTTAAATTGATATTTTCTTTTTTGTTCTTAAGCATTTTTTTTTGCGCTATGATTATAACCTCCCTTTGTAAGTTGGTATTTTTTAGAATTTTTATTTTTAAATTAGCTAAAGAAAGAATGTTTTTGATACTTTCAATAAAAGGAACAAAACACACATCACTCATCAAAATCGAGTAAGGATTTACATTAAAATTTGGGATTTCAATATAGATTATTCCTTTTAAATTTAATAAATTGACATGTTTCAAAATATTTTTAGGATTCAAATAATAAATTGATTGAGAAAAAATAATAACATCGAATTTTAATCTACTAATTTTTTTTTGATTTACAGAACTTACAAAGTTTATTCCTGATTTTTTATAAAATTTTGTAAAAATTTCAGTGTCTAATCCAAATATCTTCAAATGTTTGAATCTTTTTTTTATTTTAAACAGAAGTTCACCATTATTGCATCCTACCTCTAATAAAGATTTGCTTTGTTTCAATTTGTCCTCTAATATTTTAATTTGTGTTTCAGTTCTTGATAAAAACTTCCTATCACTTTTATTATTAAAAATTTTTCTAGAAAAAAACTTTTGTGTATCTGCATAATTTTTTGAATTAAAAATTTTTCTTTCATGATCGTAGTACTTTTTTGGACTATAAAAGATTTTACATTGATCACAAAAACTTAAGTTTATCTCTTTAGATACTGTTTTAAAATCATAATGTCTAAAAGTTGGTAAATTTATGTGTATTTTGGTCAAAGTACATTTACATAAAAAACACTTGTTCATAAGTTGTAAAATTTAGATATACTTAAAGATAACGACTATTTTTTTAAAATCGAGAAAAATTCTAAAAATTATCAATATTTTATTGAGTAAAAATTTTTTAATTCTTAAAATTTATTCCCATTTATCAAAATGGTAAACATTGACCTTTTTTTAATTTTATATTTTCAACTTTATATTTGGGATCAATGCTTATCACTAAACAATTTAGATCAGAATTGAAAAAATTTTTTATAGTTCCAATATTTACATTTTGGCTAACTTTTTTAATTTTTAATCCAAAAGAGGTTAAAATTTTTTCAGTGTTATAGTTTGGAATATTATTTTTTAGTCCAATCTTTGTGCCAATATAATTTGAATTAAAAAAATCATCCTGAGTTTGTCTAATTATTCCGTAGCCTCTATTATCTAAAACTACTATTTTAAGGTTATTTTTTACTCTTATAAAATTAATTAGTTCCTGACTATTCATCAGCAGGCCTCCATCACCAATTATAGTAAGCACCTTTTTACTTTTATTCAATGCAGCCCCAATACCTGCTGGAATAGAATAACCCATTGTATGAATATTATAAGATGTAAAAATATTTGATTTTTTTAATATATTTGCGGCTTGAAATGTCCAACTTAAAGTAGCTCCAGCATCTGAAAATATTAGATTATTCTTTGATCTATTAGATCTGTCAAACTCTTTAATGATATTTTTCAATATATTAACTGGTAAAGAATTTTGACCTCTGGTGTTATGATTGAAATTTACACTCTTTTTAAACCGTTTTTTGAGTTTCAATTTTTTAAATTTTTCTATAAAAGTTTTTGTGTCACTATTTATGCTAATCAGTCTATTTTTAAAATCATAGTATGTTTTTTTATGATAGCTCAATTTATCATTCACATAAATTATTTTTGCATTAGGTCCAAATTTTGATTTCTTTTTGCCAACTTGATGCTGTAAAAAACTGATACCTAATCCAATTATTAAATCACACTCTTGCAACAATTTATTAGCAGACCCTGGATTGTGCTGGCCAAAATATCCTAAATTAAAAGGATTTTTATCAAGCATAAAACGTGATCCTCCCCAAGAATAACAAACTGGAATTTTAAGATCATTAGAAATTTTATTAATTAAGTTTTTAATTTTAAATTCTTTAAAACCAGAACCAATGACTAAAATTGGATTATTACAATTATTTAAATACTTTTCTAAATTAAAATTAATTTCTTTTTTGTGCATAAGATATTGAATTTTATTTTTATTTATCTTTTTATAATCTACAGATGATCTGCTAAATTCATCCTGTATCTCTATTAAGATAACTTCAGTAATGTTAAAGTTATTTTTTTTTACGTATTCAAAAAATATATGCAAACTCTTTTCAGAATCAATCTTGAAAACTTTATCAGCAAGATTCTTCCCAATATCAATATGTTGAACTTCCTGAAATCCATACATTTTTACTTTAAATTTTTTTGCAATATTCAAATTTTTTGATACTTGGCCAGTAATAAAAATACTTGGAACATTATCATAAAAACATGCTCCCATACCTGTCACACTATTCAAAAAACCAGGTCCTGTTGTTGTCAATACACAAGCAGGTTTTTCTTTGGAAAAAAAATATCCATGCGCACATAACCCTCCTGCTTGCTCATTCAAAACAGGTATGTATGAACATTTTTTTGCAGCTGACTCAATTACGTGAGCTATAGCACCTCCTTGGACTCCAAAATAAGTTTTTACACCACACTTTTTTAGTACTTCTATTAAATAATCCGAAACTTTTATTTTCATTTTTTTCCTAACATTTTTTTAATTTTTTTAATGATTAAGTTTTTATTTATATAAAATTTTTTCTCCAAAATTTGAGACATTGGTGTATGACTGTCAGGATAACATATTCTATCTAATTTATACTTATCGTGATTTTTAATATATTTTTGTAAGACAGAAATTATTTCAGATGACGCACCGTACGATTTCCATGTTGGATCTAGTACTATTGCTTTTTTTGTTTTTTTGAATGATTTTATTAAAGTTTTCTTGTCTAATGGAGATAAAGTTCTTACATCTATAACTTCAATATTGATTTTATATTTAGCTTTAAAATATTTAGAAATCTCTATCGCTTGTTTGCTCATATATCCAACAGAAATTAAAGTAAAATCATTTCCATAAGTAATGACATTTGCTTTACCAAAGCTAATTCTGTATGGGGCTGCAGGAATTTTTTGTTTATCATTAAATAATGATCTATGTTCAATAATTATTGTCGGAATTTTAGAAAAAATACTCTCTATAAGTAAACCTTTTGCATCAAAAGGATTTGAGGGAATTACAACGTTAATGCCTGGTAAATTTGCAAACCAAGAGTGCATTGATTTTGAATGTTGTGGACCCTGTCCCCACCCTTTACCTACAATAGCCCTAATTGTAATCGATAACGACGTATCAGAGGATGATTTGAATCGCCATAATGACATCCAATTGACTATTGCATCCATTGCATACATCATAAAATCAATTCTATGATGCACTAAAACTATTTTGTTTTTACTATTACATGCCATTCCAATTGACATAGAAGTCATTAAACTTTCTGCAACTGGAAAGTCTTGGACTCTTTCTTTGCCATACTTTTCAATAAGCCCTGTAGTTGTTCCAAAGACTCCAGGCTTATAGTCTACAAGTTGACCAAACACTTTTACATCTTTGTCAATTTTCATTGACTGATCAAGTGCTTGATTTATTGCTTCAGAGTATGTTGAGAGTTGAAGTTTCATTTCTAATATCCAATAATTAAATTTTTATTTAAATTAATATCTGAAACTGCTCTAGATAAATTTTTTATTTTTTTATTATTTACTTTTTTAAATTCATAATTAAATTTTTCTAAATTTTTTACATTTAAGAATTTATCTTTTTTTGCGACTTGAATAAGCTTTAATATTTGTTTTTTGTTTTTATTTTTTATTGAATTAACTTTATCATTAGTCAATATATTCTTTTTAATAAGGTGATTTTTAATATTTTCTATCGGACACTTCTTTATCCAGCTTAAAACTTCTTTTTCACTTCTATAGCCAATTTCGATATCATTTTCTGGACCATAGTGTGAGGAAATTCTATATGTTACAGCCTCAATAAAAAAAGGTCCATATCCTTTTCTCATTAAGGAAAATACTTTTTTAAAAACTTTTAATAAATCAAAAACATTATTTCCATTAACTTTAAATGAGTTTTTTTTTTTATTAAAAGTTTGTACCTTTTTAAAAATTGAAAGACCTGACTGTCTTTTTGATTGTGGAGAAAAAACAGAATAATTATTGTTTTCACATAAAAACAAAATCGGAAGTTTTTTTAAATTTGCGTAATTAATTGACTCCCAAAATAATCCCACATCACAAGCTGATTCTCCAAAAGCAGATATAACTACATTTTTTGAACCTCTAATTTTTTCATCTAGAGCTTTTCCGACTGCAACTCCAATAGATCCCGATAGTATCGCTCCTGAAAAAAAATTTTTTTTTGGTAACGAAATATCTTGTGAACCAGCAAAACCTCTATTCGCTCCTCCCTTTTTTCCATATAATTCTGAAACAAGCTTTTGCAATGGTAATGATTTTGAGAAAAAATAGCCATGAGATCTATGATGGGAGAAAACGTGATCTTTTTTTTTTAGAAATAATTTTAGCACTGAAGGAACAGCTTCTTGGCCTACACAAAAGTGAACTGGACACCTCATTTGATTAGCAGGATGATATTCTTTTGCAAGAGTTTCTTCCAGAGACCTTAACAGTGTCATATCTTTAAATAAATTTAAATAAATTTTATTTGATGCAGTTTTCTTACGATACATAAGATTAAGCTCGTAGCTGATAATCCATTGGGTATGATTTTAAGAAGTCAATATTGACCTCTGCCCAATCAAGAACTTCTTGTAATCCCTCATCCCAAAAAATTTCTTGCTTCCACCCAACATCTTTTAATACCTCAGTAGAATCTAGCCAATATTTAGAATCCTGCCCAAGTCTATCCTTAGACATTTGACATAAATCCTCAAACTTTATATTCATTTTTTTTGCACAAAGCTCAACAACTTCCCTTATAGACGTTGGATTTTCTGGACCAACATTGTAAACTTTTCCAAATGGGGCATTATTCGATATTAAATATATAGCTCTAGCTAAATCTTTAGCATGAATATAGGATTTTTCTGCTTTCCCTCCACCATGTAACGGAACCTTATTCCCTGTTAATCCTGATACAATTGTCTTGGGTATTATTCTGTGAAGCAATTGCCCAGAGCAATAAGCATTTGAGGGTCTTATTATATTCATTGGAAAACCTAAAAATTTTGAAATTGAGAGCAAATACAAATCAAAAGCCACTTTAGAAGATGCATATGGGCTAGATGGTAAAATCTTATCATCTTCTTTTGAGGGCTTTGTTACAGATCCATACATTTCAGATGTACCAATATGTACAAATCTTTTTAGCCATTTTTTCCCAATTAGATTTTCACAAAGTTTGCTTAAAGCTACAGAATTCGTTTCAAAAAATCTCCAAGAATGTTTCCAAGATACAGCTCCTTCGCCTTGGGCTGCAAAATTGATTATTATATCTGGTTTTTCATTTTCTAAAGTTTCCAAAAGAAGATCTTGCTCGTGATAAATATGTTTTGCATAATATTTATAATTCTTAAAATTTTTAATATTTAATGAAAATGGACTTTCTCTTAAAAAATTTCTTCCAACACCAATAACTTTTATATCTTTGAAATTTTCTAAAAGATATTTTGAGCAGTGAAGGCCAAATGAACCACCACCACCTAAAATACAGTACTTATACATATAGAGGTTTATATTTCAGTTTTTTAAACAAATGTCCAGAAATAATCTCCTTTATAATTTTGTTTTCGCAAAAATTTAACCCAATCCTTTGTAAACATATGAGTTTTAGCAGTTAAAACCCAATTTAAAAATAATTTTTTTTCCTTTTCATTTCTGTAAGCATCTATTTGTATAAAACAAAATTTATTTGAAACTCGATTTATTTCTTTTAAAGCAACTTTAAAATCATTTTTATTCAAATTATGCAAAGTATTTATTGAGATAACTAATTTAAAAGTATTATCATTAAAAGGGATTCTTTTTGCATTTCCTAAAAAAACTTTTTTTTTTATTTGTTTAGGTGCTTCGCTTAAGGCGTATCTAGATATATCTATTCCATAAGCATCTATGCCTTTGTCTATGAAATCTTTTACTAAAAATCCTTTAGCACAGCCAATATCTAATATTTTATCTTTTTTTTTTAGATTATAAAATTTTATAAATCTTTTAACGACACTTTTCCACCGACCATCATAGTAATATCCTCCATAACCATACTTTCTATCTCCATCAAAATAACTTTTACCAAATATTTTAGCTGTTTTAATTATTTTTCTATTTTTCTGTGCCTTTCTTTGATCAATGTCTCTTTTAATTTTTTTTATACTTTTTAATAGATTAACTTTTCTCATAAAATTCATCTATCATTTCATTCAAATTTTCTTTAAATGAACGAAATTTTAAGTTAGGAAAAAACTTTTTTAATTTTTTATTACCGAAAGCTCTATAACCATTATGTGGAATTTTTCCTTTTCTTTTAATCTTATATATCTTTAATTTTTTATCAAACCTTTTAAATTCATTCGCAATTTCATAAAATGTAATCAAATTCCCTGTAACTAAATTCAAATTTCCGTCTAAATTTTTTGATATAACCTTACTTATAATTTTTATTACGTCCTTAATATTAATATGATCTCTTTTCTCTTCTCCATTTCCAAAAATTTTTATTTTTTCATTTTTTAGAAATTTTTTAAAAAATAAATTTGGCCCGTAACCATTATGAGTATCTCCGTTTCCATATATTAATGTTGGCCTTAAGTGGTTTATTTTTGTTTTTTTATGACATGAGTTATTAATTATAAATTCCCTATTTAAATGCATTAAACCATGAAAACTTGTTGGAAATGGTTTAATCATTTCAGTAAGTTTTTTTTTTATATCAGGATACACTGCATCAGAGCTAATATTTATATACTTATTTAAATGTTTCTTTTTTATAGCTTTTTGTATATTTGAAATAATTTTCATATTAACCAAAAAATCATCAATATTTCTACAAGGTGCAACTGCACATGCGTTGACTAATATATCTCCACTTGAAAGAATTTTTCCTAATTTTTCTGATGAATCATTTAATTGAAAATCAATTTTTTTCCTCGAAACACCTAAAACTTTTATTTTTTGTTTAGATAAATAATTATACAAATTTTTACCTATAAAGCCTCCTGATCCCAAAATAATTATCTTTTTACTTTTTGTCATACCTACCAAGTGAAATTATTTTATTTTTTTTTGATAAATTTGTTTTTTCTAAAATATTGAAAGGGTCTAAAATAAATTTATCTTTAATATTTTTTTGATATTTTTTAAATAAATTTTTAAATTCATTTGATTTATTGAATATAATATAAATCTTGAATTTTCTTAAGATTTCTTTTTCTATTTTAACAAACTCAAAATTTTTAATTCGAATTTTTTTTACTTTTGGATCATATCCATAAAATTTTAAATTTTTAAATTTTTTAATTATTTCTAAAGAATTTGAATTTTTTACTGAATTCGTATTTTCTTTATACGACAATCCAAATATTAATATTTTTTTTTGTTTCAATTTTTTTAAGATACTTGATAAGTGCAATTGAACCCATTTTTTTCTTATATCAGAAATTTTATTCCAACTTTTTATTATTGATGTATCAATCAAATTATTACTAGCAATATTTTTTAAAGAGTTTAGATCTCTTTCTAAATTACCACCACTTAAGCCAAGAGACGGATATATGTATGCATATTTTCCAATTCTTTTATCCATTTTTAAAGCTTCAATTATTTTAAGCCAATCAAAATTTAATTTTTCAGATATGATGCTCAAATAATTTGCTGTCATTGATGATGAAATTAACATTATGTTTATAGCAATTTTTGAAAGCTCACTAGTTCTATAGTCCATATTCAAAATTGGACATTTAAATTTTTTCAAAAAATTGAAATATTTAAGATCGTTTATATTTGAATATTTTGAACCTATGATAAATCGTTCAGGTCTTTTAGCTCGGTGAATAGCATTTCCAAATACTAGTGTTTCAACTTGATAAAAAACTTTATTAGTTATTTTTTTAGAAAAATTTTCAATATACCCTGGTGGAACTTGTGAAAGAAAAACAATTGAAGTTTTTTTTCTAAGTTTTAAATTTAAAATTTGTTTACACAAGAAATTTAATTTACTTAGTCTTAACTGATTTTTTTTATTAGTTGCAATATCAATACCTACGTAAACTATATCAGAGTCTATTATTTCTGAAATTTTATTAGTATATAAAAATTTTTTTTTATTTTTTTTTAATAAAAATTCTAATCCAGGTTCCTCTAATTCTATTTTTAAATTTTTTAAATTAGAAACTATACTTTTATCATCATCATAACATACAATTTTTTTAACATACTCAGAATAAACTGACGAATAAACTAAAGATAAATGACTTATGCCAATAAAAGATATTTTTTTTATCATTTTTTTTTATTATAAAGATATAGCCAGATTACATAAGAATCATATGGTGTAATTTTTAAATTATTATATGCATATGAGGGATTAATCCATTTCATCTCCGAGCCCTCACCAAGTTTAATACTTTTTTTTTCTATGTTTTTTAAATTTAATAAATAAAATGACCTAATAAATTTTTTTTTTGTAATAGGATTAAAATCTAATACCATTTCATTAAAAAACTCAAACCTGTTTAAATTTAAATTTAAACCGATTTCCTCATGAAGTTCTCTTTTTAAAGCAAATCTTTTTTTTTCTCTTTTTTCAATAGCACCACCAAATAATCCATAATGATTTGGGAAAAAAATATTTTTTTTATTATCTCTCTTTTGTAATAGAATCTTATTATTATTAATTATTATTGCACATACAGCATTCGCAGGACTTAAGGCTCCCTTAAATAAAAATTTGCTTATCATCTCATCTTATTTTTTTGTTAGTTTTTTTAATTCTTGAGAAATATAATGATCTTTTTTTAGCAATTCTAAGTAAAGCTTTGTGTCCTTTTTTTTGATTAAATCATAAAAAAACTTATGTTCTTTTTTCCAAGTAGGATCTGGAAAATTAACAGAGATTTTTTTTTCCTTAGGAATTCCACTTGGGTATTTTCTTTTATTAATTATTAATTGAGATGGCCCCCACTTACATAAACCATTCATATGAACAGATCCTTTTTCACCTATAATGTCCAAATTAAATGTATTTTTCCATCTTAAAAGCGAAGCTTCACATAAAATTTTTATTTTAGTATTTGTTGACTGAAATAAAACATGATCATTTGATTTATTTTCGAATTTAAACTTCGATATAAGATTAAATCTAAAATCACTTCTATTAAATAAAAAAATAATTATATCAATTAAATGTGATCCTAAATCTAGAAGTACTCCATCAGATTTATCTTTCCAATCTGAGATCTTTACTAATTTTGCTGTTCCATTGCCATACAAAATTTTTAAATGGTAAATTTTACCTATAATTTTGGAAGCTAACATTTTTTTTAACCTTATTAAATTTGGCTCAAATCTGTGATTATAGGCTGTATAAATAACAGTTTTATTAAATGAAATTTTTTTCTTCAAGAAATTGAGTTCTTTCTTATTAATTAAAAAGGGTTTTTCTACTAAAACGTTTTTTTTATTTTTTACAAAATATTCTACGGCTTTATTTTTAAATTTATCAGGTAAACATAAGAAAGTAGATGAAAACAGATTTAATGGTACCTTTTTGTAGTTTTTAAATTTTTTAAATTTTGATTTTATATCTACGCAATAAACTTTATTTTTTGAAATATATTTAAGCCTTTTTTTTCCTTGGTTACCGAGACCAACTATTAAAATAGACATAATATAGATAGTTTATATTAAATATTTTTTCTTATTTCCTTAAGTTTTGTTAAAATATCTTTACTAGTAATTGCAACGTTGCCATCTACTTCACAAGCACAAGATGCTGCCAAAAGTCCAATGATTGAAGAAATTACTATTGATTTTGATACTATCATTGACAAAGTAGAATAAGCTAATAAGGCATCACCTGAGCCAACTGGATCTATTATATTGTTAGCAAAACTGTCTAGGGTAAAATAGCTGTCTATAGATTCATGTTTATTGTTAATACAAGTTAAGATTCCTCTTTTTCCTAGTTTTAAAATTAAGTTTTTACAATTTGATAAATCATAAGTTTTTGAGGCCAACAGTCTTATTCCAGAAATTTGATCTCTTGTAGAAAATCTAGCCTCTCTTTCATTTGGGGTTATTAAATCAAAACCTTTAAAATCTAGAATATTGCCCCACCAACTTGCAACTTGACTGTCTGCTGCTTTAAATTTTTTATTTCTTATTGATTTTTTTAAAACTTCTATATTTTTTTCGTTAAATATACCGTGCCTAAAGTCAGCAAAAATAATACCTTTTGTTTTAGATTTTATTATTTTTTTTTTAATTTCACTTATTATATTTTCACTAACAGGAGCATTATCTAATGTGCTAATTCTCAATAGTCTATAATTGTCAGAAATTATTACATTCTTATTTACTGTCGGGCGTAGCTTATCGATAATACCATTAAATTTTACTTTAGATTTTTTAAGATCTTTAATTACAAATTCTTTTAAATTATCATTACCTAAAACAGTGATTAAGTTCGATTTTGCTCCAGATGCTGCAACATGCTTTGCTACAACTCCAGCTCCACCAACATAGTTAATCTTTTTTTCCATTAATAACGACAATGTAGGTGTTTTAGTTTGGCCACCAATATTTTTACATTTTGTAAACGTATCTACAATTGTATCACCAACAATATCTAAGCTAACAGTATTAAATTTTTTAATAGTATCCTCTATAACTTTGAAATCTAACTTATATCTATCCATTAAATTATAAAATTTCTCATATTTTAGATTAGGCTCATGTATTTTAATTATTTTTGATGATGAATTAATATAGTCACCTGGTGAGAATATAATCTTTCCCCCAAAGGAATTTAAAATTTTTTCTTCTTTCAAAGTTTTTTTATTTTTTTTACTTTGATATTCAAAACCTTTTGCAAAAAAATTTGGTTTTATTTTTTTTAATAATTTATATGGTTCTGCTTGATCGTCTATAATAACATAATCGACTATTTCAAAAGCAGCTAAATTTAAAGCTCTCAAATTTGCAGGAACAAGAGGTCTATAAATACCCTTTTTTATGTGGATATCGGTTGTAATGCTAACTACTAAAATGTCGGCTTTTTCTTTTGCATAAATTAAATGCCTTATATGACCTGGATGCACAATGTCAAAAACACCATGACATAATATAATTTTTTTATCTTTATTTTTTTTTTTTAAATTTTTAATGAAATTTGCATTCACAATTTTTGTGGAATAAATTTTAAATTTTTTATTCATTTTTTACTTAGATATTTAAACCAAACTCTTGTTGCCTTATCAATTTTTTTTTCATTCCATAGGGGAGCATTTTTCCAATCTGTAATATTGTTTAACATATTTTTCACTCCTTGATCAAAATTAATTTTTGGAGACCATTTTAAAATTTTACGAATTTTGTTTATATTAGCATGTGTAATGTTTGGTTCTCCAGGTCTTTTGGGTATCTTAACATAGTTCCCACCTAATAATTTAATTAGCTGCATTATACTCTTCGGTTTTCCTGAACCTAAATTAAAAGTAATATTTGATAAATTTGAAATTGCTGCTTTGTAAAAAGCTTGAGCAACATCAGTAACATAAATAAAGTCCCTTTTTTGAGAACCATTTCCCACAAGAGTAAAGGCTTGATTTTCTAACTTTTGTTTTAAAAAAACTCCGAATACAGCACCATATGCACCCGTAGTTCTAACTCTTGGTCCATATGCATTGAATATTCTTAAAGATAAAACTTTAATTCCATAAACATCGGCCCAATGAAATAATAACTCTTCACCCATTCTCTTACTTAAAGCATAAGGATATTTGGGATCAATTTTATGACTTTCTTTTGTAGGTGTTGTGGCTAATCCATAGCATGATGAAGAGGCAGCATATAATACTTTTTTAACATGATAAAATTTTGCTATTTCAAGTACATTTAAAGTGCCTATCACATTATTTTTTATATACTCTTTTGGCTTAATAATTGATGGCACAATATCACCTTTACCAGCCATATGAAAAATAAAATCAATTTTATTTACTCCCCTAATCCTATTTTTTAATTTGCAAATATCTTTTTTTATAAAAAAAAAGTTTTTATTATTTAAATTATGACTTATATTTTTATGATGGCCTCCCGAAAGGTTATCTACTACAATTACCTTAAAATTTTTTGATAAGAGAAGATCTACAATATGACTTCCAATAAACCCTGCTCCACCTGTTACAAGTGCAATTCTTTTTTTCATTTAGCTTGTAGTCTTCTTAATCTATTTACATTAAAATAAATATCATCCTTAAAACTATCAATAATTTTTGCATTTTTAAAATTATCACAAAGACTTTTAACTGCATCTTCGATACTATATTTTGGTACAAAACCTAATATATCTCTAATCTTATCTGAATTAATATGGTATGAGCGATTATCATCACTTGAGGTTTTAACTATTTTTATTTCCTCTTTTTCTGGAAATTCTTTCTCAACAACTTTTTTTACAATCATAGAAATTTCATTTATAGAGAGATTTTGATATCCTACATTAAATATTTCATTTTTAATTTTTGAACTTTCGGCAGAGATTAGTTCGAAAACTAACTCACAATAATCATTAATGTGTAAATTAGGTCTTAATTGGTCACCACCAAAAACTTTGATTAAATTGTTGTTTACTGCATGATTTGTCAAAATATTAACTGAAAGATCTAGTCTTAATCTTGGAGCATAGCCACAAACTGTTGCTGGTCTAAATATAACACCCTCAAAATTATTATCAGTATATTTTAATAAAATTGGCTCACAAAGCCCTTTGTATTTGTTATATAAAGTCAATGGGACTAGTGGATGATCTTCCTTAACGTCTTTTTTGTATGACAAACCATACACAGAGCTTGATGAAGCGTAAATAAATCTTTTAATTCCAGACTCTTTAGATGCCAAAACCATTGGTTCAAATGCATCTAAATTTATTGAGGTTGACAAATCTTCATCTAATACAAAACTAGCATCATTAGAAATACAAGCTAAGTGAACGAAATAATCATGGTTTTTACAACTTTCTTTAATTTTTTTTGTATCTCTAATATCTCCCTTAATTACTTTAAGTTTTTCATTCTCAAGCGGCAAAAACTTGTCACCAAAGTACATAATATCATAAACTGTAACTCTAAAACCTTTTTTTAATAAATACGGAACAAGTAAACTTCCACAATAACCAGCTCCTCCAGTAATGAAGATCGATTTTTCCAACATGTCTAAATTTCGAAGCCTGCTTTTTTTGCATCATTAAAAAAATCAGTAACAGTTTCTCTAGAAAATTTTTCTAAATTTTTATCTAAATTGTTTAATTTATTTAAAAGATCATTAGGCACTGTAATAATGTCACAATTTAAATTTTCTGCCTGAAAAATATTCAGGATTTCTCTTGTACTTGCCCATAAAATTTCTAAATTATGATTAGAAGTAGTTAAATTAACCGCTTCACTAATTATTTTAGATGGGTCTATTCCTGTATCTGCTATCCTACCAGCAAAAATTGATAAAATTAATGGTGTTTTATTGTTCGAACAAGAAATTATTTCTTTTGTTTGATCAAGAGTAAAAATTGCAGTCACATTACAACTCACACCTTGATCAGAAAGTTTTTTTATTAATTTTGCACAACTTTCACCTTTGGTATTAGTGACGGGAATTTTAACAAATACATTTTTGCCCCAAGAAGCTATTTCATTAGCTTGTTTTTCCATATTTAAAAAATCGTCTGCAAAAATTTCAAATGAAATTGGTTTGCCAGTAACTATTTTTAATAAGTCTTTTGCAAATCCCTTGTAATTTTGTACACCAGATTTTTTCATTAAAGAAGGATTGGTGGTGAAACCTTTTATATAATTTTTATCGTTTAATTGAATAATTTGATCTATATTTGCACCATCAGCAAATAATTTAA
>MDSZ01137694.1_pt1 | contig 23904 bp, 16 predicted proteins | sample 811201 | NCBI WGS metagenome assembly MDSZ01 (sample SAMN05326647, study PRJNA326480) | marine metagenome | isolation source: seawater | place: Indian Ocean: North | collected 2010
CGACACAAAAAAGCGCGCGCGCACACGACCGAAGAACAACGGAGCGGGGGAATACCTTTCGCACCACCACCACCACCACCACCATCGACGACGACGACGCCGGCGTTGAGTCGACGTTGCGTCGAAGAGCACCCGCCGCTAAAGAAGAGCGAGAGGGACACGCGTAGAGAGAGCATTCTGCTAATTCGAGAGCTCATTTTGAAATCCAGTTTGGTCCCGTTATCTTTTTAAACGATAAACTCCTCCTCTTTTGAAAAGAAGACGACGACGACGACGACGACGACGTTCAGAAATGAAGACTTTGACGACGTTCGCGACGACGACGACGACGACGATAAAGACGACGATAAAGACGACGCGTCGAAACGAGAAGAGAGGATCTGCGCTCGTGCCGAAAGCGGCGTCGATGAAGATATTCAAAGGCGGGAAAAAGGAAATCATGCTCGGGGCGAGAGAGAATTTGTTGCACATGATTGAAACATCCAACGAATCTGGCATCGAATCCGCAGTCGAAGAGTTGAGGAATTTATACGACGGCGAAGCAGAACAACCGGCGAAATCGCGACTGTTGGAAGGAAAATGGAAACTTTTGTGGTCGAAACAAACGAGCGAGAACGTGAATCCGTTTCAGAAATTGTTCGCCGGATTGGCGAAGGATACGAACTTTCAGATCGTGGAAGAGAACGGTTCGCGCGTGGTCAACGACGTCGAGGTGGCGAAATTTTTGCGAGTGCAAGCGATGGCACGGTCGAGCGTGGCGTCAGACGTGCGAACGAACGTGACGATCGATACGGTGGATATAACTTTGTTCGGTAAGAAGGTGAAAACAATCACGTTGGAACCATCTCCAGGAAAAGGTCAAGGATACGTGGAGCAATTGTATTTGGACGATAAAGTGAGAGTTTCGGTCGGGAACAAAGGGTCGGTTTTTGTCCACGAACGAGTTGGAACGTACACCAATGATGACGATGAAGATAACGATTCGTCGGAAAACGCGATGAAGAAAGAAGAGCGCTCGTTGGCGCTCGTGTAAAATAAGAACCAATAACACCGGGAGTATATGCGTGAATAACACGATCCTATTCATCTTGGAAACGACGCGTGACGACGAAACGACGAACGTTAACGAAAATAACGTGTATTTAATAATTTGTGTCATTATCAAATGTACCATAGTACCAAATGGTACGGTACCTACCGTATATATCTATGTACATATATATATAACTAGTACGTATAAGTTTGTTTTCTTTTTGTTTTACAAGTTTCACTATCAACCGTGCGCTCTCGGATCGGATGTATCCACCGCACCTCCAGTCGTGGAGACACTCACGCTCGGCGCTTCCATGATCGATTTCACTTCCACCGGCGACGATTGAAATTTGACTTTCGCGTACGGCAACTTCTCTTCACCACTCTTCAACGCGTCAATATTTGCCTCCAAAACCTCCTTCGGAAACTTCCCAATCAACGCTCCTTTACTCTTATTCTCCCTGTCTAAAAACTCCAAGTGCGGGATCCCGTCCACGTCGTAGTCGTCCATCTCTTGCGTCCACTTCGTGTTATCGATGTTCATCATCACGAAATTTATATCCTTTTTATTCCCTTTCTCCACATCAAACACGTACGGGGCGCTCGATTTGCACACTTCACACCAATCCGCGTAAAATTCCAATACCGTCGGTTTCTCGTTCGATAAAGCGACGTCGACATCGATAGATTCCCGTTCTAATTGCGCCAAGTTTGCCGCGACGGCGTTGATCGAATTGGACGAGCCTCCAACTCCAGTTGCACTCACGAAAGCTGCGGTACCGACGGCAAATGCGGAAATGGCCAGTTTACGGCCGACTGGGATTTCTTCGGTATCTCGTTTCTCTGTTTCTGTCGTTGCGGAAAGAGGAGGGATGTCTTCCCATTCTTGTTCGCTTTTGGTTGACGAACGTACTCTTCTCACTCGTCGTTCCCTTCGTCTGTTTTGAGCGAGGACTATTTTCGTTTCACTCGCTCTGAATCTCGCTGAATGCGACGCGGACGAAGAGCAAGAAGTCGTCGACGACGAAGTCGAGGAGTGAAGGGAAGATACCAAACGCATCAGTGTGACAACACGCGCGAGAGAATTTTCAAGAGATGACGAAAGAAATTTTCCTATTAAAAAGTTGTCTCTTTTGCGGCCTATAAAATAGCACATCACATCTTCTAACTCTCTAACTCTAACTCTAACTCTAAAACTCTAATGCATTCTAGGCACATCTAATCTCCTCGACAGTCTCATAGAATACCACCCTAAAACTAAGAAGAAGAAACCTAATCCTAAGAACGGATACCAATTGCGCATGAACGCGTCTTTCGGCGACGAAGCCATCATGGCGATGAGAGAACCGCCAACTAACGGGGCTAAAGCTCTCGAAAGATTACTAAACGTCCCGGCGAATCCGTTTACAACACCTAAACTTTCTCGAGGAGCAGCATTGTTGACGATCAAAGAGATACCACCCATCATGATTGGTCCTAAAGAGCCTCGGATGATGCCTAAAGAAACGACCATGGCCCATGCGCCCGGCTTGGAGACACGAGCGATGGAGTTGGCGATGGAGTGACACGGGTACAACACACCGCTGACGAAGAGGGCCCACGTGACGAGTCGAACGATACCATATTTATCGGTTAACTTCACAAACGCGAATAACTGAAACGACATGATCGTAACACCCATGACGGTACCGAAAATGCCAATGTCTTGCGTTTTCCATCCTAACCCACCGTTTTCCACTGACGTGGCGAGCCAAATCGGAGTGATTTCAGTCCCGGTTAAAACATTCATGGTGACCATAATTTGTAACGAGATGGCTTGGTAGATATCCTGGTCCTTTAATAGAACCCAAATACTCGTTCGGTCTCGTCCAACTGTATTCCTCGTCAAAGGAGAAGATGAATTCGTCGTCGGTATTATGGCAACCGCCGAAGACGACGACGATGGGTCTTTCTCTCGCACTAACTTTACAGATTCCACGTGTTCAGCGGAATCATCAAAGTCGTCATCGTCGTCATCGACGAGTGGAACTGAGACCAACTTTTCGTCTTCATCGTAAGATTCCGATTCTGAGGGTTCCTCTTCTTCCGGTATGCTTTGATCCAACTTCCCAGTCTCGACCATCTCGCACGATTTCGCTTCGTTCGCTTTCTCTACATCTTCATTGCTATTCTCTATCGCTGGCGTCAGTGGTGGCACAATTTTCATACAAAACAGCGCAAAAATAAATGCCGGTACCGCCACGATTGTTATCCAAGACGATGATAACACGAACGGGTACTTCTCGAACAACGCTGGACACTTTTTCCCACCGTCCTTATACATCGTCCAAGACGTACACGGAAATGCCAAGAAGCTCGCGATTGCCGGCGCAATAGACGTCCCCAACCCATACGCTATCCCAGTTGTACCAAAGGCCCTGTTTGCGTTCGTCTTATCCGAGATCAACGATAAAGATGGTTTGACTAAAACGACAATCCCGTCGAAAAACCCGTTCAAACTCCTGACGAACACCGCTTGCGAATACTTCGCTACGAAACCAAACGCCAAGTTTATCGCCGACACCAATATTACCGACACTAATATATTCAGCTTGAATCCAATCTTATCGCCACTCCTTCCCCACCAATAGCTCGATATCGCGCTAAAAAACGGTTTCGAGGCGATGAGCAAGCCACATCTTAACGCCGCTTTCGCTTCGTCTTCGTTCTCGTTCGCTCGATCGAAGTTTTTGACCATGAATATTCCAGTGGAGAAGATGAACGTGGACGACATGATGGATATCAACGAGCAGCTTTGGATGGCGATAACGGTCGTCCAATCCAAGCGAGTGATGTTTTTGTTCTTCTGTTTAGAGCGTTTCCTCCTCCCATCCGCGTTCACGAACGACAGAAACGACGACGAACGAAACATGACGACTCAATCAATCGATCAATCAATCTCCTTCTTTTGTCGTCGTCTCAATCGTCTGAATCGTCGTCTCAATCGTCTCATCTTCTGGAGACGACTTTTATTAATTAAAGCCGCGCACCAACGCGTCGCCACCCGCATTTTATACCCGACGACTTCCTCCCTCTCTCTCGCGCGCGCGGTATATTTCGCTCTCGTCGCCACGAGACCGTCGTCTGATGAGTCGTCGTCTGATGAGTCGTCTTTTATAAAATTTTGCAGTTTTTGGTAAAAAGTAATAGAGTGGTTGTGGTTGTGGTGGTGTTTGCGCCACACACACACACACGCAAAAAAAAAAAAAGAGGTTTTTTGTTTTGGACCCGACGACGTCACAACACTCTTTCGATCGATCGATCGATCGATCGATCGATCGATCTTTTTTAAACATCGAGAGATCGATCTCAAAGTCAAAAAGAAAACAAAAGAAAGAAGAAGAGAAAGTCCCCATAAACAACACCAACACCACAACAACATCGTCACAAGTCCTCGACCGGCGAGAAACACCCAAAGACAAGGAGGACGCGCGAACCAAACCGCCGTTTCGAGAAAAAAACGCCGAAGAAAAAAAACGAGAGAAGAAGAGACAAAAAGAGAAGTAAAGAGAAAGAGAGATGAGCGGGACGTTGGCGAGGGTTGGAGGCGCTTCTGGCGTGACCTCGAATTCGACGATGACGACGACGACGATGGAACGACGACGACGACGACGCTCCGTTGAACAAAAAGAGTGGTCGTCGTCGAGTGCGTCGAAGAACAGACGAGGACGCGCGATGCTGCGTCGAGCGTCGTCGTCGTCGTCGTCGTCGGATGGTAGCGGTAGTAGTAACAACAACAGCAGCAGTCGCGGCACGGACGACGACGACACCACGAGTCGAATTTTAGACTCACTTTTAGTGCCATTCTTAGCCTTGAGAAGAGGCTCGCGGTTCGCGCACCAAGAGTTTGTGATGGCGGCGACGGAGGCATACGACAATGCAATTTCGCTGGCAAAATTGAAAACGGAAGCGTGTTTGTTAGGATTAAGTAACGGTCAAAATACGGAAGGACAGCTAACAGCAGCGGTGAATATGGGGACGAGCGAACAAGAAGCGTTTTTGAGCCATTCGAGCATGGTATATTGCACGTTGCATTACATGGAACGAGAATCGAAGAAAACGAAGGAGTTTTTAGTCGATCCGGAGAAAGATAAAGAGCTGAAAGGAATTTTGGGATACATTAAAATGACGCACACGAATCGAGACGAAAATGGAATCACGTTGAAACGAATGGAGTTTGAACAGAGACGAGTCTTGGAAGCGAGCGAACCGAACGAGGATCCGAGGAAGTATTCAAAGTGGGACAAAACGAGCGGGAGAAACCCGAATGCGAAAGTGAACGATGTGAGACAAATCACACCCGGAATTTTATTGATGAGAACAAACGCGAGATTGACGTTACTCACGAAAGAGATGGTGGAAGGTCCGGAAGGGAGGAAGAAAGATTTACCCGAGATATCGGCGGATGAAGGCGAGGAGACAACGGGAGCAACAACAACTAGTCGAAGGATAGAACCTCAACTGGCTTTAGAGTGGATCGATAGACCTACGGACGACCCCGAGTTGTTATTAAAACGAAACCTCGCCGCGAGAGCGTTGACGGCATTCTTTTCTGTTATGACCTCGCATCCGAAGGGCTTGAAGGCATTCTCGAGAGCGTGCATCGATGCGTACGAGGCGAACATTTCCGCGGAAGATCTCGTCCAATCCATATCAGCGGCAGAGTTTGATTGCGATGGATCGACGAGAGGCATGTTTGGGAAAGGTGCGGACGCGCCAAAGCTCTTTGCAGGGTACGTTTCTGCGGCGTATTTAACGGTCGAGTACAGATTAGAAAAGGAAAAAAACAAAATTCCCGAGAAGAAAACCTTCGCGTTCGCGAATCCGCCTCGGTGGGAAGAGATTGATTTATCGAGCGAAAATCAAGACGACATCGAGTCTAGGAAAAAAGGCAAGGCGTACGATTATAACTTTGGGTTTGATGAGGAGAAACAGATCAAATATTTAGAGGGCTTCAAAACCTCCATCGAGCGATGGGTTTCGATTGGCGAAAAGGAGTTATTCGAGGACGTTTCAACTGGCTTATCCGTGGATGAAGACAACGACGAGTACGATTTCGACGACGCGTTTAAAACAGCCGCGGCAAAACAATTGAAAAACATGACGGATGCGCCTTTTGCTGATTACGACATCGATGTGAGTGATGAGTCTCCCTCTTCGTCGTATCAGCCGACCGAAGACGACGAACCGGTTTTAGACGTCAACGGGCTGTACGCCAAACTTTTGTTCGAGGTTTCCGAATATATAGGCAACCAAAGCGACCAACCCAAAGTGGCAGCGCTTTTGCAATCGTACACGCAAAAGGTTTTAAACGCACCAATCGTCCCACCGCCGTCTCTACCACAAAGATCCTACGACCCGGAATCCGGAAAGTTTGTTTCCGTCGGCGGACCTTCGTTCAAGCGCAGAGAGGATGATTTCTTCGCTCAAAGTTCAATCACTTTAGCTTCTTTGAACGTGCAGCGTGCCATCTGTTCTTTCGTGTTGAAACAAATGAAGAGTTGATGATTTTGTATATGAATTAATTATGTAGTAACACGTGTGACGCGCGTCGCGCATGGCACGGAAGACAACGAGAAAGAGAGACAACGGTTTTAATCACTTTCCTTTTATTGTACTCGTACTCGAATTTTTGTTTCTAAAGTCCTTCTCTTCGTTTCTCTTTTCAAGGAGCAAAACTCTCTTCTTCCCCCCAAAAAAAAACAAATCACAAGAAAAAAGGAGCACGATGCCGTCTCGCACACCTCGCGAGGCGAGAAAAAGCGCATCTCTCCTCGTGCTCTCGTTAGTAATAGCGTGCGCGTGTGTGAGCGCGCCGAGTGCTTTCGCGCAAGAGGCGAACGACACCGCGAGTAGTAATACTACTCCCACGAGTAGTGTTAAGAAAATGCAATTTCATGAAGCCGCGCATGAAGAAAACGAAGAAGCAGAAATTGGCCGTCGAGAGAAACTATACTCCTCGAGAAATGACTTTGACGAGAAAGTGCTCATCTTTTCCGGTCCAGCTTACGGTGGGTGTTGCGACGACCCGTTCAATTTGCTCTCGTGTTGCGCGAAAGGAGAGTCCTGTTGTCCAGCGTCTGACCCGAATTCGACGACTGGAATGCACCACGACGTCGCGGTGTTTTTGGAATGCTGCAACACGAAAACTGGGACGGTGAGCATAAACGTCGAGATGAGCGACGTAAAAGTAGTGGTGAATAATGGACGGTGTTGCTCTTCCTCTTCCTCGTCCTCCTCTTTTTCGAATGAGAACAGTATTACCGGCGGTGACGGTACTAGTAGTTTGAAGTGTTGCGAGGAGCAAAACGGGTGTTGCTCAAAGAGAGAGGGAACGACTTTGGATTGTTGCTTTTCAAATCCAATTGATGAGGTGGATTTGACCGAAGACAAGGATGAAGAAGTGAAGAAGAATAGTGGAGAAGAGAATAATGGAAACGATATTAGCGAAGACGTGCGAGAAGACGTGAAGAGTTTGGTGGACGCGACGGCCTACACGCCGGGCAATAATGGACGCTTTACGTGGGAGAATTTGAAAGTGCCGATACCTGCCGTTGTGAAGAAGGTCATGGCTGAAAGGACGGAGGAAGAAGCACGTGATGGAGAAGAGGAAGAACAAGATCATGTAGAACAAGAAACCACGGCGCCAACCGGGCAAGATGAAACAAGAAAGACGTTCAAAACGTTGCTTGATATTTCCTCGTTCAAGAACAAGAACGAAATACTTCGAAGCGCTTTAGGATTTGGTATCTTTATCATTGTGGCTTCGTATATCGTTGGTGCTACTTATACGAGAGAAGATGGAAGAGAGGTAAGCGGGAACGCGAGAGGTTGGTCCGGAGTGCGCGAAGAAAGGGAAAATTTATACGATTCGGCGTTCAAAGCGTACGCGAGCGTGTAGAGGAAGGATATCGATGAATTTAGCAAGTAGAAGGAATGGATAATTATTGTAATATTAGTTGTTTATAGGACATGTCCGTAATGCTTCTTATTTTCTCTTCTGTCTATGTGGTACAATCTCTTGCAAAACATATTTACACAAAAATATATTACTATATAAACGCGTTCAAATATTTAAGCAGATTCAACCTCTTCAATGGCAGCGTGCGTCGTGACTAAGTTACGATCGCCGTACACGTTGTCGACTCTACTTGTCGTCGGCCAGAACTTAGATTGGCTGACCCAGTCAGCCGGAAAGACGGCATCTTGCTTGGAGTACGGTCTGTCCCACTCGCCCGCAATGGATGCCGCCGTGTGTGGCGCTCTCGTCAAGAGGTTATTCTCCTTGTCCGCCGCACCAGATTCAACGTCCGCGATTTCTTTTCGGATAGCAATCATCGCGTTGCAAAATCTGTCCAACTCTTGCTTGGACTCGGATTCGGTCGGCTCAATCATGAGCGTACCAGAGACCGGCCAGGACATGGTCGGCGAATGGTAGCCGTAATCCATCAATCGCTTCGCGATGTCTTCGACTTCAATACCGGCGGAGTCCTTGAACGGGCGTATGTCTAAAATGAACTCGTGCGCGTTTGTGCCATTCTTACCCCTGAACAAAACCGGGTAGTGGTTCTCCAAACGTTTCGCCATGTAGTTCGCGTTCAAGATGGCTCTTTCAGAGGCAGTCTTCAAGCCTTGAGCGCCCATCATACTGATGTACGCGTATGAGATCGGTAAGATCAACGAAGAACCGTATGGCGCTGCGGAGACAACACCAAAGGGCTTGTCGCCACCAGCCGGCAAGGCACCAAAGTCCTTCTCAGACGGGTGGTTCGGCATGAACGGCGCCAAGTGCGCCTTGATACCGATCGGTCCCATACCTGGGCCACCGCCACCGTGCGGGATGCAAAATGTCTTGTGCAAGTTCAAGTGACAAACATCCGCGCCGATGAAACCCGGGGACGTCAAGCCAACTTGAGCGTTCATGTTCGCACCATCCATGTACACTTGACCGCCGTGAGCGTGGATGGTATCACAAATCTCACGAATACCATCTTCGTAGACACCATGCGTGGATGGGTACGTGATCATCAACGCCGCGAGGTTCGCGGAGTGCTTCTCCGCAGCCGCCTTTAATTCGTCCATGTTGACGTTACCGGCTTCATCGGTACCGATGACGACAATCTTCATGCCGCACATGGCTGCTGATGCCGGGTTGGTACCGTGCGCGGAAACTGGGATGATACACACGTCTCTGTGATGATCACCTCGAGATTGGTGGTAAGCTCTGATAGCCATCAAACCAGCGTATTCGCCGGAAGCACCAGAGTTCGGTTGCAACGAAACGTCATCAAAGCCGGTGATGTTGGCCAATTGTTTGGTCAAATCTCTGAACATCTCGGCGTAACCTTGAGCTTGTTCTTTCGGCGCAAACGGGTGAATGTTGGCGAGTTCTGGCCACGTGATCGGAGCCATTTCCGTCGTTGCGTTCAATTTCATAGTGCACGAACCCAAAGCAATCATAGAGTGAACCAATGACAAATCTTTTTGTTCCAATCTCGCGATGTATCTCAACATTTCGTGCTCAGAGTGGTAGACGTTGAACACAGGGTGCGTCAAAAACTTGGACTTTCTTGTCATCTTCGTCTCTTCGATGTTTATGGATGGCGCCAAGGACGCCGCGGTGAAGTCCGTCGCCTTGCCTCCATTGAATGCAGTGAACAAATCGTCGACGTCTTCCAACGTAGTCGTTTCGTCGAACGCTACGGACACGTGATCGTTGTCAATCTTACGGATGTTGATTTCCGCCTTAGCGCACGCCGCAACAACCGCGTCCGCACCGCTCGGGCACTTTAAAGTAACCGTGTCAAAGTACGGATTCGCTGGACCTTGGAAGCCCATCTTCTTGGTACCTTCTTCAAAGATCTTGGCCAAACTATGCGCCTTCTTGGCGATATCTTTCAAGCCTTCCGGACCGTGGTAGATGGCATACATGGCCGCCATGTTTGCCAACAAAGCTTGCGCTGTGCAAATGTTCGACGTCGCTTTGTCCCTACGAATGTGTTGTTCTCTCGTTTGCATTGCCATTCTCAAGCACGGATTCCCGTCTGCATCGACGGAAATACCGATAATTCTCCCCGGCATCAAACGCTTGTACTCTTCCGTGGTCGCCAAGAAGCCCGCGTGTGGACCGCCGTAGCCCATCGGCACGCCAAATCTTTGAGCGGAGCCGACAACCATGTCTGCACCCCATTCTCCCGGTGGCTTCAATTGTGTCAATGCCAAGATATCGCACGATGCAACAACCTTCATGCCCCCTTTGTGCGCTTTTTCAACAACGTCGGAGTAATCCAAAACAGAGCCATCTGTCGCCGGGTACTGTACCATCACACCACATACTTGCTTGTCGTTGTAATCAAAAGTCGCTTCATCGCCAACGACAACTTCCAAACCCAAACCATCCGCTCTGGTTCGGCAAATTTCGATCGTTTGCGGGTGACACTTGTCCGAAACGTAAAACTTCGGCTTTTTACCTCTCGCGATGGCGGAGCACATAGTCATTGCCTCTGCCGCCGCTGTCCCTTCGTCCAACAAAGAAGAGTTAGACAATGGCATCTTTGTCAAATCGGAAATCATGGTTTGAAAGTTCAATAACGATTCCAAACGGCCTTGAGAGATTTCTGCTTGGTATGGCGTGTATTGCGTGTACCAACCCGGATTTTCCAAGATGTTTCTCAAAATCACTTGCGGCACGTGCGTTCCGTGGTAACCGGTACCCAAATAGTTCTTGAAAACTTTGTTCTTACCGGCCATTTTCTTGAACATGGCTAAGAACTCGGTCTCGGAATACCCTTTGTTGTATTGCTCGGAACCTAAGTTCAACGCTTGCGGTGCCTTGATGTTATCCGGCACAGTCGCGTCGATGAGCTCTCGGACAGAGTTGAAACCAACGAATCGAGCCATCTCTTCGGCTTCTTCGTTCGACGCCGAGTTGTGTCTTCGTTCAAACGTATCCAGCGGGCCCAAAGATTCCACCGAGATTTGTCTCGAAAAGATCTTGTTCGACAAAGCGGCGGTGACAACCTTCACCTTACCCGTGGTGGAAGTGACATCTCCGATAATAGATTTGTTGTTCGTCGCCATCGTCGCGAATGTAGACGTCGACGCGCGTGCACCGGAAACACCGACGGACGAACTCCCACCCATCGGTTGCGCCAACGCGCGACGGAGGAGCGTGGAAACACCGCGACGCGAGGACGACATCGCGCGCGTGCGTTCGGTCAAGAAAGCAAAAGCGGGAGCTACTAGCGAGTGGTGTGCGCGCGCGCTTACTTAATCGCGTCTTCGATGACTCTACTCACGTGTAATCTTTTTCTCTTTTCGTGGGTAAAAAGCCTTCAAAAAAAAGGACGGTCGTGTGGCCACGAGACGGGTGTTCCGCCACGTCGTCGTCGTCGTATTATTCAAAACCACAAAACCAGAAAAAAAAAGTGCAAAAAAAAATACACAAACGGATGATGATGAGAAAGATGAGAAAGATGAGACGAAGAATTTTTTTGTCGTTTTTTTATTTTATGGCATACGAAAGGGATGTGGATTTTTTGATGTTATTTTTGGTTTTTGGTTTTTTGCGTTGTACGTACTCGTAATTGATGACTTTTTCCTGTGGTATTTGTGGAATACGCGTACGACTCTCATCCTTCTGACAACAACCGCGTTAAGATCTCATCGGTCAACGTCGGGTTGGCGCGGCCGCCGCTTTCACGAAGGCAGGCGCCAACGAAAAAGCCTTTCAGCTTTGTCTTCCCCGATCGGTACTGCTCTAACTGGCTTTGATTAGACTCTAAGACTTTCTGTACGATTTTCTCAATCTCCGCCGGGTCGCTTATTTGCATCAAGCCTTTCTCTTCGACCAGTTTACGAGGCGAACCGCCGTTGGTTAATAAATCGGGCAATATATCTTTGCCGATTTTCCCGGAAATCTCGCCGTTCTCAATGAGGAAGCAAAACTCTGCGATTTCCTCCGGCTTTAACTTTAAATCATACGGCGTGGATAACTTTTCGTTCTTCACGAAGGCTAATAAGTCATTCGTTAACCAGTTCGCGGCTTGTTTCGAGATGTTGACTTCTCTGCTAGAGTTGCTATTACTAATACTCGCGGATAAAATCTCGTCGTAAAAGCGGACCAAGTTTTCATCTTCCACGAGAACTTGTATGTCCCCATCCGGCAACCCTAACGATTTATACCTGTCGCGAATTTCGTTTGGTAACTCTGGCATTTCCTCGCGAACTATTTTGACATAGTTTTGCGAACACACAAGTGGATTCAAATCCGGTTCTGGAAAATATCGATAATCCGCCAAGCCTTCTTTTTTACGCATGGTAACCGTTCGCTGATTTTGATCGTCCCACGTTCTTGTTTCTTGGACAATCTCATCCCCTCGTCCTTCTTTATATAACTTCTCCTGTCTCTCGATTTCGTAATCAATCGCTCGGGCCATCGCGTTGAACGAGTTCATATTTTTCACCTCGACTTTCGTGCCGAATCGTTTCCGCCCAACTGGTTTTACGCTCACGTTAACGTCGCATCGCATAGAGCCTTCATTCAAGTTCCCATCGGAGGCTTTCAAATATCGAACAATTCTTCGTAACTCTTGCCCGTACGCGGAAACCTCTTTCCCGTTTTTAAAGTCCGGCTCGGTAACGATCTCCAACAAAGCCACACCCGCTCGGTTATAATCTGCCAACGAGTGCGTCGCCGTGGAGACGTTCCCAGACCCACCCACGTGATTCAACTTCCCCGCGTCTTCTTCTAAATGCGCTCTCGTTATTCCAATCACAGCTTCTCCACCGCCTTCTTCCACTGGAATAACCACCTTAATTTTCCCGTGTTCGCACACTGGCTCGTCGAATTGCGAAATCTGGTACCCTTTCGGCAAATCCGGGTAAAAATATTGCTTCCTATCAAACTTGCTCACCTCGCGGATTTTGCAGTTTAACGCCAACCCAATTTGCACGCCCTTTTCCACGACTTCTTCGCTCAGTTTTGGATACGTCCCGGGATGGCCCATGCATATCGGGCAAATCTGCGTGTTTGCGCTCGCGCCGTAGGAATAATGACACCCACAAAACGCCTTCGTTTTCGTTTGCAACTGCACGTGCGTTTCGATGCCAATCGTCGGTTCGAATTTCGTGTTTGCGTCGATCGGAAAATCGAGCGTGTCGTCGATCGCGTCCGATTGCTCCAGCGCGGTGAGTTCCTTCGTTTCTGTCGCCGCTGTTCGGGTTCTCCGTCTTCTCGTTTGAAGGCGTTGCTTTTGACGGCGAAAATTCGTCGCTTTCGCTTTCGCTTTCGCTTTCGCTCTCGACGACGACGGAGAAGAAGAAGAAGAAGAAGAAGAAGCGACCGTCGCTGCAGTTGTTCGCGCGAGTGAACCGATTATCGCCGTGGTCCTCATGTGCGCGTGCGAGACAGAAGCAAAGTGTTCCGGGTAACGAAAGTTATTTGGTACTACTACTACTATGGTATGTTAAAGAACTCTATCCAAAAACAAATTCATTTTTATCACATTTTTTAAAACAAAACAAAACAAAACAAAACAAATGATGAACAAAACGAAACGAGAAGAGACCCACATATATGTATGTAGTAGTCTCTCATCATAAGTATTTATGTACACTCTTCTCTTGAACAACGACACTTTGTAAAACCTACGGCGCGCTCGCGTCCGCGTCGTCGCGCGAGCGAAGAGAACGACGACGACGACGACGACGACGACGACGACGACGACGACGATGCGGGAACCCTCCTCGAACGACGCCGCGAAAAAAGAAGAAAACGAATTATTGGATCCCAAACAGTCGAAAGACAAAATGCGAAAGTTCATCCACGCGCCGAAAGGAACGACCGTCCGAGTCGTCGTCTCGGACGGACGAACGTTCCAAGGCGTGCTCGGATGCGTCGACAAACAGTTAAACGTCGTCTTACTCAACGCCACGGAAAAGAAAACGGACGCGGCGAACGGAGGAGAGGAAAACGCTCGAATCATCAACATGGCGCTCATCGCTCGCGAACACCGCGTGAAAATGGAACGTCTCGTTGAAAACGACGACGACGACGACGTGGAAGAAGAGGCAAAGGAAAAGGAGAAGAAGAAGAAGAAGAAGAAGAAGAAGAGTCTGTTGGAGAGCGCTTTCGAAAGCGTGAGAATAACGTGACGCGCAACGATAGGTACTAAAGGCGCGCGCGCGCGTTTGCGCGCGTAGTTGAGTAGCACGAATAGTCAGAGGTAGAGTTTTACGACGAGAGAGAGAGCGATATGTAGATACATAGAAGAACTAGTACTAGAAGAAGAAGAAGAAGAAGAAGAAGAAGGACTTTTGTCAATCAAAAATCAAGTTCTTTCCAACAATTTTCTTTCTTTCTTTCTTTCTTTCTTTCTTTCTTTCTGATCGGGAAATCCAATTCTCTCTCTCTCTCTCTCTCTTTCTCTTTCTCACTCCTCACTTAAAAAAAACGCCCCGCCAAACGCCGCGCCCGTGCCTGCGTTCCGCGCGCGATCGATCGATCGATCGAGAGTCGCTTCGTTACGTCGCATCGCGAGATCCAGACTACTCTTTTACGGCACAGAAGAAAAAGAGAAAGAAAAAAATGGCGAACGTTTTGCTCCCATCGTGGATGTGCGCGGGTCCGAGACGGAACTCGCACGGGAAATCCATCGATCCGTCCACCTCCTTGACGTTCGTGACGTACAACGTGCTCGCAGACGCACTGACTGGGAACGAGGCGGGATTTTCCTCGGAGACAGAAGATTTGGCGTTTGAAAACAGAGCCGGGAAGTTGTTGAAGAAAATCTTTCCGAGAGAAGACGAGGAGGAAACGAACGTGGAGTCGGACTCGACGTCGAACCCGGACGTTATTTGCCTGCAAGAGTGCGACCATTACTACGATTTCTTCGAACCGGAGATGCAAAAGAGAGGGTATTTTGGTACATATCGCGAAGACAAGTGGTCGCCGTGCCAAAAGTTTTCCAACGAGTTGAAAGATGGTTTAGCTCTATTTTGTAAACGGGAAACGGTGGAGTTGGTCGGCATGCACATCTCGACGACGGCGGAGACGAAGGAGCAAGACGCGAAAGCGTTGTTCGCGCGGTTAATCATGAAGAAGTCGTTGACTAGACAAGAGGTGGTTGTGATTAACGCGCACTTGGAGAGCGGGCAGTCGCCAGATAAGGTGGTGACCAGAGTAAATCAAGCGAAGGAGATGTGCGCGAGGTTGAACGCGTTTTGTGTGGCGCAGTGTTCTAACATCAATACCGTGCAGATTGTTGTGTGCGGGGATTTCAACGCGACGCCGGAGGAGCCGTGTATGGAACACTTAAGAGGGAGAGGGTTGAAATCCGCGTACGAAGATTTAGAATCGGCATCCAGCAGTAGTAAGAATGGGGAACAAGGACAACAACAACCAGAACAACAAAAAGTAGAAGGAGAACCATTTTTTACGACGTTTAAAACCAGACTCGGTTTCTTTAAGAACGGAACGAGTAAACGAGTGTCGGATTACATCATGTATTCCGCGCACAGAGGTGCGAAGATTGTTTCTAGAGTAGAGCCGCAGCAAGACGGGTTTGGAGAAGGGGTCGTGGGGTTACCGTCGAAGACGCAACCGAGCGATCACTTGTGCTTGAGATCGCGATTGAGTTTTGAAAATCCGATCATCACGACGCCGACTTCGAATAATGCCGGCGCTCAAGCGAAATAAACTTAAAAGAAAAAATACGTTTTTTTATCAGTACGAGTAATACTCTAAACTGTACTTTGTTATACCATTACTATATACTACTATGCATATATGCGTTTATATTACTTTACACCTCCTTATTCGAGTGACCAGATCTCGTTCTGGCCATTTTTTTACCTATAGATAGCTACGTATGCTTTCCATTTATTTTAACTCTTTTAGCAGATTGGTTAATTTACGACTAAAACATCTACAGTACGGTACTACAGTATGTAGTATTAACTAACGTCATAAAAACACTTTCAAGCGTTCGTGCGACTCCGCATCCACGGCGAATCGTCTCTTCGCCTCGTCCAACCAAATGATTCGAGCGCCAACATTTTTAGCGTTGTTGACGGCATCTTGGAACCGATTGCCTTGCATTGGAAATTCTGTGTACATCACACAATCTTCGGCTTTTACTCTGTATAAATCGCGCGCCCAGAGACGAATTTGGTCGCACACCGTCGGTGGTACCGCCGGGTGGTTCGGTTTCTTACCAATCGTACACCTTGGGTGTGCTCGAGTTTGGAGATAGTTTACGATTTGATCGGGCGAGATACCGGCGCGCATGGCGTCTAGAATAGAATCTCGCGTTATCATGCCGACGTATGCGTTTGGAAGTTTATAATCTGGTCGAGTGAACAGACGCAAAACTTCCGTTTCCAGTTCAGAGTGCGTGTATGCGTACACTCTGAAATTCGTCTCTACGATGATGTGTCCGTCGATGCGCGCTAATGACGATTTCGCTGAAGATGTCATCGAAACGCTCGATAAACCCGCCGATAACACGGTAGGCACGTACCAGTCGTTATCGTTTTCATCGTTTTCGTTTTCGTATAAAACGCCTAAAGTGGTCAAATGACTAGCCACGCGTCTTTCTGCCTCGGAGAGATTCGCTTTGGAATATTTGCGCCCGGGGTGTTGAAACGAAAGTCTAACTAAAAACGCCATGGCGGCTGCAGATGATTCGTCGCAGTTTAGTTTTTGTTGCTTTCCATCTTCTCCTCCTCCAGTTTCCATCCTAGCATTTTCCTCGTCTTCGTTCTCGTCGTCTTTTTTCTTTTTATTCTTCTTCTCGAAATCTCCGCCTTTCGCGTATCTCGCCAATAAAATCCAAATCTGCTCCGACGTCGCGCCTAACAAAAACGAAAAACCTTCGCTCGTTATTCGCCCATCTTTCGTAATCAGTTTCGCCGCGTGAAAGAGTTTCCTCAGGTGTAAGGAGTGTTGCACTCCTACGCCACCACCGTTCTTCATCATCTTCTTCTTTTTCCTCTTCTTTTCTGTGGACGCCTCGGACGTCAACTCGAGCAACACCGTCTCCCATCGACTCTTTGCGTAGTGATCTAAAAACTCCCTATCTGTTTTACATCGAGTATGGCTCGTTTCTTTCTTCTTGTTGCTGTTCTTCTTCGTTTCTTCGTTTTCTTTCTCCGTGTCGTCGTCTAAATCCTCGAAACCTCTCTCTATGGCTCGTTTCACGTGTTTTCGAAAGTGTTCGTGCACGATAAAACCATCGACGCCTTCGTCTGTTTCGACTTCCACGAACGCCCTGAGTTTTATTAACCGTTCCAAAGCCGTCTCGTGCACCGATTCGCATCCTTTCTTCGTCCATGAACGCATCATTTGACGATGTATCACCGCATTTGCCGGTAAAAACACGCATCGCATGACGTATTGCTTCGCCAACGGCGTCAGCGCCCTCAACACCGCCAACGTCGCCCACGGCGACATTGAATACAACGCATCGATTTTCTCCTCCGAAAGGTGCGCGAAGAATTCCACGAACGCGGAAGACGACGACGACGACGACGACGACGAAGCATCGCTCATCTCTCTTCTTCTTCTTCTTCTTCTCTCTTTTACAAACAAATGACAACAAACAAATGACACGACAAACAAATGATAATTATAAACAGTGTCGTCAATAATAAAAATGAAAATGTGACTCTGTGTTTTTTTTTCGCGTGTGTGTGTGTGTTTCTTCGTCCGTAAAAGGATGTTGTGAACAAAACGTGGTAAATGTGGATTATATGGACTCTGTTTCTGGATCTCTCGCTATTTAAAAAAGAAAAGAAAAGGCTGCATTTTTTGCGTGCGATGAGGAGGAGGAACTCGGACGACGACGACGTCAACGACGACGCGAACAATGGGGAACAGGAGGACGAGCTGCGGTCTGGTGGTTGTTCGTTTGTGAGCGAAGAATCGGCCGCCGCCACCGCCGCTTTCGAACGGAAAAAAACGACAAAGTCGTTTTTCGGAGTTGCAAACGAGAACAAAAAAGTCGTGTGCGTGGGATGTCGAGAGATAAACGCTCCGTGTATTTCTCAAGGGTTGTGTTTAGACCCGACGGTGATCGAGTTACTCGAAGATGAAGGGAACGACGTGTTTTTGATCGAAGGGCAGCTGGTGCGGGCCGTGGACGAGGAATGGCGCGCGACGAGTTTGGCGTACAAAATGAAGAAAGAAGATAATGAACTTTTCGTCGATCGGCAACTTTCGCGAGAACAGCGGCACCTACCGGCATCTACCGCCGAAGAAGAAATAGGAGAAGAAACGAGTGAACACCCGCTGGTTGCGCTGGGTTTACCCGCAGACGTCGAAGAGGCGAAGGCGTATTTGAAACGCATAAACGCGGAGACTATCCCACACGGCAACCACCACGATTTTTTGTACAAAAATCATTTGTTGCATTTTTGCGAGAGAAGAAGGAAAGGCGAAGATGAAGAAGAAGAAGAGAACGAAGAAGAACACGATGGAATGTGTGGTAAGGACTGTCTAGAGCAACATAACAGTAGCAAGCGTTTTAACTACGTGCAAAATCACGGACAAATTGCGGGCGTGATTCGACGCCAGAGGAAAGGACACGAGCTGAATCTTGGGGGCGGCGATTACGTGCCGTTGCAACGACGTAGCGCGCGGGTGCACGAAGAAAAAGATAAAGCACAACACGAACCTCGAAAGGAAGAAGATACTGTCGTAGATATACGTCATCTTGTTGAGTACGAGCGTCGAGGCGGAAATGAAGTCACCTCGCAAACGCGCTTCAAGGTCGAAGGTATTTGTTGCCCGAGCGAAGTGCCTTTGATTCATAATATTTTGGATTCAATGTCCGGCGTGAGAGAAGTGAAAGTCATCGTTCCGACAAAAACGGTTCTAGTGAAACATGCAAAAACGTACGCGCCGGCTGAGTTGTTGTTGGACGCTTTGAATGCGGCGCATTTACGCGCATCCGTCGCGGATGTGGATTATTACGACGAAAAGAACACGAAGGGGGGCGCGGCGACATCAAAACTGCAAACGATGACGGCCAACCTACCCGGGCCGAAAATTTTAGCAGCGTGTTTCTTCACAATCGCCAGTTTGTTGCAATTCGTTAAAGACGACGGACGTGTTTTCAAGCACTTCAAGTGGGTCGCTTTAATCGCAATTGCAGTCGGATTACCGGAAATTCTTTTGAAATCGTACGGGTCATTGCGAATGCGCGTGGTGGAAATAAACACGTTAATGGCAATCGCCATCGCCGGTGCCGTCGCTTTACAGGATTTTTTCGAAGCTGCCGCAGTGGTGAGTTTATTCACCTTATCTGAATGGCTCGAGTCTCGCGCTATGGCAAGGACGTCCGATGCCATGAGCGCCGTGCTCGCTTTGCGCGTGGACGAAGCCGATCTCGTGAACAAAGATACGCAAACGACGCAGAAAGTCGGGGTTGAATCCGTCGACATCGATGCAATTGTTCGCGTGCAACCAGGCGCACGCGTCCCTCTCGATGGAATCGTTGTCGATGGTTCGACCGCTATCGACGAAAGCGCGTTAACGGGTGAATCAAAACCGGTTTCGAAAAATGTCCATTCGAGAGTCTTTGGAGGCACCATGAACCAAAAAGGATCCATCGACGTTCGCGTGACGTCAGTTTCTGTAGACTCGGCGTACTCGAGACTTATTAGGTTAGTAGAAGAGGCACAATCTATGCGCTCTTCGGCCGAGCGAATGATTGAAACATTCGCAAAATGGTACACGCCCATTGTCATATTAGCCGCGTTGCTTTACGGCGTCATACCGGTTTTGATTTCCACAGATAACGCGAGAGAGTCGTTGTACACCGCGTGTGTCTTACTCCTCATCGCGTGTCCGTGTGCACTCGTGTTGTCCACACCTGTCGTTTCCGTCTGTGGCTTGACTGTTTGCGCCAGACGTGGCGTCGTGGTAAAAGGATCGCAATTCTTGGAAAGATTGGGGCAATTAAAAACGATGTTCATCGACAAAACGGGCACTTTAACCACGGGGACGTTTGAAATGACGGAAGTGAAACTAGCAACACCGCCGACCGAGGACGCAAGCATGCCACGTCCGGCGTTGGGCATTGGTGCGCTTCTACGCTGGGTGTGCGCGGTGGAGTCGAAATCGTCGCACCCATTGGCGTTGGCGATTCAAAAGCACGCTGGCGCGGCCGTTCGCGTCGCGGCGAGGCAGTGCGTGGTGACGAATTACGAACAAATCGACGGTGTCGGCGTCCGAGCGATGGTTGATAACATTTTAGTCGAACTCGGGAATCAAAAGTTGGCCGAAAGTAAAGGATGGACGTTATCAGATTTAAAGTTGTACGAAACGGCTAATCGGTGGGAAACGGAAATTGGCGCGACTGTAGTTTGGGTTGGCATCAACGGCAAACTTGGTGGTATTTTGAAAGCGGAAGACTCGATGAGACCGAGCTCGAAAGACGCGATGGCAAAATTGCAGAAATTATCTATCGATACAATCATCTTAACCGGTGATAACAAAGGCGCGGCAGAGATGTGCGCCAAGAATGTCGGCATCGACGTGCGCACCAATGTGTTTAGCTCGTTGACACCAAATGAGAAATTAAATCGGATTACCGAGGAGATTCAAAAGCAAGAGAAAGAATTGATGACACGACGAAAAAGAACAATCTTTCGAACGTCTGGACGTGGTACCACTGCGATGGTTGGCGACGGCATAAACGATGCGCCGGCGTTATCGGCAGCGGACGTTGGTGTTGCCATGGGCGTCGCCGGAACCGCGGTTGCGATGGAAACTGCTCCGGTTGCTTTATTGACAAACGATTTGAGTCGTCTCGCGGATACGATTTATGTCGGAAGACGGTGCGTCTTGAAGATTCGGCAAAACATTTTGTTCTCCGTGACAACAAAATTAGTCGTTTTAGGCTTGACATTCGCTGGTTTAGCTGGGTTGTGGCAAGCCGTCGTCGTGGATGTCGGGAGCGCATTGATTGTCATTTTCAACGGCATGTCGATTTTGCGCGAAGCCAAGAACGAAGATATAAAACAAAACAAGATTTCGCACGAAGTAGGAATAAAATTTGCAGAAGAAGAAAAGGAAAAGCAGAAACGGTTAGCGGAGCGGCAACAAGTACAATCGCTCCACGCAAATTCACACGGACATTCGCATTCTTCAGAAGAGAAACCGTTCGCCTCGCCTGAAGGAACGTGTTCTTCGAAAACGGCCGTGGGTCCAGCGGACAAGTAAATTGTAGATAGCAACAGCAGCAATAGCACGCGCTTTTGGCAGTAGATATACACGTCTTGAAAATAAAAGAAATACATTTTGAACGTACTTAGGTGGTATGGTACCGTACCAATTTGGTACCTGGTAACACGTACCATACCACTGGTACCAACCAGTGGTACCACCATGGTACCCACTTGGTACCCGGTACAGTACTAGTAGAACAAAAAACTACATGTATATACACTGCGCGTACTACCATTTCTACTAAAGCTAAAATTTTACGCGTGCATAGTATCTGAAGAGGATGGGGACTCAACTAGTAGATCGTCTTCTTCATCCCCTTCATCATACTCATTACCGTCTACAGGAGGGGAAATGGAAGAAGAAGGCGTGATATCGACGAGGTAAATAAATTCGTTGTCCCCGCCTCCGATGTCTCTTCGGAAGTGTTTCAACATACGCAAATTTTTCTTCCCCGAGTTGGTGGAGTTTAACACGTGATAAATGAGAGCACCATTTCCTACTAAACGCGTGGGACCAAGGTATTGTCCGTTTTGTAAGACTCCAACGATTTGATTTTTGAATTCTTCTTCGTCTTCTTTCATCGTGACTTCATTATCATCGTCGCTGACTAACTTGAACGAATGCGCGTCTAATTTTTCGAGCGTTTTTCTATCGTCTAAACTGACCCACCTCCCAGTTGTTGGACATCTCAACTCGCTCGGTTTATATTCGCCTTTATAACGCATCTTTTGACAATCGTGAATGTAATAGCCCATGTAGTAGTATTTGAAATCGTCCAAGGAATATTTTGCCGTGTTGCGGTTCTTTGAGACAAAATCGATTTCGTACAACGCGCTCAACTTTCCCAACTCAAGTTTCATTAAATCCGGATCATGATAAAAGTATACCGAGCTCAGAACCGTCGGTAAGACATCACAAACACCCACACCTACTAACTTATCGTCGATGAAATACCGAAAGTGTTTCGATCCATACGTTTCGTCGTCTGACACTAATGGCGAATCGCATAAAAAATTGACGTACGAACTCTTCTTTAACTTTGATGGCGGATCGTTGTGAATTTTCGCCTGGTATCTTTGCCATAATTCAAAATCTTCCTGTCTAAATTTAGAGTTTTCAACCGATAAGGCAAACCTGTGCATGTTTTTCTTCGGCTTCGATTGTGGTTCATCTTTCTTTACCTTCTTTCTCGTTTGTGGTGACGGTATCGTCGTTTTCTTAAGTTCTGAGGAACAAAAATTGAGAAAACCGCGATGCGCCTCAACTCGAAAGTGTTCCATTTCATTCATTTTCTCCTTCAATTGCTCTAAAACCTTTTCGATGACTTCCTCGCGATCTCTTTTTAACTTTCCCGCGATTATCAAACACACCGAGGAGGTATATTTCGATCCTCTCTCCAACGCTTCTTTGTTCTTTGTTCTTTGCAACAACTGTTTACCTTGTAATAATTTGCTCGAGATATTCTCACCTTCGAAAGAGCACTTCGCGACGGTGTCCGACAAGAGCTGTTTTAGTAGGACCTTCTCGTCCGCTTCCTCGTTTTCTTCTTCTTCTTCTTCTTCTTCTTTTTCTTCTTCTTCTTCCTTTTCTCCGCCCCCATCTTTCTTCCTTTTTTCGGACTCGTGGACAACCCCACGAATCGGCATCGGCATCGGCACCTCCCCAGTCTCTAAATATCTCTCAAACTTTCTTTCCACTCTCTTCTGTTTCGACGTTTTCTCAAACCTTTCAACGTTCAATCGAATCGTGCACAGAACACAACAGTTACTCTCGATCGGCGTTGGATGGTACACCCATCTCCCACTCCGTCTCCACCCGTTGTTGATGCATCTTTCGTAATCGAAAACGGTTAAAACATGCGCGACGAAACCGGTAGAAATCGACGTTGAAGCAGAGTTTTTGCAGTAACCACAGCGCGTTTTAGAATATTCGCCGTGATATTCGATTATGGACTTCTGGGTGTGCGACGAGGACATCGTTTTTTAGTACTCCTCTCTCTTTCTCTTTTTATTTAAGCATGTTTGTTGTTTTGACGCATGATATTTTATACAAAAATGTATACGTGTTTTTGTGTGTGTTATACTATGTACATACTAGGTATAGGTTCAATTTTCTCAAAAAACAAAGAAGCATCCAAGTTTCCTTTCCTTTACCACTAAGACCAGCATTCAAATACTTATCATGCTGTATTGCAACACGTTGGAGCTTTCGCAGCGTCGCAGCTGCACCAAGTCTGATGATGATTGGTGCAATCGCCAGAGCAGTCGCAGTAATCACTTGACTCAAATCCTGGGCATAAAATCGCGCCCGCGGGCACACCTCCTCCGCCACCACCTCCGCCTCCGCCACCACCTCCGCTTCCGCCTCCATCCGTGGACTGGCCATTTGTATTGGCGACGCATGTTGTGTCTGAACCCGATGCATCATCACCAGCATCGTTCGTCGTACCGGGAGGACAGGTCGTGCAGACATGGGACAAGACGTGCTCGTTAGCAGAACATAAAGTGGGGTCACATGTCGTGTCTGAACCCGATGCATCATCACCTGCGGCATTCGTCGTACCAGGATCACAGGCTGTACAGACATGGGACAAGACGTGC
>MDSZ01031154.1_pt1 | contig 23900 bp, 23 predicted proteins | sample 811201 | NCBI WGS metagenome assembly MDSZ01 (sample SAMN05326647, study PRJNA326480) | marine metagenome | isolation source: seawater | place: Indian Ocean: North | collected 2010
TCAATCTTCATTACAATTCCTTTTTCTTTAGTATATAGTTTACATATCTTTTAAATGAAAATTTCTTATAGTTTATTAAAGATAATAGCAATTATTTTTGGTATATTTACGCTTTTGTGGATGACATATGACTTTATTTCTAATAAAAAAAATATAAATAAAAACTATGTCAAGGCAAATGAAGCTTTTTTAAAAAAAAATTATAACAAAGCATTAAAATATTATAATCTAGCATTATCAGATAACCCGGAAAATATTTATTATTTAGAGGGGAAAGCTAGAGCTTTTTTTAAGATAGGATACTTAAATAATGCTGAAAAATTATTTCTGAAAGTAATAAAAAGAGATGAAACATTTGTCGCAGCTATAGCAAATTTGGGTATTTTATATGATTACAAAGGTGAGTATAAAAAGGCTTTAAAATATTATAAACTTGCTATAAACAAACAAAGCAAGGTAACCGAAGGAATGCCTTTTTTAAAAAGGTTCTTTAATAATATTCATTTTAAACCCGCAAGCGTAAAGAGTAGATCAGATTATTTAGAAACTGAGCTAAATTCAGGAAAAAAAGAATTAAACCTAAGAAACATAGAAATTGATAAACAACAACCAGACTTTCAAATGTAATCACCCTAAAATATCAGTAAATAAAACCCTAATACAAAAAAGTAAAGAAATGGAACCAAATAATAATCTTACAAAGTCTTTTTTTCCTTTTTTATCTTTAAAGGTAAGACCATGCCATGCTATGAATGCGGTAATTACAACAAAAAGAATATCCATAAAGACTACCTACCTTTTGTAATCATTTTTTGCTTACTATTAAGTATATTTTTATCAAAATCTTTTATTAACTTATTAAATTCTAAATGCCAATTTATTTTGGCATTTAAACGCATAAAAACTGATCCTAATCCTATCGCCGCTCTATCTACTAATACAAACTCTTTGGGAGGCTTTATGCCCCCAAATTTTTTAAGTTTTTTTCTAACTTCTCCAAGAAGTTCTTTTCCATATGAGGATGTATTATGACTTTGTATATTTCTTATCTTATTTTCTAAAAGAGGACCATATAGATAGAGAGCCCAGATATTTAGTGTTTCTATGAGGTCATTATTTAGTTTAGTAAACCCCCAACTTTTATATGCCTCTGCAGCTAAATTATTATTATTATTTTTTAAAGCAAAGTATAATTTTATAACTGCCTCAACAAAGTCTCCTTTAAAAACTCTAATACATCCATAGTCTAACAAATTTAAAGTTTTACCATCACTTGATATTGTATAGTTACCTGGATGAGGGTCACCGTGAATTATGCCATATTTATAGAATGGTATATACCAAGCGTGAAATAAATTTAGGGCAATATTATTTTTAACTTCACTTTTTGCCTCAAAAAATGTACTTAAGGGCTTCCCTTCCAACCAGGACATAGTTAAAAGTTTAGCAGTAGATAAGGAAGGTACAGTTTTTGGTACTTTAATAAAGTTATTATTTATAAACATACTTTTATAATAATTCATATGTTTTGCTTCTCTTAAATAATCTACTTCCTCAATTAATCTTTCCTCCAATTCGTTATAAATTTCTTCAGTAATAATAGAATTATCTATTTGTTTATAAATTTTTAAAATAAGTTTGAGCTGTTTAAGATCGGCTTTAATTGCAGAGTCCATATCAGGATACTGAAGTTTACATGCAACTATTCTTTTATTTTTTTTTAATATTGCTTTGTGTACTTGCCCTAATGAAGCAGCTTTATTAGCTATCTTTTCAAAATTTTGAAAGTGATCTAACCAATTGTTACCTAACTCTGCTCTCATTCTTCTTTTTACAAAAAGCCAATTCATAGAAGGTGCTTCTGCTTGAAGCTTAGATAACTGCTGAGCATATTCTTTGGGAAGAGCTTCTGGGATTGTAGCAAGTATTTGGGCAACTTTCATTATAGGCCCTTTAAGATTACCTAGTATCTCTGTAAGTTCTTGTGGAATATTATTGTTGTTTATTCCAAATATATTTTTTGTAGCAGTTTTAGCTAAAAAACTACCTACGTTTGCGCCTACTTTGAAAATTCTTTTTGTTTCTTTTACCAATAATCTTCTTTATTTAATATCTTTGGCTCATTTGAGAATTATTCCGCAGCTATCTTAGAGCTTTTATTCTGCGATTTATTTTTGAATACTTTCATGCTTTTCTTAAACTCAATCTCAAAAAGCTTAAAATTATTTAGCTTAACATGACCATAACCTCTAACCATGGAGAATGTTTTAATTACCTGATTTGCCTGATTATAATTATGTTTATTGATTCTTTTAATAAGATAATTCAAGGTAACATAAAAGCTTTTGATTAGTTTTCTTTCTAATCTTCTCTCATATGTGTATGAAAACGGATCAAAAATTGTATTTCTGATAAACTTTAGTTTTTTTAATATCTTAAATAAAAATAAAATTTTGGCTGAAATTTTAATTTTTTTAGGCAAAGAAGTTTTTTTATCTTTTAGTCCCAAAAAGGGAGGAGATAAATGTAGATATACTTTATCATAACTTTTAAAGTTATTATTAAATTCTTTTTCAAATCTACCGTCAGTGAAAAGTCTAGCTACTTCATATTCATCTTTGTAAGCCATAGTCTTATAAAGATATTTGGCTACACTTTCTGTAAAAAGATTGTCCTTAATACCAATTTTTTTCATTTTATTTTTTGCATGTAATATTTTATTCAAATAAACATTTGCATAATTTAAATTTTGATAACTAATAAGTTGCTTATAATTATTTTTTATTAAGTCATCTAAGGTTGCTGTATTTTTACTCTTAAATTTTAAATTCAATTTATCATAAAGATACTTTTTATCGTGAGCTGCTATTCTTCCCCAATTAAATGCATTAATATTTTCACTAACCTTAATACCATTTAATTTTAACGCTTTTATAAATGATTTTGCTTTTATTGGAAGTTGTCCCTTCTGATATGCATAACCAATTTGAAATATGTTGCTAAAAATATTATTACCAAAAATCATTTGTGTAATCTCAGAGGTATTTAAAAATTCAGAATATAAACTATTTTTTTTGATAAGTTTCTTATTTAAAGAATTATTATTAGCAAAGTCAGGGTTTAGTACAAATTGAGATAGTGGTGTTGCATTGTCATTTACTATGGCATAAGTGTTTTTCTCACACATAATTTCACGAACTTCCTTGCTAGCAGAAACAACCAAGTCAGTTCCCAACAACAAATTAGTAGATTTTTTATTAATTTGTGAGGAATATATAGGTTTATTAGTTTTTGCTATTTTAATGTGAGAAAGCACAGCCCCTCCTTTCTGGGCAAGTCCTATTTGATCTAGTACTGTAACTTCCTTGTTTTCTATGTGAGCTGCCATACCAATTAAAGCTCCAATAGTTACTACACCCGTTCCACCAATTCCAGTGACAACTACATTGAAAATTTTTTCTGCTTCTGGAGTTTTAGGTTCAGGCAACTCAGATAACTTTGTTTGAATATTATCTTTAAGTGCACTTTTAGTAAATATTTTTGCATTTTCAACTGTAACAAAAGAAGGACAAAAGCCTTCAAGACAACTAAAATCTTTATTACATGTAGACTGATTTATTTTTCTCTTAGTTCCAAATTCTGTTTCTAATGGTTCTACAGAAACGCAATTAGATTGAGTAGAGCAATCTCCGCAACCTTCGCACACTAAATGATTAATAAATACTTTATTTATTGGATCTTCAATTATACCTCTTTTTCTTTTACGCCTTTTTTCAGTTGCACAACCTTGATCGTATATTATGACAGTAACTCCAGAAATTTCTCTAAAACTCTTTTGCACGTTATTGAGTTCTTTTCTCTCATGAAAAGAAGTAATAGCTGAAAACTCTTTTTTATTTTTATATTTTTCAATATTGTCAGACACTAATGCTACTTTTATTACTCCTTCTCCAAAAAGCTGATGCGTTATGCGCTGAGGAGAAGGCACACCATCTAAAGGCTGTCCCCCTGTCATAGCTACCGCATCATTGTATAAAATTTTATAAGTAATATTTACTTTTGATGCTACTGCTGCCCTTATAGCTAATAGTCCGGAATGATTGTAGGTGCCGTCACCAATATTTTGAAAAATATGCTTATCTTCGACGAACGAGGACATCCCAATCCAATTTGCACCCTCTGCTCCCATGTGAGTATATAAGGATGTATTTCTATTCATCCACAAAGACATAAAATGACAGCCTATTCCTGCCATTGCTTTACTGCCTTCTGGTACTTTAGTTGATGTATTATGCGGACAACCAGAACAGAAATAAGGACTTCTTTCTATGTACTTATTGGCTGCTGAAGATTCTTTCTTTTCTAGGTTGATATTAAACTTAATACTTTCATAATTACAATTCTTACTTATTCTATCGCCAAGTATTTTTTCTAGATCAGATTTTAATAAAGTATAATTTTCTTGAATGAGTTTATTATTTTTTTCATCATATTTTCCAATTATTCTTTTTGGTTTGTTGGTAAAATTATATAAATGGTTTCTAACATGACTCTCTAAAAAAGACCTTTTTTCTTCAACTATAATAACTTCATCTAAGCCGGATGTAAAATTTTCTATTTTTTTGACATCTAAAGGCCATGTCATTCCCATTTTTAGAAGATGGATACCTAACTGATTTGATGACCTTTGATCGATCCCGAGCAGATCTAATGTATCTAATGTATCGGAAAACCCTTTGCCAGTTGCTATTATACCAAGTTTCTTTCTTTTTGACTTCCATAAATATTCATTAATATTATTTTTATTAGCGAATTCTACTGCGGCAGGAAGTTTATGATCGTATAGTCTTCTTTCTTGATCAAGTATTGCATCATTTGCCCTAATGTGTACATTTCCTCTCAAAAAATTATCTGGCCATTTGAATTTATGCTTATTTAAATCAATATTTATAGATCCCGAGCTATCCATATTTGACGTTATACATTTCATCGATACCCATAACCCAGAATATCTAGATAATGCCCAAGCAAAAATTCCATAATTTACAAGGTCTTCTAAATTAGAGGGATTCAGGACAGGAATTTGAGCATCAAGCATTGCGAATTCGCTTTGGTGGGCAATAGTTGAAGATTTTGATGCATGATCATCTCCAAGCAAAACTAACACTCCTCCATATTTAGATGTTCCAGCTGAGTTACCATGTTTGAATGCATCACCAGATCTATCAACTCCTGGGCCTTTCCCGTACCAAATTGAAAATACCCCGTCATTTATTCCTTTTGACATTAGATTTGGTTGCTGAGACCCCCAAACAGCTGTTGCAGCCAGATCTTCATTAAGACCCGGAGAAAATAGTATAGAATTTTGCTTTAAAATGTCTTGTGCTTCCCATAAAGCCTTGTCATAAACCCCAAGAGGAGAACCCCTATATCCTGAAATAAAACCTGATGTATTCAGCTTAGAAATTTCATCAAGTTTTTTTTGTATCAAAGGTAATTTTACTAATAATTGTGAACCAGTAGCAAAGATTTTTCCTTCATTTTTAATATATTTGTCTTGTAATGTTACTTTCATAATAAATAAAACTATAATTTTTTTTTTTTTCTATTATAACAAATATAGTAATTTTTTTTATAATTTTATTTTTTAATGCATATTTTAGTTACAGGTGTCGCTGGGTTTATAGGAAGTAGGTTGGCGTATGATCTTCTTTCTAACGGGTATAAGGTCTATGGTATAGATAATTTAAACGATTATTACGACGTAAATTTAAAAAAATATAGATTGGAAAAAATAAAAAAATTTAATAACTTTTACTTTACTAAAATAGACCTGTCAAAAAAACTCAGTATAGTTAATTTCTTAAAAAACAATAAAGTTAATGTAATTTGTCATTTAGCAGCTCAAGCTGGAGTGAGATATTCTCTGGTAAATCCTAGGGCATATTTAAGATCTAATATTGATGCTTTCTTAGAAATATTAGAGTATTGTAGATTTAATTCTAAAACAAAGCTTGTTTATGCTTCTTCAAGTTCAGTATACGGCACAAATAAAAATGTTCCTTTTGCTATATCAGACGACGTTTCAAATCCAATATCCTTGTATGCGGCTAGTAAAAGGGCAAATGAATTAATGGCTGAAAGTTATAGCAAACTTTTTGCTTTAAATATTATAGGATTAAGATTTTTTACGGTTTATGGTCCTTGGGGAAGGCCTGACATGGCTATATGGAAATTTACGGATGCTATAATTAAAAATAAAACTATTGATGTTTACAACCGAGGGGTTTTGAAAAGAGATTTTACTTATATAGATGATATTGTTAGAGGAATTCGAGCAGCACTTTTTTTAAGAAAAAAATTAAAATTAAAAAAACACACTATTTACAATCTAGGAAATAACAAACCTCTATCAGTAAATAAAACTATTAGCATTATAGAAAAAATAATTGGTAAGAAGGCAATTAAAAAGTTTTTACCTATGCAATTAGGTGATGTTAAGAATACTTTTGCAAATATAAATGAAAGCAGAAAAGATCTATGCTTTAACCCCTCAACGAATATGCATGACGGACTTAAAAAATTTATTGATTGGTTTAAAGACTATAATAAATAACTATTTTTGATATTTTTCTTTCCAAAGGGTATAAGGCATATTATAAACTATTTCCCTAGCCTCTTCATAATTAACTTCCTTTCCGAACTCTTTTGAAGACTCTACATACCATTTAGAAATACAGTTTCTACAAAAGCCAGCTAAGTTCATTAAATCTATATTTTGCAATTCTTTGTTGTCCTGCAAATATTTTATAATTTTTCTAAAGGTTGCGGCCTCTATTTTATCTTGACTTGAATTAGACATATTAACCTTGCTTAGCCTTTAATCTAGGGTTTTTTTTATTAATAACTAATAACCTTCCTTTTCTCCTTATTATTCTGCAGTCCTTGTCTCTATTTTTTGCACTTTTCAGTGAGGCTAAAACTTTCATTTGATTCTCCTTAGCAAAATTTTATATAATGTTTGTTAATAATTGTCAAAATAAATAATGATAAAAATAAAGAAACTTCATCATAGTGCCTATAGATGTAAAAACTCTGAGCAAACTAGAAGGTTTTATGTTGATTTTCTAAATTTACAATTAACTAAAGCCTTTATAATCAAAGTGACTAAAAGCGGAAGAAAAACAAATGTTTTGCATACTTTCTATACTTTAAAAGATGGATCTTCTATTGCTTTTTTTGAAGATCCAAGCACTTTTTTTGAATTTAAGGATCAGCGTGATTTTGATTTGCATATTGCTTTTGAAGTTGATCCCAGAGATTTGAGTTTTTTTTTTCACAAGGGAAAAAGCCTGGGAGTGGAAACCAGAGGAATAATTGATCACGGCTTCATCAAATCAATTTATTTTAGAGATCCTAATGGATATGTAATAGAACTGAGTTCTCCTGCAAGTAGAGTAAAAAAACAAACTGAAGCTCAAATCAACAAAATTTTCTCTGACTGGAAAAATACAAAGCCTAAGAACTTTTATAGCTAAAGTTTATTCCAACCAAGTTTGCTATTTTCCTGCATAATGAAAGAGTTATTAAGTTTTTCTCCTATCCTTATACATTGATTCCACTTTGCTAATCTCTCAGATCTTGAAAATGAACCTACTTTTATTTGATTGGTTTGCCATCCTACGCTTAAGTCAGAAATGGTTACATCTTCCGTTTCACCAGATCTAGCAGAAATAATATTTATAAAACCTATTTTCTTTGATGTATTTAAGGCAGCATAGGTCTCTGTGATAGTTCCTACCTGATTGGGTTTAATTAATACAGAATTGATTGCCTGTTTTTCTTTCGCTTTTAATATTAAATTTTTATTAGTGACTACTAAATCATCACCCACTATTTGTACGTATCTGGGAGATTTTTTTTTTAGCAAATTGTAATAAATTATATCTTGCTCAGAGAAGGGATCTTCTATGGAAATTATTGGATATTTAGAAATCCAATCTGTTAATATTTGAAGTAACTCATTTGCATTGATGAATCTATTATTATAGAATTTGTAACCAGACTCGCTATAAAAGTTATTTGCCGCAACGTCTAAAGCAATTGAAACATCACTCAGTAGCTTAAAGCCTGACTTCTGAATTATATTTGATAAAAAAATTAACACATCTTCTATTTCCCCAAAGCATGGCCAATATCCACCTTCATCGGCATAACCGAAAAGTAAATTTTTTTTATTTAATTCTTCATACGTTTTTTTAAAAATTATGAATACCCACTCTAGTGCTTGATAAAAGTCTTTAGCTCCATTAGGTATTATTAAAAAATCCTGAATAGGAATTTTATTAGCTGCATGAGCTCCTCCACCAAAAATTTGAACCTGTGGTATGGGCAACAATAATGTTTTTTTTGAATGATCAATATAATTCCATAAGTCTTTTTTCTCAAAGTTCGCAGCAGCTTTTATAGAAGCCATTGATACTGCAATCATTGTATTAGCTCCTAAATTAGATTTATCTTTAGTTCCATCAAGATTAATCAAAATATTATCAATTTCTTTCTGTTCAAATATAGAGCAACCAATCAGAGATTTATTTATTTTACTTTTTATATCTTTAATATTTTTGTATACACTCAAGCCCAAAAAATTTTTTTCATTGTCTCTTTTTTCTACGGCCTCGTTTTTCCCTTTTGATGCTCCTGATGGAGAAATTGCTATACCTTTACTGCCGTCATTTAATATTACTTCTGCTTCAACTGCAGGTATGCCCCTGCTATCAAAAATCATTCTTCCATCTATTTTTTTAATCTTATGTTTTGACAACATTTTCCCAATTTTGAAAAAAACTATTGAGATTATAATTTTTATTTTTAAGTATAATCTTTGCCAGACTTCTTGCTTTATCTTTATGTTTTTTTGAAAAATATTCAACAGGTGATTTTCCGTCTACTCTAGCAAGAATTAATAAAGACTGTAAAATAATAAATTTTTCTATTAGGAATCTGTTCTTTATAAAAGAGAAATGCGCAAAATAAGCTTCTAGAAAATACTTGCTTAATTCGAGATAGCTTCTATAAATTACATCATTTAATATACTTTTTAAAATTAAATGATTATTAAAAAAAGCTAGGTCAAATATCGGGTTACCCCAGCAAGCTGTTTCTGCATCGAGAATAATCGGATAGTTTTTCCCAATTAATATATTTTTTGGACTAAAATCTCCGTGTATTAAGGTTGACTTATTTTTATTTAAAAATTCTATAATATTTTTGTAGTAACTTGACAGTTCAGGATAAAACCTTGATGTGAAAACTAAATATGGCTCAATTCTTATCGCATAAAATGTTTCGTCATTAAGAAATATTTTCTTAAATTTTTGTTTTTTGTAGAAAAATTTATGTTTTACTCCTAAAACCTTTCCAACTCTTTTAGCATCAGTTAGAGATATAGTTTTTGCTAAAAGTTTTTTTTTAAAATTTATAAATTTTTCATTATCATACCACTCCATTGCTAGTATAAATTTTTTATTATCATGCCCTAAAACTTTTGGAAATGAATTAGGAATAACATCTTTACAGTAAAGAAAATATTTTGCCTCATAATTGTTTCTATTTATAGGAGCAAACCAGTCTTCCTTAACAGTGAGCTTACCTAAAGCTCTTTTAATGCAAAATTCTTTTTTTTCTGCAGAAACATGCCATATATCTGAAGAAACACCCTCAGTAATTTTACTAAAACTGAATTGATCATTTTTAGAAAGTAAACCAAAGTCAATTGATGCTGTGAGTATCTCCTTTGGTAGTTTATTTATTTTCAATTAATAATACCGGATCTTTATCAATAGGTTTCATAGGCCCTGAAATAATCGCTCCAACCTCTACTACAATAGTGTTGTAAGATAAAGAACCTTTTACTTTACCACCTTTACAAACCTGTAATTCTCTTACCTCACCATTGCCCGTAAACTCTCCATAAATTTCAAGAGTATCGCAATTAAGGTTGCCATCAATTTTACCTTTTGGCCCAATCTTAACATATTTGCCTTTTATATTTCCCTTAATGTATCCATGTACATCTAGTGTACATTCTGATGCAAAAACACTCCCTTTTTCAACTATTATTTTAGTTTCATAAGCAATGCTAGATATACCATTATTGAGACTTTTTATTTTCATAATTGTTATATACCACTTTTAAATTTTTTAATCGATAATTTTTTTATTGTTATAAAAAATTTTTTACTATATTAGTAAATACATATGTTTAAAAACGTAAAAGACTGTAACAATACTGAAGATTTTAGAAATTTGGCTAGAAGAAGATTGCCATCTCCAATTTTTCACTACATAGATGGTGCAGCGGATGATGAAATTACCTTAAAAAGAAATACTGAAGCTTTTGAAAATTGTGATTTAGTTCCTAATGTGTTAGCTGGTGTAAAAGACATTGATATGTCCACAGAGATATTTGGGAAAAAAATTGATCTTCCTATCTTTTGCTCCCCCACAGCATTGCAAAGACTTTTTCATCATGACGGGGAACTAGCTGTTGGAAAAGCTGCCCAAAAATTTAATACTTTTTTTGGTGTTTCTTCTTTGGGTACATTTAGCTTAAAAGAGATTTCTGAAAATGTAAAAACACCAAAAGTTTTTCAGTTTTATTTTCATAAAGATAGAGGCTTAAATGATGATATGGTGGCTAAATGCAAAGAGGCTAAATTTGACGCTATAGCATTGACAGTAGATACAATTACAGGAGGGAATAGGGAAAGAGATTTAAATACAGGTTTCACTTCACCTCCAAAACTTACGTTGTCTAGTTTAATAAGTTTTGCTTTACATCCTATGTGGGCCATAAATTATTTTACTCATAAAAAATTCGAACTTTCACAGCTAAAAGATTATATAAAAGAAGGAAGTAATTTGGCCATCTCTGTAGGAGACTACTTTTCTTCTATGTTGGATCAGAATATGAACTGGAGCGATGCTGAAAAGTTAAGAAATAAATGGGGAGGACATTTCTGTCTTAAAGGAATAATGAGCGTGGATGATGCTAAAAGGGCAGTAGATATTGGGGCAACCGCTATAATGGTCTCTAATCATGGTGGAAGACAGTTAGACGGATCCAGAGCTCCATTTGATCAACTGAAAGAAATCGTTGATGCGGTAGGAGATAGAATAGATGTTATTTGTGATGGAGGAATAAGACGAGGAACCCATGTTTTAAAGGCACTTTCATTGGGTGCAAAAGCCTGTTCTGGAGGAAGGTTTTATTTATATGCTTTAGCATCTGCTGGACAAAAAGGAGTTGAGCGTGCTTTGCATAATATGAAAAATGAAATAGAAAGAGATATGAAACTTATGGGTTGTAAAAGATTATCTGATCTAAGCTTAAATAATATAAAATTTAGATAATTTAGTTAGATTTATTAAACTCTTTACAGTTATTTGTCTTTTTTCCAAAAAATTCAATACAATACCTTTTAGTAATAGGTTTATTTTTTATTTCATCTCTTATAAAATTAGTTAATAGTAGAATTTCTTCATCATAAAGTAATTTATGCCCCCTCAGGGAAATTAAACTATTATTTCCTTCAATATTATTAGAGTTTTTGCAAAATTTTTTTTTATTGCTACGGCCAAAATATGGCATATTAGTACCAAGTCTTCCACATTTTATAACATAATACAATTCTTCACTCGATAATTCAGTGTTTCTAAGTGAGGGTGCCGCCCCCCCATGAGAGTTTCCTCCATTAGCATGCCAAAAATGGCAACTTGAACAGTTAGCTTTTTTATATATAAGTAAACCTTTTGTATGCAAATCACTGGATGCTAAATGATTACAAGAGAAAAATAGTAATATGAAGCAGTAAAAGTATAAAATATTATTAAATTTATTTTTTTTTAAAAGCATTAGTAAAATAATATCTAAATGATATATAAGTTAATTATGATAATTCAACCTTATTATGAACAAATTGACAATTTAATTGAGAGTTTAATAAAGCATAAAATAATGGATTATGATAAAACCAGAAATTATGCTGGCTTTGGTAAAAATAGATTTAACAATGTATCAGGACTATCTGTCTTCATAAGCAAAGGGCTCTTAAAAGAAAAAGTTCTAATAAAAAAAATTATTAAGACTAAAAAAATTAATGCAAAATTTATACAAGAAATATTCTGGAGAATATATTGGCAAGGATGGCTAGAAAATTATCCTGTAGTTTGGGAAAATTATAAAAAGCAAATTATACAAATAGAGGATAATAATCCTGAAGGAATAGAGAACTATTCATTAGCTATAAACGGAAATACAAAAATAGAACCTTTCAATGAATGGGTGAATGAAATTAAAAGCACGGGATACCTTCATAATCATGTTCGAATGTGGTTTGCTAGTATATGGATTCATTACTTAGGTATACCTTGGCAGCTAGGACAAAAATTTTTTTATGAAAATTTATTAGATGCAGACTTGTCTTCAAATTTATTATCCTGGAGATGGGTTGCGGGTATACAGACTCAAGGTAAAAAATATATCGCTACAGAAGAAAATATTAACAAATATACCAGCAATCGTTATTTAAGATTCAAATTACCTAAAATTTCTAATAATGAGATTTATTTTGAAGATAAGAAAAAAAGTGATATTAAGTTTGCTGAACTAAAAAATGATTATAGTCAATGTATTTTAATAATAACTGAAAATAATCTTAGTACAGAATTACTTAATATTTTAAAAAATAATATTAAGTTTATAATCTTAATAAGGTTTAATATTACTTCTCTTAAAAAAAGTAAAGTTGTTAGAAGCTTTTATGAAAACTTATATCAGGAATATATTAAAAAGAATTCAATAAAAAAATTAAAGTATTTTGAAGTACAATTACCTGATCAAACCAATAAGTTTATTGATATTATTAAAAATAATAATGTTGAAAATCTTGTTTTTGAATATTTAAGATCAGGATATGAAAAAGACATAATGAGTCAAGCTTTATCAAAGTTGAATTATAATATTAAATATCACAATATTTTAGATAAATTTTATTTAGATTCTTGGAAATATTGTGAAAAAGGCTTTTTTAAATTTAAAGAAAAAATCCCAATTCTGTTAAATAAACTAGTCTAAATATTTTGCCACTCCATTGCTTTCGATAAAATCAATAACTGAGTAATCTGCAGCAAGCCAATCAAGTTTTTTTAGTTCTTTTATATCGATTATTTTATAACTTAAGTGTACATTTAATTTAAAATTTAAATTTTTTATTTCAGTAATAAAAAAATTTAGATTAACTTCTAAATCTGGATACTTATAAGTTGATTCAAAATAGTTTTGTAAATTATGAACATTTAAATTTAGCTCTTCTTTTAATTCTCTTACTAAAGCAACAACGGGTGTCTCATTTTTTTTAACTTTCCCTCCAGGAAATTCATATTTTAATGAAATATCTTTATTTACAGATAGAGGTCTTTGAAAAGCAATTATTTTATTATTATATACCAATATTGCTGCGGCAACGTTCACTTATTTGTACCTAAAAAATTATTTAAATCATAACTTGATGGACTTTGATATACTGATAATTCAAATAATTTAGTTGAGGCTAATATGTGATCAAAAATATCAGATTGAATATTCTCATACTTTTTCCACTCTGTAGTAGATGTAAATGCATAAATTTCTATTGGCAATCCAAATTGATTAGGAGGTTTCTGTCTAACCATTAAGGTCATACTCTTATTTATATTTTTATTGTTCTCTAGGTATTTCTTAATATAAACTCTAAAACAGCCAATATTAGTAAGTTTTCTATTTACACTTTGTTTGTGAGGATCTGCACTTATTTCAATTAACTTATTTTCTATATAGTCTTTTAATAAATTTATAGAGGAAACTTTCTTTAACATTTTCTCATCAATAAATTTAATGGAAGATGTTTTTATTGTTATATTTCTTTTGATTCTTCTACCTCCACTCTCTTTCATATTTCTCCAATTTTTAAAAGTCAACTCTAATAGTTTTGATGTTGGAAAAGTTGTAATAGAGTTGTCCCATGCCTTCACTTTTACTCTATGTAACCCCACTTCTAGTACTTCACCGTCTATGTCCAAATTTTTAAGCTCAATCCAATCACCTTCTTTAATTAGATTGCCGCCATAGACTTGAATGCTTGCGACTAAGCCTAGTATAGTATCTTTGAAAACTAGTAATAATATTGCTCCTAATGCACCTATTCCTGACAATACTCCCCATGGAGAAGTATTTAACAAGTAGCAGCTGGCTAAGATTAATGATACTATAATTATAACTAATTTTAAAAGTTGTAGATAAGTGTTAATTGGGTATCTAATAAAAAAGTGATTATTTTTGTATGTTAAAGTGATGGAAGTAAGTATTTTATTTAATAATATTGGAGAGTAAATTATAACAATAAATCCTGCTACTCTTTTTATAAGTATTAAATACGGATGTAAATTATCGTATTTATAGACATCAATATTTTTTAAAGAAAGAAAAATAATTAATGCTGGTAAAATAAAACTTACTGAATAAAAAAATTTTACGTTAATTAAATTTGAAAAAATTTTCTTATTATTTTTAGTTAATAACTGCCTTATTTTTGGTAATAAAATTTTTATAAAAATAAAAGGAGATAAAATAGTAAAACTAATAATTACAAATAAATTTAAATAAGTAAAAAAAAATTGCGCCATTGTTTATCCGTTTCTAATGGTGGGCGATACTGGGATTGAACCAGTGACCCCCACGATGTCAACGTGGTGCTCTCCCACTGAGCTAATCGCCCTATACATATACTAAATATCTGCAATTTATAAAAAAAGTAAATAGAAAGTTGTAATTTATAATGATAATAGTTATTATTATCATTATATGCTAATAATTATTTTTAAATCATTATTTTTATATCTAGTCTTATTAACTAATACCAGTTTTTCGAATAGCTTAAATATTTATTCTGCTAGACAAGAAGTGCTAATGAGGGATCTAATTTCTTCATTTGAAAAAAAAGAAAAGATAAAAGTTAATATTATTTCTGCTAAAGCAAGTCAATTAATAGAAAAAATTGAAATGGAAGAAAAGTATACAAAAGCAGACGTTCTATTAACCGTAGATATTGCCAGATTGTTAGAAGCAAAAAATAGAGACCTGTTTGTAAAAATTGATAATGAAGTTCTTAAAAAAAAAATCCCCAAAGAATATAGAGACTCAGAAAACAAATGGTTTGGTCTAAGCCTTAGGTCTAGAATATTTGTTTATAATGCAAATACTGTATCCAAAAGTGAGCTAAAAGGGTACATGGGTTTAATGGATAAGAAATGGAAATCTAGAATATTAGTTAGATCATCAAATAATGTTTATAATCAATCTTTAGTTTCTGCAATGATTAACAACTATGGAAAAGATAATACTCGAAAGTTTTTGCTTAATTTTAAAAATAATTTTGCAAGAAATCCATCTGGTGGAGATAGAGATCAAATAAGGGCTGTATTAGCTGGAGAAGGCGATCTGGCATTAGTAAACAGTTATTATTTTTTAAAAATGAAGAAAAATGATAAGGATAAACAGCTTGCATCACTAAAAGTTCATTTTCCATCAGATAATAAAATGAAAACTCATGTAAATATAAGCGGAGCAGGAATAATTAAATTTTCAAAGAATTTGAATAATGCTACTAAATTTTTGGAATACTTAGTTAGCGATGAAGCACAAAAAATTTATTCAGAAATAAATTTTGAGTATCCTATAAGAAGTGATATAGCTTTAAACAACTTTATGTCAGATTATTTAATTCCTGTTAAAGATAATTTAAATTTAAATAAGATAGGGCTTTTTAATAAAGAAGCATTGTTAATGATGGGAGAGTCTGGATGGAAATAATATATATTTAAAAAAATTTTACTTGTTTTTTTGTAACATTTTTTTCTTCACTTAGTATTGCACCATACATATAAATGCCCTCTAATACTCTTTGAACATAGTTTCTAGTCTCAGTAATCGGTATAAGTTCTATCCAGGTTACTTGATCTATATTTCCCTTTCTAGGATCACCATATACTCGTAGCCATCTATTTACTCTATTGGGTCCAGCATTATATGAAGCCAAAGCTAAAACATAAGAGCCATTAAACTTTTCTAGCATTTGTTTAAAGTAATAGGAACCTAACTTTACATTGTAAGCGGGATTTATTGTTAAATTTTTTCTTATGTATTTGTGATTGATTTTTTTTGCTGTTATCCTTGCCGTTCTTGGCATCAATTGCATTAATCCCCTTGCTCCAGCTCTACTTACAGCATACTGATCAAATGCACTTTCTTGTCTACTTATTGCTAAAGCGACGTTTATAGGTATGTAACTATTTTCTTTGTAAACATCTAAAAGTTTTTTATTTGGAAGAGGAAAATTTAAGTTTGGTAGATATATGTCTTTATATACTGCCTTTCTTCCCGCATATATTGCCATAGATGTTTTATTAAGATTATTAAGAAATTTAATAAACATTATAGTATTTTTAGTTGTCTCTAAATCATTTATTACTTTTCTGGTGAAAACTTTAAAAAGCTTTTTATGACCTGCTTGATCCAATATGATCAAAGCTTTAATTAATGGATTATCCATAAATTTATTTAAGTCATCTTTGGATAAATTTTGAGTAATATCTGGAATAAAAAAGTTTTTCTTAGTTTTTTTAATTGCTAATTGTCCATAAAAAGTTGATGGGAACGCGGCAGCTCTCTCATACCACATATTTGCAGCAATATTATCTCCTGATATTTCAGCAGACTTAGCAGACCAAAAAGAAGACCTAGCTTTTGAAATAGGTGTTTTTACATTATCAAACATCGTTGTGAAGCTCTCATAGGCAGTTTTAGGATCTTTTTCAAATGTCAAAGAAAGCCATCCTATTAACCAACTAGATTTATAATTGAAGTCACCTGCACTTTTATTAAAATTATTTAAAATATTTATTGCATTTTTATAATTTTTATAACTTATTTGTTTTCTTGTATGGTAGTTTACTTCTTTCCACCATTTTTTTGATTGAGTTATTTCTTTATCATAGTCTAAGAGTAATTCTAATGAGGTTTTTTCTAACTTTGCTCTTCTTCTCCACTTTATACGCTCATATACTAATCCTTCCTCTTTAAGTAGTTCTTTTGGAATTTTTTTAATAGCACTATCTACGTTACCTTTTCTTCTTGCTAGATTAATTTTCGCAATTGATAATAATTTTGTATTTTTATCTACCCTTTTCAATTGTCTCCGTGCACTACTCCAAGATTTTTTCCAGATCAGATTTTTAATTCTTTTTGATTGAGCCTCTTTAGTTATAATCGCTTGAAATTTATTAAGAATATATTTTTCTTCAGAAAAGGAAAATGTATGGTTAATCCAGGTTTGATTAATTAGCCAATTTCCTTCTACCACAAAATTATTTTTAATTAGCATTTCTGCTAATTTAATTTTTCCAATACCAGAGCTCGGAGGATTATCCTGAAGCCAAAGCATCTCATACTTATGATTGTTAATACTAATTTTTGATTCTATTTTTTTCTTGATTTTAATTAAATTTGGCCAAGACTGATTATTAATATAAAACTTTTTAAGAGTTTCTACATTAGCTAAACCATCATTTGCAGTGAGCCATCTCCACTTAATCAATGTTTTAGCTAAATTATTCTTTATTTTTTTTGAGGCGTTAAGAGACCTAGCCCATTTTGCTTTGTCGCCTTCCTTTAAAGCTATTTTAAAATTTTTTAAATCTTCAGATGAAAGATATAAATTTTTTATATTAATATTTTCATTCGAGTAAGAATTTCCGCTCAATAAAACATAAAATATAATTACTAATAATTTAAAGTATGACATAATAATTAAAAATATAGGTTGAATGATGAATTATCAAGGATCTTATTGTGCCTTAATTACTCCTTTCAAAGATGGAGAGTTGGACAAAACAAGTTTTAAAAATATAATAGAATTTCATAAAGAAAATGGAACAAGAGGTATTATTCCATGTGGTACAACAGGAGAGTCAGCAACGCTAAGTCATGATGAACATAAATTGGTAGTTGAACTCGCAATAGAATATTCAGATAATAAACTTCAAGTAGTTGCAGGCACTGGATCTAATTCCACAGAGGAGGCTATATTGTTAACTAAACATGCTAAAATGGCCGGTGCAGATAGTGCATTGATTGTTGTTCCTTATTACAATAAGCCAACACAGAAAGGTTTGAAAGAGCATTATCTAAAAATTGCAGATGCCATAGATTTACCTATATTTATATACAATATTCCAGGAAGAAGTGTAGTTGATATGAATGATGATATAATATGTGAATTATCATTGCATAAAAATATAATAGGAATTAAAGATGCCACTAATGATTTAACAAGGCCTCTTAGGCTCAAAAGAAATATTTCACATAAAAAGTTTTTTCAATTATCTGGAGAGGACGGAACTCAGTTAGCTTACTTAACTCAAGGTGGTGATGGAGTAATTTCAGTTACTGCTAATATTGCTCCTAAGTTAGTATCTAAAATGCATAATTGCTGGTTTCAAGGGAATTTTGAAGAAGCTATGAGTATTAACAAAAAACTTTCGTATATCAATGACTTATTATTTGTAGAGTCAAACCCTTGTCCTGTAAAATATGCAGCACATCTTTTGGGAATGTGTAACTATGAAATCAGACTCCCTTTAACAAAAATCAATAAAGAGAGTGAAATTAAGATAAAAGAAGAAATAAAAAAGCTTTCGTTATCATTTTCATTATCATGAATTTGATTGTAAAAAATAAAAAGGCTTATTATGAGTATTTTATAAATGAAACCTTGGAAGCAGGCTTGGTGTTGACTGGTGACGAAGTAAAGGCCTTGAGAGATAAAAAAGCCAGCATTGCCGAAGCTTTTGCAGAAACGGAAAACGGAGAGCTGTGGCTTATCAATGCAGATATTTCTTCATATAGAAATTCTGCAAGCATACTGATAACTGAAGCAAAAAGAAAAAGAAAGTTACTAATTAAAAAAAAAGATATTAGCACTTTGCAAGGAAAAACTCAAAGAGAAGGCTTCACTTTAATACCATTAAAACTATACTTTAATAAAAAAGGTTTAGCTAAAATTGAGATTGGAGTTGCTAAAGGAAAAAAACTATATGATAAAAGAGAAGATAAAAAGAAAAAAGACTGGCATTTACAGAAACAACGTCTGCTTAGAAATTTTAAATAGAAAAATGAAAGGAAAAGAGTATGATAAAAATTCTATTAACAACTTTTATAATATTTTTAAATAATATGAGTATTTCAAGTGAAATATATAATTTTTCATTTTCCTCAATTGATGGAAAAAAACTAGAATTAAGCTCTTTTAAAAACAAAGTATTACTAATAGTTAACACAGCTTCAATGTGTGGCCTCACGAAACAGTTTGCAGGATTAGAAAGTGTTTATCAAGAGTATAGAAATAAAGGTTTAGTTGTTCTTGGAATTCCTTCAAATAGTTTTAAGCAGGAGTATGGAGATGAAGAAAAAGTAAAAGATTTCTGTGAAACAAGGTTCAATATTACATTTCCGATGACTAAAATTACCTCGGTTAGAGGCGATGAAAAACATGATTTTTATAAATGGTTAGAAGACAAACATGGTGTAAGACCTAAATGGAATTTTCATAAAGTAATTTTTAATAAAAGTGGTAAATTTGTGGCCTCTTTTTCTTCTCTTACAAAACCAAACAGCAATAAAATCATAGATTTATTAAATTCAGAAATTGACAGCTAATTAATGAAGACCATTTTTTACTCATTTCTTGCCATTATGGGGGTATCATTATCTATAATTATATTGATGCCCTCATTTTTTGATATTAATACATATAAGATTAAACTCTACGAGTTAGTGCAAGATCAAACTGGATACAACCTTAATATAGAAGGAAAAATAGGTATTTCATTTTTACCAATACTTAAACTTAATGCAGAAAATATTTCCTTAACTAATAAAAAAGAGACGTTGTTTAAAGCCAAGAGTTTAGTTATAAACCCCTCTATCCTATCTTTTCTAAAAGGAAATATATACTTTGAGAATATAAAATTAGATAATGCTATTATAATAATTAAAAAGAATAAAGATAATACATACAATTGGACTCAAATAAAATCTGATAATAATGACGAAATCAAAAATAATAATGAAACGGTGCAGGTCACTGATAGTGAAAAAAATAAAAATTATTTTATTATAAAAAATTTAATATTAAAAAATTCAGCTGTAAAATATCAACATCTAAATAAAGAAGAATTAATAAAAGATATTAGTTTTAATTTTAATAAAGATAATAACGAAAAATATTTTTTAAAAGGTTCTTTTGAATATAAAGGCCATAAATCTAAAATAAATTATAAAGCTAGCACATTAAATAAAAAGATTAATTTTAAAGGGGATATAAATTCAAATTTTTATAATTTAGTTACTGATGGAATATATGATCTAAATAATAATAAAGCAGAAATTTCTTTAATTGGTAATTTAGAAAAAATTAAGAATCTATTTAATATTAAGTTTCTCAAAGATAATAGTTTCAAATATAGAGCCTCGTTATTATTCAGCAATAAAAATATTTCCTTAAAAAATATTAAAATCTCCTCTAATGATACTATTTTTTTAGGTAATGCTAATTATAATTACTCTAAAAAAACGAAAGAAATTAATATAAAATTAAACACAAAAAGTATTGATATAAAAAAATTTTATGATGGGAGTTCAGAATTAGAAAAAAAAATACAAAAGAAAAAAAATATTGATGAAAATCAGGATAAAAAAATAAATCAAAATAATAAAAAAAAGAATATATTTGAAGTTTTGGATAATGTAAATTTAAATTTAAAAATAGAGATATTAGATCTACTATATAAAAAATTAAAATTAGAAAATATTGCTTTAAATATAAAAAAAAAAAAGAATCTTGTATCAATTTTGGAAATAGAGAATTTATTTAAATCAAAAACTTCTAGCAAGTTATTATTAAATGATAAAATGCTATTTACACTCGATACAATCGTAAATAATCTTAGCGTAACAGACCTTAATAAGTTTTATAATGTCAAATTAGCAGAAGGTAATATCAATATAAAGTCATCCTTAAAAGGAAGTCTTTTAGAAAAAGAAAAAATTTTAAATAGTATTTATGGAAAGTCCGAAATCAATGCTAGCAAAGTTATAATAAAAAATATAAACTTAACAGCATTAAAAAGAGATATAAGTAGTCTTAATAGTTTAAATGAACTAAAAAAATTGAGGAGATCATTCTTGAATGGAGAAACAAAATTAAATGATCAAAAAATAATTCTAATACATAATAAAGGAAAAATTAAAATACCACTTGCAAAAATTAAAATGAATGGTGATTTAATTAATTCCTCTGGTATTTATGATGTAGAAAATAAACATATAGAACTTAAAACAAATTTTGAAACTGGTGAAAATAAATTTCTCTCTTTATTTAGTTTATACACGGAAGGAAACATATCTAAACCTATTACCAAAATTACCTTTGATGAAAGTGCTGTAACAAAGGTTTTAGAAAATATGGCCAAGCAGAAAATAAAGAAAGCAGTAGAAAAAAAATTAGAAAAAAAATTTGATAGCATATTAGAAAATTTATTAGATTAATATGGAAATAAATTTGTATACAGCGGCAACTCCAAATGGATATAAAGTTTCTATAATGCTAGAAGAGCTAGGATTAAAATACAATGTTCATAAAATAGATTTATCTAAAGGTGAGCAAAGAGAAAGCTGGTTTTTAGAGATGAACCCTAATGGAAGGATACCTGTTTTGAAATTTAATGATGATATAATTTTTGATAGTGGAGCAATATTATATTATTTAGCAGATAAATTTGAAAAATTTTTACCGAAAGACAAGAAAAAGAGAATGAAAGTAATTCAATGGCTCATGTTTCAAATGTCAGGAATCGGTCCTATGCAAGGGCAAGCAAATGTATTTTACCGTTACTTAGATCAAAAGATACCCGTAGCTATTTCAAGATACCAAAATGAATGTAGAAGACTCTATGAAGTTATAGATAAACAATTAAACGGGAAAGATTGGTTATGTAATGATTATTCTATCGCAGATATTGCAAACTGGTGTTGGATTAGAGTTTATTATTGGGCAGGAATAAATATAGACGGCCTAGAAAATTTAAAAAGATGGATGCAGTCAATGGAAAAAAGACCAGCCTGCATTAAAGGTACAAAAATACCCAAGAGAGAAAACTCAAAAAAATTAATTCAAAATACTAGGAAAATAGTTCAAACTTAATTTATTAAGTTTGAGTAGAAATCATTGCCTTTATTATCGATTATTAAAAAAGCAGGAAAATCTTCAACTTTAATCATCCATATTGCTTCCATTCCTAGCTCAGCATAATCTATACACTTTACATCTTTAATTTTATTGTTAGCTAATTCTGCCCCTGGCCCTCCAATCGAACCTAAATAAAATCCACAATATTTCTTACAACTTTCACGAACTATAGATGATCGGTTACCTTTCGCTAGCATTATTAAGCTCCCCCCTGCTGCTTGAAACTGTTCTACGAAAGAGTCCATCCTTCCTGCAGTTGTAGGTCCAAAGGATCCAGTATTGAATCCTTTTGGAGTTTTAGCAGGACCTGCATAGTAAATAGGGTATTTTAAAAAATAGGAGGGCAGTTTTTGACCTTTATCTAACTTATTTTTAAGTTTACTATGAGCTATATCTCTTGCAACAACCATAGTTCCTGTTAATGAAACCCTAGTTTTTATTTTAAGTTTTGATAATTCTTTTAATGTATCTTTAATAGGTTTATCAAGGTTAATTTTAATTTCTTTTTTTGATAGTAGATTTGTTTTTACTTTAGGAAGATACTTGGCTGGATTTTTTTCAAGCTTTTCTAAAAATACTCCTTGCTCATTAATTTTACCTATTGCTTGCCTATCTGCGCCACATGACACACCAATACTAATAGGCAGACTTGCCCCATGTCTCGGTAATCTGATAACTCTTACATCATGACAGAAATACTTGCCTCCAAATTGAGCACCAATTTTTAAATTAATGGTTTTTTTAAAAATTGAGGACTCCATCGTATAGTCTCTAAAAGCAATTCCTAGATCATTACCTGTTTTAGGGAGGGTTTCTAAAAAATGACTGCTAGCTAGTTTAAGGGTTTTAAGATTCATTTCAGCAGACAAGCCTCCAATTACTATTGCTAAATGATAAGGAGGGCATGCTGATGTTCCTATTGTAAGAATTTTCTCTATTAAAAAACTTTCAAGATTTTTGCTTTTTAGTAAGGCAGGCGTTGCTTGATATAGAAATGTCTTATTTGCTGAACCTCCACCCTTGGCAATAAAGTAAAATTTATATTCATTTTTTTTACCATCATGAAAAATTTCAATCTGAGCCGGCAAATTATTTTTAGTATTAACTTCTTCATACATTGTAGTAGCTGACATTTGACTATATCTAAGATTATTTTTTTGAAAGCAATTTAAAACACCTTTAGATAAAGTTTTAGAATCTTGACCATTAGTTAAAATCTGATTTCCTTTCTTTCCAATGATAATTGCAGTTCCTGTGTCCTGACACATTGGCAAAATCCCTCCCGCTGCAACATTTGCATTCTTTAACAAAGTGCTTGCTACAAATTTATCATTATCTGAAGCCTCTTTATCACTTATAATTTTATTTAGTTTTTTCAAATGACTAGATCTTAAAAAATGAGATATGTTGTAAAATGCTTTTTCTGATAATTTTTGGATTATATCTTGCTTTACAAAAAAATAATTTTTATTTTTAATTTTAATTTTTTCCAGATGA
>MDSZ01042264.1_pt1 | contig 23892 bp, 23 predicted proteins | sample 811201 | NCBI WGS metagenome assembly MDSZ01 (sample SAMN05326647, study PRJNA326480) | marine metagenome | isolation source: seawater | place: Indian Ocean: North | collected 2010
ACGATGCCCTCGGGGACCTCAGTCCCATCGAGTATCTGGCGGCGAAAAAAGGCGCCGAAATCTCTAATAATGCGTGGACCTAGTTACGGGATACTTACAACAGCACCAGCACAGCTTCCGAGTGTCCTAGGTGTTCAGTTTTTCAGATTGCTGAGGATCCCGCGAGAGGACGTGGCGCCCTCCCCGGCCACCCTTGGACGCTGGATTTCTGGAATTCTGGGATTCTGGTCCGGCCGGGTAAGGGGACACCTCGCATCCCCTGAGTCCCTGGGGTCGCGGCCCGCCGGGAGTGCCCCTACGGCCTCAGGAGTGCCCGCCTGGGCGTCGCTGCAGCGGTAGTCCTGAGCCGTCCCTTGGCTGCTCTCCCCTGCCGGGAGACGGCCGCAGGGAAGAACTTTGGCAGGATGCGAAATGCAACCACGCGGACCTTCTGTATCAGCATCCTTTCCTCGATCAGGTGCGAGCGGCCGCGCCGGAAGATGCCTGGCCGGGTGAACTAGTAAAGCATAGAGACGTGTCCTGGCTGACGCGATACGCGCTCAAGCCAGGCTGTCACTGCAGGGTAGCTACTCAAATCGAAGCCACCTTCCTCTGCAACATGCGTATAAGCATAAAGACTGATATCGGCCGTGGTCATCGCTTCACCCACAAAGTACTTGCGCCTCTGGAGCTCTTCGTTCATCACTGAAAGCGCCCGATGGCCGCCAGTCTGCTTGCTTTGGTATTCCGCTTCCTTATCTTGAGGTCTACCAAGGTAAACGGCGATAAACCGTGCCACCGCGATGTTAGGCTCGTGTGAATATTGCTCAAAAAACTGCCATTGCTGCACTTTCGCCAAGTCATAGGCATCTTTCGGCAGCAGCTCGGAGTCGCGCGCAAGATAGTTGATGATGGCATTTGACTCCCACAAGCAACGACCATCCGGTAATTCCAGAGCCGGAATCTTTTCGTTGGGATTGATGCCGCGGAAGTGCTCAGTCCTCGTTTCTCGCGAGAGGATGTCGATTGGCACCCACTCGTAGTCGAAGCCAAGCATCGCGCAGACGAGCCGGACCTTGTAGCAGTTGCCCGACCTCAGATCACCGTAGATTCTCATTGCATTCAACCTATGCTCGGGCAACCCTCAGCTCAACGACTTGCAGAGCTACTGGTGACAAGTGAATCACGCGCCAGGGGCGTCAGACCTCGACAACAGGACCGACTATTTGCTGGCGACAACGGTGGCACACCTCAGACACCTGTTTCTCATCGTGAGGCAACGGGAGTTCGGCGAGGCCGAGGAAAAACTGTTCATGCCCCGCGGGAGAGGAGACCAGGGTCATGACGGCGTTTTCACTGCTCTTTGCCGAGAAGCTGTGGACTTCCCCCTTTCCGACAAAGACATAGTCGCCGCTTGAGGCTATGAACTTCGACTCACCCACGAGAAAAACAAAGCGACCTTTTGTAACGTGAAACAGCTTATCTTCATCGGGCGAAATGTGTGCCGGTGAGCCCATCCGTTCTGATACGGTCAAGGTCATGACCGAGAAGGGTGCCCCGTCATCCTGGCCCATCAGCACCGCAGCCTCGATGCCCGAGAAGTTCACGACGGCACTTGATGATAGAAGCGGACTACCCAGATCATTACGGTGTGCTTGACTCTTCATAACCACGGCTCCTTGTTCGAGCTTGCAGTCTAGACCCGCCAAACGGTGATGATTAGACTCGCGCAGCTGCCAAGCCCGTCCATTGGACTGACCAATGAAAGACCTTGTACACCTCAACACATTCATCGAGGTCGTCCGCGCAGGGGGATTCAGCGCGGCCGCCAGGGTGATGCGGGTGCCCAGATCCACCGTGAGCCTGCATGTAAAGACGTTAGAAGAGGCTGTCGGAGTGCGGTTGCTAAAGCGCTCGACACGTGCCATCGCACTTACCGAAGAGGGGCGATTCCTCTTCGATCATGCGAGCGGGAGTCTGGAGGCGCTCCAGGCTACGCTGGACCAGCTTCAGGGTGAGACTGGCGAGCTGTCAGGGCTGATACGCGTGACCGCTCCAGCGGACTTTCCCGGCGGGCAACTCGCCCATGCTGTCGCCAGCTTCAAGCGCCTACACCCGAAGGTCCGGTTCGAACTGGTGATGACCAACGCCACCCTGGATATGGTCAGCAGTAACATTGACATTGCTATCGGATTCACCCAGCGCACAGACGAAAACCGGGTTGCCAGAGTGGTGGCTACGTTTCCGTGGCGATTCTACGCGCATAAAAGCTGGCTGAAAGAGCACGGAGAGCCGTCAGACATCGCAAGCATCGGTGACTTCATCTCGCCGCCACCGCCGGTTCGCACGATGCTTGAACAGCGAGTGCTTTCCGGTGTGGCCCTGCCGCAGGGCACCCTCATGGCGAGTGGTCAGCTCATGGTTCGAGACTTTGTGCTGCAGGCAGCCGGCGTGGGGCTTCTGCCAAAGGGCCTTCTAGATACCCAGCTCCAAGACGGAACCGTCAAAGAAATCTTGGTGGCATACACGAACGGCGATACAGCGCTGTACCTCGAGTTTCCTGGGCGCGCCGATATCCTGCCCCGCACGCGCGCCTTTGCTGCGCATCTGGAAACCTACCTGCGTGATGCAGGGTGACAGTAGAGCGCATAAGCTTGCTACGCTTAGCGCCGCCATACCCCAAGTCACGCTACACCGCACTGTGGAGTCTGGTGTGCCCGGTAGGCTTTCGTGCCGTCCCCAAGAATCCTAGGTAGAGATAATGGCATCGGCTAACGCTATCATCTTCGATCTCGACGGCCTACTTTTTGATACAGACTGGCTGTGGGCGGAGTCGGAACGGCGAGTCTTCTCTTCACTGGGAGCTACTGTAACGCCAGATCATCAGCAACAGACAGCGCATCTGGGGACCACACTGGCAACCCGCTACTGGTATGACACTTTCTCACTGGATCAACAAAAGACGCCAATCGAGAAGGCAGAAGCGATGGTGGTCAAGCAAGTCAAAGAGGAAATATGGCGCGTGGCAACCTTACTGGGCGGTCGCGAACTGATTCAGCAAGCGCTGACACTTCGCACGCCCATTGGATTGGCGTCCAATGCGCCGCTTAGCATCTGCCACCAAGCCCTGGACCTGCACAACTGGACGGAGCATTTCAGCACGATCACTTCCGCCGAAGAAGTACTGAATCCGAAGCCTTCTCCAGACGTATACCGATTAGCTGCAGAGCGGCTCGGTGTCAGCCCTTCCCGATGTATGGCAGTGGAGGATTCGCTTAGCGGCGCGGAGGCGGCTTCCCTTGCGGGCATGTCCGTGACGCTCGTTTCGACTGACCTGCGTATGGAAGAAGGGTCCCCCGGAATACGAAGCGCACGATCGCTGAAGGACATTGATCTGCAGCGATGGCTGAACGAGCTTCCGAATTAAACCCGCGAGCCTGTTAAGCGAGAAAAGACTGAAATATCAGCGGATATTACCTTCGCCAGAAGGCCTGCGCTGGACCCGGCAACTTTGCGAGCATGGCTTCAAAGCGCGCCGTATCCACATGCTTCCAGAGTGCGCCCACAACGGCTTCGATAGCGTGATCAGGGCTGAAGTTGTGCTTTTCACGAAGAGCCCTGACCTCCTCCAGAACCGCGAGGTCATCAGTGAAGTCTTTGCGGGGCTCCTCGACATCCCAGTGGTCGACGAAAAGCGCGCGAAGGCCCACAGGGAGAGCGCTAGCGAAACGAATGGCGTCCTCAAGGGACAGCCTACGACGAAACGCCTGAAACACCCCCTGAACCATCGTATAAGTCTGATGACTGCTGGTCAGTCCGCTGGTCTCACGCACATCCAGCATGAAGTCATAAAAGTCATCGCGCGCCCGTGAGTATTCCAGCGGAAAAGGCAAGCTTCGGTCCTCCAGCGTCCTCGACTCCCAGGTGCGGCAGCCCGGGCCTTATGATCTTGATCGGGCCAAGCGGGCAGCAAAGATTCACCGAAGGCGCTCTTTGCCCGACTGCCCGCGGGCCCCTATCATCAGCCAGGATGACTTTTCCAGCAACAGAGCGCGACCGTCGATGAGCCTTATGGATATGTTTGCCCTCTTCGGGATCATGGCGTGCCTGGCAGCGTTGCCCAGCTCAAGCGTTGCTCTCGTAGTCGTGCATTCCGCAGTTGCCAACCTTCGCTCCGGGCTTGCAGTATCTTTAGGAATCGTCGCGGCAGACCTGCTGTTTGCGACTCTCGCAATCATCGGCATGACAACTCTCGCTGAAGCGCTGGGATCATTTTTTCTGTTGCTCCGCTACTGTGCCGCCGCCTACCTGCTTTGGCTGGGCGTGGGATTGATCCGGTCCGCGACGAGTGAGAGTGCCTCGCGCGAATTCCCGGTCGCTCGCACGATGCGCGGCAGCTTTCTGGCTGGCTTTCTGCTCACCCTCGGCGATGTGAAGGCGATCCTGTTCTACGCAAGCCTGTTTCCTGCCTTCATTGATCTGGCGAACCTCTCCGCCGGGGGCATGTCCATCATCATGGCAATTACCGTGCTGGCGGTAGGCGGCGTCAAGGCAGTTTATGCGTTCGCAGCACAGAGGGTGGCCCTCACGGCGGGGCGCTCGAAATGGAAGAAGCCGGCCCAGATGGCAACAGGCGGCTTGATGGTCGGTGCGGGTGGCTATCTCATTGCAAAACCCTGAGGGCTACCATCTTTTTTGCTAAGCGCGTTCTTTCCGAGCTGCATGAAACTCTTCCAGGATCACGCCGGCGGCGTCACGGAGTAGGCCCTCTTCAAGGTGGGTAAAATTGAGTCGGAGTGCTGAAATATTCTGCTCTTCCTCTGAGTAGAAGGCGCTGCCCGGCACCACGGCAACCCCGCGGTGTAGACAACGTTGAGCCAGCTCCGCCGGGTTGACGTCATCCAGATGCACCCAGAGGAACATGCCACCGGATACCGCTTGGCCGGTCAGGTGTCCCTGCGAAAGCGCATCGGCGAGTGCTTGATATCGCCTCTTGTACAATTGCCGAAGCCCCGCCAGGTGTCCCGCAAACTCACGATGACTCAGAACCGCGAGTAACGTCGCCTGCAGGGGCACATTGCTGTGCAGGTCCGTCGACTGTTTTACCTTTTCAAGCGGCAACAACCACGCCTTCGGCCCTGACAGACTTGCAAGGCGCAGCGCCGGCATCGCGATTTTCGAGGTGGAACGCAGAATCAGAGCACGCTCCGGGCAGAAGTCTGCGACCATGGGCAGGTCCTCACCCTGAAAACGCAATTCACGATAGGGTGCATCCTCCACCAGCGTGACATCGTGACGGCGGCAAAGGGCCGCAACCGCTTGCCGCGTTTCCAGAGCCCAGCAGCAGCCGGTGGGGTTGTGAAAATCGGGTACCGCGTAGAAAAGTCGCGGATGCTGCTCGCAGAAAAGCCTTTCGAGCTGTGCCAGGTCCGGACCAGCCGGCGTTTGCTGGACAGGACAGAGCCGAGCGCCGGCCAGTTGGAAAACCTGCAAAGCACCAAGATAGCTGGGCGCTTCTACCACCACACTGTCTCCCGTATTGAGGAAAGCACGCGCGACGAGATCGAGGCCCTGTTGCGAGCCGCTGGTGATCAGCAGGTCTTGTCCCGCCGTGAGGCCATAAAGCTCAGACAGGAAATCCCGGAGTGGTGCATAACCCCGACTATCCCCGTATTGGAAGAGTTCCGGCCGCGCTGTGATCCCAGCAAAGTGCCCTTTCAGGAGATGCAGGGGAAACCCGCTCTCCGGTGGCAGGCCGCCCGCGAGGGACAGCATCCCTGGTGCACTGGCGGCGCTCAGAATATCGCGGATGTAGGAAGATCTAACCTTTTGGAGCTGCGCGGCTGGTCGCATGATCGGACCTCTCAGTTACGGGACCATCCAAGCCTATGCGACCCAACGCTGACGCACTTGTCTGTTCATGCGCTTATTTTTGTCCAGGTATGATACTTTCTCCTGATGGGCAGATCGGATCAGGAAGAGCGGATCAATCGCGTCCTATACGCGATCCACCAGGACATCAGCGCGCCGTTGCAGGCGCGAGATCTGGCCAGGCTGGCTGCCTGGTCGGAGCAGCACTTCCACCGCGTATTCGTCCGCGTCGTGGGCGAGCCGGTGCACGCGTACATCCGCCGCACACGCCTCGAGCAGGCGGCAAACCAGCTGATGTTCACGCCGGATCGCGCTGTCGAGGATATTGCCCTCGACTGCGGGTTCAGGTCTCTATCGTCTTTCAGCCGGGCATTCCGCAGCTACTTCGCAATATCGCCCGGGCGCTGGCGGAAAACGGATCGACCCGTCGTTCGACCGTGGCTCAATGATCCTGAAATCGCCGCTGGCTACAGGCGCATTCGTCACTCTACGCTTCCGCCCGCAACCCTTGTAGAGCGGGAACCTCAACCCCTAGCCTACGTTCGCCACAGCGGTTATGGCCGGTCGATCAGCAATGCCTGGTTACATCTCAAGGCTTGGGCCAACGCCGACGATCGGCCCTTTGCGCTGCAGATTGGGCTGCACCACTCGAACCCAGCATGGGTACCACTTGCTGAGTGCCGGTACGTTGCGTGTATCGGCATAGACAGACCCGTGTTGCGTCGAGCCGGAGTCAGCACGATGACCCTGCCGGGAGGGCTCCATGCACGCTTCAGACTGGAAGGTGTCTATGGTGAGCTTCTCCCTTGGCTGACTCGCATTCTGGAAGAATGGTTGCCGAGGTCGGGACTCAAAATGGCTACAACTCCGGCGTTCGTGGAGTATCGAAAAAATCATTTTCTCGAGCCTGACGAGAAGTTCGATGCGGACCTGTTTCTACCTGTGTCGTTCTACTGATGCCGGAAGGAATCTAAGCTACATCGTGCGTTCCGGCGGCACATCCCACAGCAAAGGTGTTAGCCCATACAATTATCCCTGCATGCCGAACTCAATCTTGGTTCCGTTCAGGGAGCGCAGCCATGACACGCCAAGAACTCTACGACCTCGTCTGGTCCAAGCCGGTGACCCATATTGCTAAGGAGTTCGGCGTTTCCGATGTCGCCATCAAGAAGCACTGTAAGAAACACGATATCCCGACCCCGCCACTCGGCTACTGGATGAAGATTGCCCATGGCAAGAAGGTGCGCCAGCCGAAGTTGCCGACAAAGGACAACCCTGCCGACGCAAAGGTGGGCCTTTATCCGAGGGAGCCGCACCGAAACCATTACGAGGATCAGGAAGGCTTACCGATACCCGAGGAAGAGCGCGCTGCGTTGGAATCAGCCTGTCAGGTACCCGAGGAGCTACCTAAGAAACGGCTTCCGGCGGTAATCGACCTGCGACGAGCTTTGCGGGAGGTCCACGAGAACACCAATGGCCAGAAGCTGATCGGCGGCAATTACAGCCCGCAGATCGCGCTGGGCAAAGATGCTTCCGATCGCTTCTCGAAACTGCTCTTTGCCCTCGCTTCGGGTGCTGCTACCCGGGGACACTCTTTCCGGTATGAAGAGGAGCACATCTGGTGGTCGTTCGAGGAAGAGACCTTCCGAATATATGTGAAGGAGCCACTACGGAAAGAGCCCCACGAGCCGACCGCACGGGAACTGAAAGAGCAGGCCGAGCGAGATGAGTATCGCAAGCGCTACCCGAGCGACTACTACAGCGACCGCAAAGTCTATCGCACCTGGGACTACTTCCCCTCCGGCAGGCTCTCGATCTCCGTCAACGATGCTTGCGATGGTGGCTGGCGCAGTGAAACGATTACTCGTCAATGGCGGGATACCTCGAAGCACAAGGTCGAGGATCGCTTGGTCGATATGATCCTGTGGGTCGAAGCCGTGACCCCTGCTGTCCGCGCCAAACGACTGGAACTTGAAGCCAAAGCTCGTGCCGCAGCCGAGGCAGAAGCTGAGCGGCAACGGAGACGGGAAAGGCGGCGCCGGGCCGAGAGACTTGAGAAACGTATTCACGAAATGGCCAAGCTCGTTCGGTCCCGGGAAGACGTGCTGGCGCTGCTCGATTACCTCGAGACGACTACCGACGATGGAGCGTGGGCTACCCAGCGGCTGAAGAGAGAGGTCGCTGCCTATGCCATCGAAGTCGAAAAGGCACTGAACCTCGGGGTAACCGAGAAGCTGCTTCGGGAGTTGCACCTCGACGAGGAGTCACCGCTGCTCATGACAGCGTTGTCCGAGATTGGGCCCGAGCCGGGCTACGGATGGTAGCGTCGCCGGCCAGGCCGACCGGTCCTAGATCACACCTCAGGGCCCCAGGTACCGAGTCCATCTGGGTCGCGATGAATCAGATGGATGGCAGTATCCGTGATCAGCTGCTCCCTCTTGGGCGCCCAGTTCGACTCCGGCGCATCGACACCGATACAGTCTCGCTCGCTGCGGTAGATAAAGACCGTGCGCTCCTTGCCCTGGTAGGGCTCAGTCCGGATGCCAATTATCACTCCGCCATGCCAAGCCGGTCCTTTTTGCTTCTGATGCAGGTAGACGTGTTTACCTAGGGCTGTATCCAGATCCTTGCCGGCGATCTTCCAGTAGCCCGTATGCATCTTGGTGCCATCAGGGACTGCACTGGGGTCTTCGATGTACTCATCGATCGACTTGTAGTCCATCCCGGACTCCTTCTCTAGTACCGCAGGACGCAATCCAAGGTATATCAGCAGGCGCGTGCATATGTACATCGTCGCAGATCGAAGCCCACAAGGTTTCATTAGGTATAGCGCTCCGACAGCCTTACTAATGGCTCACACATCCGACTCGAATCCCTGCAGTTCCGGTATCGCCTCCACCAGAACGCGTCCGGAGGTGATCACCTCGTCATTTTTGTAGAGATCAGGATGCTCTTGCTCCGGCTCGTACCCGGTCGGCTTGAGTGTCTCGCGATTGACCACCCAGGATGCCTCCGGACGCCGCTCCCCCAGGAGCCCTCCTACCTTCTTCACATTGACCCCAATAGCGTCCGCGAAGGCACCGTAGGTACAGCGCTGCTTACGCCTGTTGAGATAACGCAGCACGAGTCCAACCTTCTGCCGCTCGGGGAGCGCCTCCTGGCCAATTCGGTAAGGCTCCAGCAGGCGCTGGTGTAAGACGCTCAGGCGCGGAAAGTGATAGAGCCCTCCGTCAAGCCAGGACCGCGTGTTCTTGAGGTTGCTGCCATTCGCCACGAGGGCCCGGAGCAGGTCGTCGTGGTGATAGCGATAGACCGTGCCATCAGGAGCCGTGAACTGGCACATCACGCCCTGCCCTTCCCAGTCCTTGTTAAAGAGCAACCGGGTCGTACGCTCCAGCTTGGGTAGACCTGTACGGGCTTCCGAAAAGGCCTGCTTCGCGTCGGCGAAGCGGATACCGTTCTTGGCATGGCAGTGGGGACAGGGACGAGCACCTCGCTTGGCCTCGTTCCATTCAGTGACCAGGTAAGGTTTACCGCACTCGGGGCACCCCACAACGGCGTTGTTGCCATAGAGATCGTAGACTTGCAATGGCATTGGCACCCCCAAATATCAACAGAACTTCAATTCTTGAATCTCATCCGCATAATGTCAATAGGTAATTATTTTTTGACATTCGCGCCTTGCTGTAAGGGCGGGCCAGGTGCAACGCAAAAACCCGCATCAAAGCGGGTTCGCGCCAGTCTTTCCCGGTGTCCGCGTCGTCACACTCCTGGCTTCCAATCCCAGCGTCAATGCCATGCAGTCCCCATTCACTACATAGCGCCGCTAGGCTCGTCAGCTTGTACCTGGTGTACCAGGCGGTATCGGAATGCCGACACTGCGGCGGTTACATGCCCCACCAACCGCTGGGGTAATTCGAGCTCAATCCGTGGCCGTCTTCACTAGTGCGACAACTTCCTCTCTGTTTTGTCGACGTTGTTCGCCGCTCAGGCTGCGCATACGATTCATGAATGCATGAGGAATGTCGCCTAGCCTCCCGGCAGCCCTGTCATGGGCCCATTTCCCGATGAAGACGACGACACGGGGTTCGACGGCTTCCACGAACTCGTCAAAGTGATTCATGCAGTTGTCCACAAGCCTCTGGCTTGGTGTAGCGTTAGCAACTGTGCGGCAACGCACAACATTGCAGTAGGCAATGTCCTCAAGGCCTAATCCTGACTCTGCTAGAGGGAAGTAGTTACGCTGCACGGGCCACTCAGGCACGAAGTCTCTCAGTACTACACGAAGCCTCCCGTAACTCTCCTCGCTTCTCATTTCGCCAAGCGCTCTCAGGGCTGCTGTGTAGATCGAATCTTTGGCCTGTAGACGGCCTGGGGGCACGCCGGGGTTCTGGCCAACAAGCAACACGCGATGTTCTGAGTAATTGCTACCCACCCAGCCTGGTTGAGGAATGTTCTCAGCTGTATCGCGAAGCAGCTTGGCGGAGGTCAATTCAGTGCACTGTGTGCACTGGATAACATTTGTAAAGTGTTCAATGATTCTGTCGCTGGCTATCAGGTCCATGCTCAGCCCTTCCTTTCGCTGATTGGTTGGAGCCGAACAGGGTTGCCTATACGCCCCGTCCAAAATCCATTTTTGTCAATGTACAGATCAACCTCTGAAACGTAGTCCCCATTTATCGATTCGATGCGTTTTCGGTCGGATTCAGGGTCAACGGCTGTCTGCCAAACGACAAACGGTTTCAGCTCGCCTGTAATTGCTCGCTGAATCTTCTCCAGTGCGTCTCTGTGACCAGGTCTCCTGCGACCTCTCTCATCGACCTCCAGCTTCGAATGGAAGAGCCCCACTGTATCCGGGCCGTCTGTACCTCGATTGTGTTCCCAACCAAAAATGTAAAGGGCCCCGGGCTCGTCACTTTCGGGTTCCTTAACTCCGACCCAGCCCCAGCGGGGGTTCGCGAGTTCTGCTCCGAGTATCGTTTCGCAGAAGGCATTGCGTGTCAGCTTCAATCTCGTAGTTGTTGTTGACACATCTGTGAGCTTATCGAACGCCTCATAGCGTCGTTGCTCGTCGGCATACTCAGGGTTGAGCATCAGTACCATGTCTTCGGAAATTTCTGGCACACCTTCCATCGAGATCACATAGCGCAGTGCTACGTCTTTGCCATGCTCCACAAATTCCCACGGCGCGCCGACGAGCATGGACACGCAGCCAAACACAAGGTCATCAACCCTGGGCTTGTTGGGGAGGGCCGAAAGGTCGGGGGAATACTTATCTGGAGGGTTGGCCAGAAGGTCTGAGAGCTTGCGCGCCGTTTTCTCCACCCGGGAGGCATATCGGTAGTTGGCGGCGCGCTCGGCATCGGAAAGAGCCATTGGTATGTATCCAACGTATCGTGACGAATAGTTGTCACAAACTAGGATACAGTGCGATATATGTCAAGTGTTGTGACGGATTTTCGTCACAGCTTTAGATGCTAACTGGTTTGGTTCGGGTTCCGTTCGGAGTTCGGGACAGAAAAATACTTACCGTTCTTCCGCTTACATCCACGGATCGGCCCCTCCCCCGCCGCCAGGGTCGGGATACGGTTCGGGTTCGGGCGCGCCGGGCAAAACCTGTAGACAAAAGCGTTAAAAATGTGTAATTTAGCGCCTATATGTCACTATTTTCTCCGATCCTGTTAATCAGTGGGTCGCTGGTTCGAGCCCAGCAGGCGGAGCCAAATTCCTATAGGAGACAGGGGGTTACAGGGATGTAGCCCCTTTTTTTCGTCCGCGGGTCATGCCCCGGCACCCACCTCGCACAGCAACAGGACACCATGCTTACAGCCAACCGCCTCGAAAAAATCATGGAGCTCGAACAGGAACTCCGCAGCGAATACCAGCAGCAGCTGGACGACAAGCAGGCAGCCATCGACGCCGCCCTCGCCGAAAAGGCCGACCTTCAGGCCACCATCGACAAGCAGCTCGAAACGATCAAGGAGCTGACCGCCAAAGCCACCGTCAACGAGCGCACCGAGCAGCACAACCGCGAGCTCGAGAACCGCTCCGAAAAGCAGCAGGCGGAGATCGCCGAGCTGAAGAAGCGGGTGAAGACGCTGCAGAGAGACCTGGCGGCGGTGCGGGAAGAGAACAAGACCCTGACCCAGTACGACCCGGCGCGGATGAAGAAGACGCTGGATGCCAGCAAGAAGAAGCTCGCCGAGAAGCAGCGGGATAATGAGAGCCTGCAAAAGGCGCTCAAGGAGAGCCGGAAGGAGCAGGCGGCGCTGGAGCGCAAGGTAGCAGAGCTTGAAGCCAGGGCGGCGGAGAGTGTTGAGGCTGAGAGTGCTGAGGGGAAGGAAGCAGAGACTGCGGATCAGGCGGCCTAGGGTAGACAGGCCGACAGGCTAAAGACAGGTTGCATCACCGGGTTGGGGTGCAGCCCATACTCTTAGCGCTGCATTAAGGTAGTCCAGATCTCCGATGCAAAGATCCGCGACTTCAGGCTGAGAGGTACCCAAGGCAGGCCTAATAACTCCGCCACCTCCCGGGAGTTCGCCACCTGCGAGTTCGCCATGCCCCTCCTCTGTGCGCTCGTGACAGGGTAGTATTCGGTGGACACCAGCAATCGCGGAAGGCGGTCCACGAAAGATCATGAGCAGCGCTGATACCCTGAGCCCGATCGACGCCGAGCATCGAATCTTTGGGCTTCCCTCCTACATTCTGATGTGGTGGTCGTCTCTGATCGTTATCCAGGCGTTCGTGCTTGGGCAAGGCTTCCTACCCCCGAATGGGTCTCTTAATCTCCTGCAGGCGTTGGTCGTCGTGGTGGTGGCCAACTTTCTTTTCATCGTGCTTTTTTCGCTCAATGGCCGTCCTGGAATGCGTTACGGCATTCCATTCTCCATCCAGGTGCGAGCCGGCTTCGGAGTGCGCGGCGCCAAGTTAGCCGAGTTCTTGCGCGCCATGCCGGCCATCATCTGGTACGGCATCGGTTCCTGGATCGCCGCCGGGTCCTTCGACTCGATCATCCAGACGCTCACCGGATTCTCGGAGCCCTGGACGGTTTACGCGTACTTCGTGCTGTTTCAGGTCCTGCAGTCATACCTCGCCTGGCGCGGCATCCATGCTCTGAAGTGGTTCAATGGCATCGGCTCCCTCGTGATCGCAGCAATCATGGTCTACCTGCTGATTACCATCATCGAAAAGGAAGGGCTGGTACTGAAGGAATCCTGGTACCACGAAGGCTCGTGGGGTGTCCCGTTCTGGGTGGCACTTACAGCCGCCATCGGCGTCCTTGCGACAGTCATGCTCAACATCGGCGACATCAGCCGCCACCTCAAGCCGTCGGAAACCCGCCTGTGGCTAGGCCACGCGGCGGGACTGGCGCCGCCATGGTTCTTTATGCTTGGGCTCGGCATCATTTCCGGGGCGAGCCTCGGCATCTGGGATCCGGTTGAAGCTCTAGTCGCACTAAGCCCAAGCACCACCGCCATGCTGGTCCTGCTGAGCTTCGTGCTGCTGGCTCAGTTCACCACAAACCTTTCGATCAACATTCTGCCGCCAGCGATGATCTTTATGGAGGCTTTCAAGACTAGTTGGCACAAGAGCGTGGTTCTGACGGGCGTGCTGGGCGTGGTTTCCTGCCCCTGGATACTCCTCGGCAATGCCGGTGCTTTTTTTGGCTTCATACTCTACTACTCGGCCTTCTTTGGGCCGATCCTGGGTGTCATGCTGGCGGATTACTACGTGGTCAACCGAGGAAGACTGGACGTTGACGCGCTCTATGACGTGAGCGAGCGGTCCTCCTACTGGTTCAGCGGTGGCTTGAACTGGGCAGGATTGCTTGCTGTGATCATACCCGCCATCGCCGCCATGCTGATGTTCCTGCATGTGTCGTGGCTCGTGGGGCTGCCCGCCGGCTTTTTGCTCTACCTGGTTTTTTACCGGGCGTTTTATGGCAGGGCAGATACCACCGCCCTGCCACAGGATGCCTAGGAAGCGCGCAATTTGCGTGTTCCCTCCTCGTCCAGGGTCAGCGCTTCTGTGATCGCAACACCAAACTCGCGGGCCGCCTCGTCGCGGCCCAGGAGCCCGTCGAGCACATCATCGAGTACTGCCTGCTCGTTGCGCTCCCGCGGGTTGCCATAGCCACCGCCAACACCACCGGTCGCGCGCAGGCGCGAACCCTTGGCGTAACGGCGTGCAGGCATCATTGAAGGCAGCGCGGTCGTGCTGCCGTCGCTAGCAACGAGTTCTAGCGAAGAGGTGGCACCCTCGCAACCGCCCTTCAGTCCCCATGGCACATGACCGTGGCCGTCGCCTTCGACGCTCACCATCGTGTCCTCGAGCAACTCGACCTCTTTGATAGAGTTAAGGCCTCCGCGGGTACGCCCAGCGCCCAGCTGGTTCTCCCGAAGCTCGTAGCGAGTCACGCGGAGAGGCACGTGGCTTTCGATATCCTCAATCGGGTTGTTGCGAGTATTCGCATACAGCGTATCGACGCTATCCATACCGTCGGAGCTCTCCCGGCCACCGTAGCTGCCTTCAAAGATCTCGATATGCACCCAGGGCGAAGCCGAACCGGCGCCAGAAAACGCGATCGCCTTGAGGTTCGCGACCCCGGCGGACACCTTGCTCGGGACCGCCTCCGCGAGCGCCTTCATCAGCGTATCGGCAATCACGTTGCCGGGAGCGAAGCGAGCGATAGTCGGCGCTGGGAAGCGCGGATTAGCGATGGAACCTTCCGGCGCATGGATGCTCACCGGGCGGAACAGCCCATTGTTCTGGGGGATGCTCCCAAACTGCTCGCTGTCGAGTAAAACGGAGCGCAGGGTCAACCAGACAGCCACGTCCACCGTGCCCTCGAAGGGCATGTTGATAGCGTGGCCATCGACCTGAGGCGAACTTCCGGAGAGATCGACTGATAGGTCGCTACCGCTCACCGTCACGCTCACCTTGATCTTAAGGTTTTTGAGTTCCTCCTCCTCAGCATCGATGAAACCGTCGATCGTGCCTTCAGCCTCGTAATTACCGTCGGGTATGGCTTCGATCTGCTTGCGCATCAGCCGCTCGGAATAGTCGAGGAGATCCTCAGTAGCATCGTTGAGCGTCTTCGGGGTATAGCGCTCCAGGAGCTCTAGGTAGCGGGCCGCACCCACGCGGCAGGCGGCGATCTGAGCCTCAAGGTCCCCAATGACCAGGTCGGGTACCCGGACGTTGCCTTCAATCATCTGCCAGAGAGCCTCGTTTCGCTCCCCCCGGCTGGAAAGCTTCAGTGCCTTGAAGCAGAGGCCCTCGGCAAAGGAGTCGGCGCAGGCGACGACGCCCACGCTTCCGGGCTGACAGGAGCCGATATCGAGGTGATGTGCGGTCGTGACAGAAAAACCCATGAGGTCATCGCCGTGGAAAATCGGCAGGCAGATACCGATATCCGGACTGTGCGAAGCTCCATTGTAAGCGTCATTGTGAATAATAATATCGCCGGGATGGATGCTTTCCCCACGGGCCTCGAGCTGGCGCAGGATACCGCGTACATAGCCGGGAATCGGACCGGACTGAAGTGGCGTGCTCTTTGAGCACTCGCAGAGCTGTCGCCCCTCGGCATCGCAGAGTGCAGCGCCGAAGTCTTCGGATTCGCGAATGATGCTGGAGTAGGCCATCCGCATCATTTTGTAGCCCATTTCTATGGCGATATTTTCGAGCGCCCCCTGGATGATGCTTGCCGTGACCGGATCCACCCGCAATTGGCTGGCAACCGGCGAGACGGCGGCGGCTGTGTCTGTCATGTGCGATGCCCCTGCTTGATGGCTTCACGCCAAGCTTAGCCCCTGCCTCCACATAATTTCTAGAAAAATTTGAAATCAAATTCAGTTTCTAATATTTTCCGTAGTATTCCTGCCGGCAGTGGGCTGCCAGCGACAGGCAAACACTTGGGGACTGGGGACCACGTGAAATGTACTTGCTAGGCGCCGATGTCGGCGGAACCTTTACCGATCTCGTGCTCACCGACACGGATTCGGGGCGCACAACTATCCACAAGGTGCCGAGCACCCCGCAGGACCCTTCCCAGGCTGTCATCGAGGGTGCCGTCGAGATTTGCGCGATTGCGGGCATCGAGCCCGCACAGGTAACCCAGATCTACCATGGCACAACAGTCGCGACGAACGCCGCCCTCCAGCACCGCGGCGCCACGTCAGGCATGATAACGACCGCGGGGTTCCGCGACATCGTACACATTGGACGTCACCAGCGTCCTCAGCATTACTCGATCCAGCAACAGATTCCCTGGCAGGCGAAACCTCTGGTAAAGCGCCGTCATCGGAAGGTTGTGGCTGAGCGGATCGCTCCACCCGACGGGCGCGAACTCACCCCGCTCGATGAGCAGGCGGTGACTCGGGCCGCCACAGAGCTCCGCGATGCTGGCGTCGAGGCCATCGCCATCTGCTTCCTATTCTCGTACCTGAACCCATCACATGAGAAGCGCGCCAAGGAACTTGTCGAGGCCGCCGCGCCCGGCGTCTTCGTGACCTGCTCGCACGAAGTCTCGCCACAGTTCCGTGAGTTCGAGCGCTTTACCACGACCGCCATGAACGCCTTCATCGGCCCGCTGGTCGCAGCTTACGTGAATCGCCTTGCGGACGAGCTGCTCGGTCGCGGTTTCAACGCCGAGTTCCACATCATGCGCTCTAACGGCGGTGTTGCCTCACCGACCACCATCACGGAACTCCCGGTACTGACATTGCTTTCCGGGCTCGCGGCAGGCGTTCTCGGCGCGCTTCGTGTCGGGCAACTGGTCGATCGCAGCAACATTATTTCGCTCGACATCGGCGGCACCAGCGCCGACATCGGTGTAGTCTCTGGCGGCGTATGCGGGGAGGCAAGTGCACGGGATACACAGATCGCCGACTACCCCATGCTAATCCCCATGCTGGATCTGCACACGATCGGCGCGGGCGGCGGCTCTATCGCCCATGTAGACGCAGCCGGTGCGTTCAAGGTCGGTCCGGTCAGCGCCGGCGCTGTTCCCGGCCCCGCAGCCTACGGGCATGGGGGTACCGCTGCTACCGTGACGGACGCGAACCTGGTCCTCGGACGCCTCGATCCAGACAACTTCCTGGGCGGCAACATGAGCCTGGATACCCAGGCCTCCGAGCGAGTGATCAATGAACTGGCAGCCGAACTGGGCTTGGCGCCCGACGAAACGGCGGAAGGTGTGATCGCGCTGCTCAACGCAAATATGGCCAATGCGATCCGCGCGAGAACCGTACAGAAAGGCATAGACCCACGGCAATACGCGCTGGTGGCAGCCGGCGGCGCAGGCCCGCTGCATGCCGCAGAGGTGGCAAAGCTGCTTTCCATTCCCGAGGTCATCGTCCCACCCCATCCAGGCATCAATTCCGCCGAGGGCCTCCTTACCACCGACTTGAAGTACGAGGTAGTGCGCACCGCCTTCCTGACTACGAGTAGCAGTTCGCCGGCACAGCTCCGGGAAGGCATCGCTGAGATAAGAAAGGAATTCGAGGCGCAGCTGATCGACGAGCAAGTGGACCCGCACGACGCCAGCTTCGAAGCCTCGACCGACGCCCGCTACGTCGGCCAGGGCTACGAGTTGAAGCTTGCACTCGACGAAGCGCTGCTTGGCAGCAACGACTTCGATCCGCTCGTAACTGCCTTCCACGACGTGCACCAGCGCGAGTACGGTCACAGCTTCAAAGGGGCACCCGTGGAGCTCGTCAACCTGCGCGTCACTGCGCTGGTCGAGGTACCTAAAATCGCAGAGCCCGCCTGTCCGACAGGCGAGGATTTATCTGCGGCACTCATTCGAGAAAGCGACGCCATTTTCCGGGTCGACGAGACGTTGAGTGCCCACAAAACTGCCTTCTATAACCGAGAAAAACTTCCGGTGAACCAGAGCTTCGCCGGGCCCGCAATCGTGCTGCAGACAGACTCGACTGTAGTGATCCCGCCGGGTTGTTCAGCGACGCTGACCTCATCCGACGTAATCATCATTTCAATCGGCAAAGCAGGTAAATGAAAACCTTGGGCTTTCCTGGAGGATCAAGATGAAGAAGTTACTACTAGTGACGGGGGTAGCCGTTGCCTCAGCGGGCACACAGTCGCCGGTCCTGGCGCAGGGCCCGGCCCTCGAAGAAGTGATCGTAACCGCGGCCCGAAAGGAGCAGTCGCTCCTTTCACTGCCAATTTCGGCTACGGTATTCAGCGCTGACGATGCTCGCGAACTGCGCATTCTCGAGCCGCGGGATCTCGCCGATCAGACGCCGGGCCTGCTGACAAAGAATGGGCCGAATGGACTCGCGACTGTGGGTTTCTACATGCGCGGCGTGGGCATCAACGACTTCACGGGGACGGTTGACCCCTCCGTGGGCGTCTACGTCAACGACGTTTTCAAACCCACGCCGGACATGCTCAATTTCGCCGTGTTCGACGTCGAGCGTATTGAAGTCCTGCGCGGCCCGCAGGGCACGTTATACGGCAGGAATAGCACCGGCGGTGCAGTCAATTTCATTACGGTCGGCCCGACCGCGGAAACGGAAGGCTACATCCGGGGCGAGTACGGCTCATTTGGCACAGGCGCCCTCGAAGGTGCGGTCGGTGGCCAGCTCTCAGACACACTGCAGGGTCGGATCTCGTTTCTCGCCCAAGACAGCGACGACGACGAGGGTATTTCAAAAAACCGTACTACGGGCAATGAACTCGGCCGCGACGAACAAATCGCCGTTCGCGGCCAGCTCAAGTGGCAGCCAAGCGACGACTTCATGGCCCACTTGATCTACGGTTACGGCGACATTGAGGCGAACACGCCGCTGCTCCAGCACGTCGGCGTCCTCGACCCTGAAACCTTCGCTATCTGCCAGCCGGTAATCAACGGTTCGCGCGCCGAGGGCCAGTGTGTATCGGGTCTCGGTTACGCCGATACCGATGGAGACTTCTACGACGGCGACGCCAATATCGACCCGGAAATATCGATGGAATCGCAGGACGTCACCCTTCGCCTTGAGTGGCAGATCGGCGATCTGAGCCTCACCTCGATCACTGGCTATGACGACTTCGAGAAGGAGCAGTCTCAGGACATCGATTCCTCTCCATTCGTCGGCGCAGACAACTTCACTTTCAACGAGGTGGAGAACATATCGCAGGAGATACGCCTCGCGTCGGACGCGAGCGAGGACTTTTCCTGGATTGTCGGCGGCAACTACGCCAACACGGAAGTGGACTGGTTCCAGACCATCAATCTCACGGACCTTGCCGGCATCCCAACGAGCAATGGCGCCAACCAGGAAACGGAGTCCTGGGCGGTTTTTGGCCAGGTGGATTACCGCATCAACGAGCAGTGGGAAGTGATCGGCGGGCTTCGGTACACGATTGAGGAGCGCGACTGGATCGGGGCCACTTTCGTCGGCGACTTCGCAACGCTCGAGGAAGCCTACGCGAGCGGCGCACCGCGCCTGTCCCAGCTGCCGATTCCGCCGGGTAGCCCCGGGGCGGGCGGACCGCTCGATTTTCCAACCAGCCTGGAAGAGAAGAACCTGGATTACCAGGCAGTGCTCAAATACTCACCCAGCGATGCGGGCCACTTCTACGCCAAGGTCAGCGAGGCGTTCCGCAGTGGCGGATATTCGTCAGCCGTCCTGTTCTCTCAGGAGGCACTCGAACCGTACGACCCGGAGGAGCTTCTTGCCTATGAGGTCGGCGCCAAGTTTGCTCTTGCGGACAATCGGGTGCGACTTGAGGCGAGCGCCTTTTTCTACGACTTTGAGGGCTTTCAGGCCACATTCGTGCGTGCCACCGAAGCTAGCGCGCGGCTGCAGAACGCCGGCGATGTGGAAATCTACGGGATGGAGGGCAGCCTCGACTGGGCGATCACCGAGCGACTCGGTGTACGCCTCGGCGTGAGCCTGCTCGAGAGCGAGATCGTGGAGACGGACGTCATCCTTCCGCCGCTCGACGGCGGACCGGAAACGACTATCGAAGGGAATGAGATCCCCAACGCGCCGAACTATACCTTCAATGGTCAGCTCCGATACGAGCTGCCGCTTCCGAATGGCTTCCTGGCGCGCTTCCTGACGGACTTCACGGTAGTCGATGAGCACTATCTTGAACCGAACAACCGAGAGTATCTGTCCGAGGACGGCTATGAGCTATGGAACGCCCGCATCGCACTTGCTCCGGCCGACGACAAGTGGGAACTGGCAGCCTGGGTGCGTAACATCGGAGACGAAGAATACCGTTCAGCGGCTCAAGACCTGGCGTTGTCTCTTGCGTTCTCCGAGATTGTAGTCGGTATGCCGAGAATCTGGGGCGTCGGGTTCAATTATCGTTTCTAATCGAGGTAATCGCCTGACATACGCCAACGACAGCACCGCGCCCCAGGGTCGGGCGCGCCGAGCCTCCTCGGCGCGCCCGCGCTCAGCCCTTAAAGCAAAGGGCATCCGTACCCGCGCCACAATCAAAACCGCAGCGCGCGAGGTGCTGAACGAGAAGGGCTTCCGACAGATCCGGCTGCAGGACGTGGCCGCACGCGCCGGAGTATCGTCCAGTGTGCTCTATCACTACTTCCGAGATCTGCGCAGTGTTGTCGCGGAATTGGCGGAGGACCTGTTCGAAGACCTGAGAAAAGCCGGCGAAGCTCGCCAGCAGGTCCGAGACCCCTACGAATGGATTCTGGGGACACTGACGGACGCCGTAAACCACCTGGGCAGCAACCCGGGCATCCTCGGCTGCCTCTTCGGGCTCGCGGGCGATTACCAGGAATTCGACGAGATCTGGGCCAAGAACGCCCACGCCTGGAACCTTCGGGTTGCAGATTTTCTCATCGAGCAGGCCGGGTTCAGTGAGAAAACGGCGTCCAACATGGCGTTCGCGCTGGGCGCGATGACAGAAGGCTTTCTTTACCAAGTGTTCATTCGCCACACAAAAGACCTGGAGAGTTTCAGTGGGTCTGCGGACATGACCGCTGAGCTTATCGCGACGCTTTGGTACAGAACGATCTTCCTCGAGAACCCCCCCGAGGGTGCCGCATCCCGCGTTGCCCGTCGAATCAGCAAGAGCGAGAAAGGCCAAACGGAATGACGCTGCCCGTTGACACCGAGCGCCTATGGCGCACTCACATGGAAATGGCAGAGATCGGCGCACTGCCCAAGGGCGGCAGCTGTCGGACCGCGCTCAGCCCGGAAGACAAGGCAGGACGGGAACTGTTCATCGAATGGTGTCGCAGCGCCGGCTGCGCAGTGTCCTGGGACGCCGCCGGAAACATCTACGCGCGCCGGGCGGGGCGATCGGCAGCCGCGCCCGCTGTCGCCACGGGCAGTCACCTCGACACCCAGCCGCACGGCGGCCGCTTCGATGGGATTTATGGCGTTCTGGCAGGCCTCGAGGTCGTACGAGCGCTCAATGATCAGAAAATCGAGTCTGAAAAGCCTATCGACATTGTGGTCTGGACCAATGAGGAGGGGGTACGCTTCGGGCCGCCGCTGACCGGCTCGTCAGCGTTTGCGGGCAAAGTCACAATCGAGGAGGTCCACGGCACGATGACCGTCGATGGAACCACGGTGCGTGATGATCTGCTGTCGACAGGCTTCCTCGGCGCGGAGATGCCAGGTGCCCGGGCGTTCGACAGCTTCTTCGAGGCCCACATCGAGCAGGGGCCGGTGCTTGAATCAGAGGGTACGCAGATCGGCGTAGTCACCGACATCGTGGGCATCCGCTGGGTAGAGGTACATTTGACGGGGCAGGACTCTCACGCCGGGACAACACCCATGGCCTATCGCAAGGATGCCCTCAACGGCGCCGCCCGGGTGATGGTCGCCCTCGACGACTACGTCCGGTCCCTTGATCCGCTGGCGCGGCTAACTGTCGGTAAACTGAACGTGGAACCAAACTCCGGCGCCACCATTCCCGGAGCTGCCAGCTTCAATTGCGACCTGCGCCATCCCGATGGCGCTGTCCTAGACCGGATGGAGTCGCAAATTCGGCGCGAGGTCGAGACCATCGCCCAGAAGTTCCGCCTGGAGAGCGAAGTCTGCGTCGTTCTAAACAAGGATCCGCTGCCGTTCAACGAGGAAATTGTCCACACGGTACGCGATGCAGCCGAATCACTAGGGCTCAGCCATCGTGACATCCTGAGCGGTGCAGGCCATGACGCCATGAATCTTGCAGACCACATTCCTACCGGTATGATTTTTGTGCCATGCCGAGATGGCGTCAGTCACAACGAGGCGGAGTACGCCGAGCCCGAAGATCTGGCAGCAGGTGCAGCAGTTCTGCTCAAGTCCATGCTGTCGCGAGCCGGTATTTCATAGCTGCACTCCTCGAGCGGCAAGTTATCTTGGCCCAAAAAGTGGACCGTCATCGCCGGTCACCAGCGCAATCGCAGCCTTGTTAGTCGAGAACGCCTGCCTGTGCCTCGCGGTGACGCTTTCCGTGACGGCCCCCTAGGATGCTCTCTCCGGCCAGGAGAACTAGCGAAGCAGTGAGACATATTCGAGCTCAAGGGAGACGCGCTCGAGCCACGCCGTCACTGTAGGGTGTAAGTATCCCGTGACTAGGTCACGCATTGTTAGAGGTTCCGGCGCCTTTGGGTCTCTCCCCGTAACCGTACATGTAGTAGCCGAGGTGCAGATTCCGAGAACATCGTCAAAATACAGAAAGACGAGACAAGGGGACTTCAATTTCAACGGAAAGCCGCGTGATCTTAACTACTCGGCTGGCCGTCACCTCAATCTCGAACGCGTAGCTTCCCCAAGTCAGCGAGAATGCACCACCGTCTCGGTGAAACGCGGCAAACTGACTTTGGGCTTGAGCTCGATCGCCACTTACGGTTGTCACGACCGTATTGTAAGTACCCCGTGAATTAGCCCCGCGCAGGATTGGAGTTCTCGGCCATAATTGGCATGGCAAGGAGAGCAACCAATGCGCAAATCACGATTCACGGAATCGCAGATCATCAAGGTTCTGAAGGAGGTCGAGGGCGGTCGCCAGGTCAACGAAGTCTGCCGTGAGTACGGCATTTCAGATGCGACCTACTACAACTGGAAGGCGAAGTACGGCGGCATGGAAGTGTCGGACATCAAACGTCTGAAGGAGCTTGAGGAGGAGAACCAGCGCCTGAAACGCATGTTCGCGGACCTCAGCCTCAAGCACGAAGCCCTGCGAGACATCGTTGAAAAAAAGCTCTAAGGCCGGCGGAGAAACGCGAACTCGTCGACTACGCCCGGGACGAGCATGGCCTCTCGTTGAGAAGCGCCTGCGACATCCTGCGGCTGAGCCGCTCCGTTTATCGCTACCGGCCGAAGCCAAATCGGGACCTGCCCGTGGTCGAGGCGATCCAGGGGATCGTCGAGGAGTCGCCGGGCTGGGGCTTCCCCAAAATCTACAAGACGCTGCGCCGTCGCGGCTATCCGTGGAACCACAAGAGGGTGCACCGCGTGTATTGCGAGCTACGCCTGAACAAGCGCCGCAAGGGTAAGCGACGACTGCCGACGCGCAATCCTGAGCCGCTTGCAGTGCCGGCGGTGGTGAACCACTGCTGGTCTGTCGACTTCATGAGCGACACGCTCTTCGATGGCCGTCGGTTCCGCACCTTCAACGTCCTGGATGATTTCAACCGGGAGGCACTGGCGATCGAGATAGACCTGAACCTGCCCGCCATTCGCATCATTCGCGTGCTGGATCGCGTGGCGCAGCAACGCGGTTTCCCGAGCAAGTTGCGCTGTGACAATGGACCGGAGCTCGTTTCGATTGCTCTCGCCGGCTGGGCAGAGGACCACGGCGTTGAACTGGACTTCATCAAGCCTGGCAGGCCGGCGCAGAACTCCTACGTCGAGCGATTCAACCGGACCTACCGCGACGAGATTCTGGATCTTTACTTGTTTCGATCGCTCGCCGAGGTGCGCGATCTCACAGGGAGCTGGCTGAGGAAATACAACGAAGATCGACCGCACGATGCCCTCGGGGACCTCAGTCCCATCGAGTATCTGGCGGCGAAAAAAGGCGCCGAAATCTCTAATAATGCGTGGACCTAGTTACGGGATACTTACA
>MDSZ01158640.1_pt1 | contig 23889 bp, 23 predicted proteins | sample 811201 | NCBI WGS metagenome assembly MDSZ01 (sample SAMN05326647, study PRJNA326480) | marine metagenome | isolation source: seawater | place: Indian Ocean: North | collected 2010
TCTAAGCGGGAAACTCACCTCAAAACTAGTTCTTCCTATAGAGCCGTGGTAGACCACCACGTTGATAGGCTGGATGTGGAAGTACGGTAACGTATGTAGCTGACCAGTACTAATAGCTCAATTGGCTTAATTTATGCACTGAAAAAAATTTAAAATAAAAAACTTATCAATGAAGAATATTTTTGATACCGGATATTATAGTAATAATACCTTAAACAAGCTTGGTTTTAAAAAAATTGGAAAAAATGTAAGAATAAGCAAATCATGTTTGATAATTGGAATTCATAACATTTCACTTGGCAACAATATAAGAATTGACTCATTCACAAGTATAATTGCTGACAAAGGTTATCTAAAACTAGGCAACAACATTCATATTGGTGGTAAAGGACATATTTTATGTGCTGGCGGAGTGGAGATAGATGACGATTGCACTCTGTCTCAAGGTATCAATATTTATTCACAAAGTGATGATTATAGTGGAAAAAACCCTAGAGGAATTTTTGCGAAAAATAAATTAAAAAATTATGTTAGAGGCAAAGTAAAAATTGGAGCCAAAACTATCATTGGCTCAGGATCTGTTGTTCTTCACAATGTTACTATAGAAAAAGATATTATTATCGGTGCTTTAAGCTTAGTTAATAGAAATATTAAAAAAAAAGGAGTTTATTGCGGAATACCTATTAAAAAAATTAAATAAATTAATTTTAATCATTGGATAATTATTATTTTTTTATAAGCCTTAATATTATGATTTTAGCATTTTTAACAATATTTGGTCTTTCATAAATATTTTTTAAACGCTTTAATTTATCAATATATTTTTTTGTATTTATATAATTATATTTTGTTTGTAAATCTTGAGAATTAAATTTTGCATTTATCACACTTTTAATAGCAACACGGTTTTTTTGTCTGTTACCCAAATTTAATATTGGAATTTTAAAAGATGGTGCCTCTATTATTCCGCTAGACGAATTCCCAATTAAAAGATTTGAAAATTTAAGTGCAGAAAAATACATATTTTGTCCTAAATTTTTTATAACAAAAAAATTCCTGTATTTGTTTAATCTATCAATTATGTTTATAAATTGTTGGTATCCTTCGTCAGCATTTGGATAAGTAAATATTATGTTTTCTTCAAACTTTCTTAAAAATACTATGAGAGTTTTTAAATTACTGATATTTTTGTTTATAGAAATAGTTGTGTCTGGATGAAAAACAACAATAAATATCTTTTTTTTTTTTAAAAAACTAATTCTTAATTTTTTTTGAAAAGCTTCTTTATCTACTAATTTTTTTCTGTTTATTCCATCTAATGATAATGATCCAGTGACAAAAACATTCTTTTTAATATTCATTTTAAAAAGTTGTTTTTTATGAAATTTAGTTTCTACTAGATGTATTTTTGATAATTGTGAAATTGCATTTCTATAAATCTGGTCTAAAGATCCTTCAGTTATACTTCCTCCTCCAATATGAATTATTTTTATACCTAGATTAAAACATGTTAAAGCTGTAGCTAAAGCTTCATATCTATCTCCTAAAATAATTACATGACTATAATTTTTTTTTTTTAAGAAATTGTAGGTCTTAGAAGAAACGTCATTAAAAATTCTTGCTGTATTATTTTTAACATTACTCCCATAATGAATTAATATTTTATAAAAGTTAAGTTTATGCTCCCTTATCTCATTTATTGTATTTCCAAAAACTTTTGAATTGTGGGCACCACTTGCTATTAAATCAACTTTTAAATTTTTATTAAGTTCAATAATCAATTCTTTTAAAATACCAAAATCAGATCTCCCAAAACTAAAAATTGCTAATTTTTTTTCGCGTAATAATTTCATATTTTTGAACATTTTGATTTAATTTTCTTCCAATTACTTCTTTAAAATTTCTTGATGGAATACCTACATTTGATCTTAAAGCAATTATATGGTTTTTATTTATCTTAGTATTAGCTGGCAAGTTTTCAAAAAAAAATAGTTTTCTTGATACCAATTTTTTTATATCTGTTAAAACTAATTTTTCTTTTATATTTATCATTTCATAAGTTTCTCTTATTTCTTTTACAAAAGATTTTAATTCGCTCTTTTCTAAAGATGCTTTATGATCTGGTCCTTTCATTCTTTTATCCAAAGTAATATGTTTTTCAATTATTTGAGCTCCCAAAGCTACCGATATTACAGATGATAAATTTCCTAATGTATGGTCAGAATATCCAACAATCATTTTAAATTTTTTCAGATCAATAATTTTACTTAAATTTGAATACTTATAATCAACTGGATATTGACTTACACAATGCAAAAGGGCTATCTTTTTTCTGTTATAATTAAGGAATTTTAGGGTTTTTTTAATTTGATTATTATTTTTGGCTAGTCCTGTTGACAAAATAATTGGTTTATTAAATTTTTTAATTTCATTTAATAAATGAAAATTATCTAAATCACCCGATGATATCTTGAAAATTTTTACATCTATAGAGTTTAAAAATTTCGCACTTTCAATGTCAAAAGGTGTAGATAAAAACTTAATTTTAATTTTTTTACAATATTCCTTTAAATATTTAAAATTATCAAAAGTTAATTGATATTTTTTTAGAAGACTGTTCATGGTTTTAAAACCACTCGATTTCTGATAATTGGCTACCTTTAGGTTTTTTGGACTAACAAAATTTGAATTATAGGTTTGGAATTTTACTGCATCAAAACCGCTTTTTTTTGCGTGGCCGATTAGTTCTTTAGCAACTCGAATGGATCCATTGTGATTTATACCTATTTCAGCAATTAAAAAAACCTTACTATTTATAGGAAAAAATTTATTCATAATGATATTTATAATATTATCTTTTATAATTTTTAATTAAGCCTTTTTTTAGAGGATTATGAATTTTTATATTTTCCGGTGATTTTTTACCAATTATATCAAAATAATAAGAGGCCGATAGTCCTAAGTTTGGTCTAAATGTTTTAATGTTTTTTTTTGAGAATCTTTCCCCTTTCTTAATATTTTTTATGGCGTAAATAGATCTTCTAAAAATAATATTTTTCATCTCATCCTTACTTCTAAAAAATTTTTTTTTTTCAAACAGTTCAAATGTTTTTTTTAATTCATTTTTGTAGTCAGCAATTTTCTTTCCTTTTATTGAAAATTTGATGTCATGACCTTTTTTTTGATTTTTTAATGCAATATGTTTTTCAAAAACTTGAGCACCCAGTGCAATTGATAATTTGGCTATATCGTTTCCAATAGAGTGATCAGAAAGTCCTATTCTACAATTAAATTTATCCTTAAGTATTTTCAAGTTATTTAAATTAAAATCTTTTGAAGCCGATGGATAATTACTTACACAATAGAGTAAGGTAATATCTTTACATCCAAATTTTTTTGCAGTTTGAAATGATTTCTCAATTTCTTTTAATGTTGCAAGTCCAGTTGAAATAATTACAGGTTTTTTTGTTTTTGAGATTTTTTTTAATAAATTTAAATCATTCATTTCAAATGATGCTATTTTATATGCCTTACAGCCAAGTTCTTCTAAAAAATCAACACCTTCAGTACTGAATGGGGTGCTAAAGATTTTTAGATCATTTTTTTTTGCATAGTCAAACAGTTCCTTATGCCAAACTAGTGGTGTTTGGGCTTCATTATACAAATTCCATAAATTTATATTTTTCCATAGTCCTTTTTTTATAATAAAATTCTGTTTTTTTAACGTCATCATATCCGGTGTATAGGTTTGAAGTTTTACTGCATCTGCTCCAGAATCTTTCGCAAGTTTAATTAATTTTTTTGCTCTATTAATTGACCCACAATGGTTTGCTGATATTTCGGCGATAAAAAAAGGTATTTTGTTTATAAATTTTGACATTTTTTAATATTCTAAAATATAATTATTCGTATTGCCATTTCTTTTAAATCCACATCTTTTAAAAAAACATATGGATTGCTTATTTGATCTTTTTATTGAAGCAATAATTTGAACATTTTTTAATTTTGATTTTTTCATTGCTTTAAAAAAAGCTTCTTTTGCAATTCCCCTTCCTCTATATTTGTCAATTATTGCTATTGATATTAAAAATTTTTTTTTTGAAATATTATCTAATCTAATATAACCAATATTTTCTTTATCATATATTATATAAAAATTTTTCTCTTTTAACCTATTTTTCAACCAATAAAGATGATTATTAAGAGGAATTTGTTTTTTTGTAAAAAAATTTCCTTTTTTTACATTGATGTTGAATAATTTTATTAAAAAGATTGCATCCTTAATCTTAGTTTGTCTAATTCTGAAACTTTTAGTTTTTGCCAATTTCAGCATTAACTCGAATCATTTTATTTTTAATTTTTGCATTAAAAAATTTAATCTTATATTTTCCTACATTTATAAAAGATTTAGGGTACAATGGATCGTCAAGCATTCGAATTTGGTTAAAAATTTTTTTTAGATCTTTATTAAAATCTATTAAATTATCCTTTATTTCCAATCTTTTAAAATATAATGGGTCACCGGTTTGTTTTTTTGGACGTATTCTTTTTTTACAGATTTTGTTAATCATAATTAATACCTTGATTGATATTTTTTCAAAAATTTCTGATAAACTTCCACTCAAATTTAAATTCTCCTTTAAATAAATGGGACCTGCATCTATTTTATTTTCCATTTTTAAAGCACATATCTTTGTATTTTTAAAATCTCTTTTTATAAGATTTTGAATTGGGCTACCTCCTCTTCCAAATGGTAGATCTGTTGAATGAAAACAAATACAAGTGTATTTATTCAAAATATTTTTTTTAATTATAAAGCTCCAATGAGGAAAAAAAATATATTTAGGTTTTATTTTACTAAGATATTTTAAAGTTAATTTATTTTTATTTTCAATTAGAAAAACATTTTTTTCTTTTAAAAATTTTTGCACTTTTTTATCCCTCAAAAACCAATTTTTTGAACAAGCAATTATTACATTATATTTTCTTTTCACTTTACAATTTCTCTAATTATTTCAAAAGCTTCAGCATTTTTCATGCCTGATTGATTTCCTCGTATTTTTGATAAATTCTTAATTCCCTCGATAGATCTTGAATGAGGAGATTTTCTAAATTCATTTTTATAAGATTTGATTGCTCTAATTTTAAATTTCAAAAATTTTTCGATATTTACAAAAAAATTTGGTATAAAATTTTTTTCTCTTTTAAGCATTCTATAATCTGTTGAAGAGGCTACTTCAAATGTTAAAATTTTTTCAACATTCTTTTTAGGCTCGGGTCTAAATGCTGTAATAGTTGCCTCAAAAATTTTTTTATGATCTATATTAAGATCGCTGTAGTTATGGGTGATTACTATTTTAGGTTTTAGTTTTTTTTTTACGATCTCAATCTTTTTTACTAATGTCAATAAAGATATAGTATCCAACTCATTGTCTGGAAAATTAAATTCATCAAACCATTTGAAACCTAAAATCTTTGATGCTTTCTCAGCTGCAATTTTCCTTCTCTTTATGTCATTTTTTTTTGAATTTTTTCTAGATCCGACACCATTTGTAAATGAGATTGCATATATTTTATGACCTTCACTACTTAACTTTTTTATTAGACCACCACACCCGAAACTTTCGTCATCAGTATGAGCGACAACTATTAGTACTATTTTTTTTTTAAAAGTCATGTTAGTTTTATAATACAAAAAATTTATATTGTATTAAAAAACATGAAATCAAACAAATATATAAAAGTTATTAATCAGATAGAGAAAATAAGGTCAAAAAATAATGTAAATTGGATGAATATTTTAAGACTTGCATTTAGTTTGGATCCAAAAAAAGCTTCAAAAATTATGAAAAAGATAAATTATGATGATAAAAGGATTTCTAAACTTCTCAATCAGTTAACAAATTAATTTTATTTGTGAAAAAAAAATTGATTTGTATCATTCCAGCTCGTAAAGGCAGTAAAAGAATAAAAAACAAAAATTTCAGAGATTTCTGCGGTAAACCAATAATTTATCATACTATTCTTAATTTAAAAAAGCTAAAAATTTTTAACAATATATTTGTATCAACAAATAGTACTAAAGTTTCTAGAATTTCAAGAGAATTAGGAGCCATTGTTTTAAAAAGGTCAGAAAAATTATCTGATGATTATACAGATACAAAAACTGTAATATTTGATGCTATTAAAAAAATTGATAATCTAAATTACAAATTTGACAAAGTTTGTTGTGTTTATCCGACATCAGTTTTTTTTAATTCTAATAAGTTTAAACTTGCAATTAAGTTATTAAAAAAGGATATACCTTATGTTTTTTCAGCAAAAGAGTATGATCATCCGATTTTTAGATCTTTTTTTTTAAATAATAAAAATTTATTAACAAAAAATTTCAAAAATGAAATGGGAAAAAAAACTCAAAATTTCAAAAAAACTTATCATGATGGGGCACAATTCTATCTAGGGTGGAAAAACTCATGGAAAAAAAAAATTGATATTTTTAATAAAAATTCAAAAATAGTTATATTTTCCAAATTAGAAAGTATTGATATTGATAATAAGTCTGACTGGGAGATTGCCGAAAAATTGTGGAAAATAAGGAATAAATAAAAAATGATTGGAGTTATAAATTATGGGTCAGGTAATTTTAGATCTGTTGTTAATGTTTTAAATTTTTTAGAAATAAATTTTTCTGAAATAAACAATCATAAGAATATAAAAAATTGTACACATATAATTTTACCAGGAGTTGGATCGTATAGTGATCTTATGCTCAGGTTAAAAAAAATAAATTTGTTAGAAGAACTTAGATATCAAATTTTAGAGAAAAAGACTTTTTTTTTAGGAATTTGTGTTGGTATGCAAATTCTTAGTTCCTTTGGAAGTGAAAATGAAAAAACGAATGGCTTAAACTTAATCGAGGGAGTTGTTGAAAAGATACCTACAAATAATTTTAAGCTGCCTAACATAGGCTGGCATAGCATAACCTTAAAAAAAAAAAATAGTAAGTTATTTGCAAATATTTTAGACAGTGAAATGTTTTTTTATTTTGTTCACAGCTATTATTTTAAACTTAAAAATAATAATGAATGTTCCTCATTTATAGAATATGATGGTCGAATTTCAGCTTCTGTAGAAAAAAATAACATTTATGGAGTACAATTTCACCCAGAAAAAAGTCAGATAGGAGGGTGTAAACTTTTAAGAAATTTTTGCAAATTATGAATTCAAAAAAAAATAGATTGATAGCTATAATATTATTCAAAAAAGGTAATGTTGTTCAAAGTAAAAATTTTATTCAACATAAAGTTGTTGGTGATCCTTATATTATTATTGACAGACTGAGCTCATGGAACGCAGATGAGGTTGTTTATCTAAATATTAGGCCAACTGAAGAGAGCTATAGAAGAATCGATACAAAAAATTCAAATAACTTATCTTTTGATAAGGTAATTGAGCAGGTTTCTAAAAGAGCATTTATGCCACTCACAGTCGGAGGAGGCATAAAAACAATTTCAGATGTAGAAAAATACTTTAAAATGGGTGCAGATAAAATCTCTATTAATTCTCAGATTTTTTATAATCCTAAATTAATATCTGATTGCGCAAAAATATATGGATCTCAATCAATAGTAGCCAGTATTGATTGTAAATATAACTCAGATAATAAATGTTATGAAGTATATGTTGACGGTGGAAAAAGATTAGCATCAAATGATATTGTTAGTTATTTAAAAAAAGTTGAGGAAATCGGTGCAGGTGAAGTATTAATAAATTCTATAGACAGAGATGGGTCAAGATTGGGATATGACTTAAAATTAATCGAAAATGTGAAGAAAAATTTAACTTTACCTATAATTATAGCAGGAGGAGTTGGCTCATGGAATGATTTTTTTTTAGGACAAAAGCAAAATATTGATGCAATTGCAGCAAGTAATATTTTCCATTTTTCTGAGAATAGCTATGTTCAAGCAATAAAATATTTGACAGAGAGAAAATGTAACTTTAGACCTCCAACGTACTCAAATATATCAAAATCCGAGATTTAGATTATGTACAAATATTGTGTAAAATGTGTTTATCCATCTTCAGCTGTCAATATAGATATAGATGAAGATGGCATATGTTCTTCATGTAGAACTTTTGAAGAGATACTCAAATTAGATAACAAACAATGGAAATTAAGAGAAGATAAGTTTATCGAAATTCTAGATGGGCACAAAAAAATAACAGATGGTGATTATGATTGTATAATTCCAGTTGGCGGTGGTAAAGATAGTTATTTTCAGGCTCATTATGTGAAGTCATTAGGTTTTAAACCATTGCTCGTAACATACTATGGAAATAATTTTTTACCCGAAGGTGATGAAAATCTTAATAACATGGCAAAAAAACTGGGATGTGATCATTATATTTTCAAACCTTCAGAAGAACTGCTTATTAAATTAAATAAAGCAGCCTTTTATTTAATGGGTGATATGAATTGGCATAATCATGCAGGATTAAGAATAATCCCAGTAAAATCAGCTATTCATTTCAAGGTTCCTTTATTTATATTTGGAGAAGTAAGTTGGGATATTTCTGGTATGTTTTCTATTGACGATTACTCAGAATTTAACAAAAGAACAGTGCTTGAGCATGATATGAGAGGGTTTACAATTAAAGATTTTGATGGAAGAGAAAATCTAAAAGTTGAAGATTTAAAATGGTACCAGCTACCAACTGATGAGGAATTTGAAAAATTTAAATTAAAAGGAATTTACCTAGGAAATTTTGTAAAATGGGATCCGTACAAGCAAACTGATTTAATGAAAGAGTTGTATGGGTGGAAAGAGTCACCAATTGATTTTGAACGAACCTACAGAAGAATTTCTAATTTAGATGATATGCATGAGAACGGTGCGCATGATTACTTAAAATATATAAAATTTGGCTATGGCAGATGTAGCGACCATGTCTCGAAAGATATAAGATTGGGTTATATGGATCGAAATAAAGGTATAGAGCTCGTAAAAAAATACGATCATGTAAAACCGATGAATGATCTCTCTAGATGGTTAGAATATGTAAAAATGACCGAAGACGAATTTGACAGACATGCAGATACTTTGAGGGATAGCAGAGTTTGGAAAAAAGACTCAAAAGGTAATTGGGTTAAAGATAATATATGGGATTAAAAATAATTATATTTTTATTTATAATTCAATTATTGTGAGCTCTTATATCTTTTTCTTTTTATCTTAATAGTTTATATTATTTATGTTTTTTACTAAAATTGACTAATTTACCTTTTATTTTAGTTAAGATAACGCACTTAAACATAGTTTTTATCTAAATGGGTAAACCTAATATTATATTTAATACTGTCAGTAAAAATTTTATTCTTATTTATAAGATTTTAAATTTTTTTGGTTTCAAAATTTTTTATATCAACGAAAATAAAAATTTAAGCAGTAATCAAAAAAAAATAATAAATCAATTTACAAACCAAATCGATATATCTAGAATTAAATCAATAAAAAATGATGATTGGCTTGAGTGGGATTTTGGAGGCAAAGTTATTTCCCATGAGATTATTGAAAACAAAATTTCAAATAAATTTGCAAGTGGCTTGTCAAAATATTTTAATATAGATCATAAAGAAAATAAAATTTATCTGTTTATTTCACAATACTTTAGACAAGTTATAATCGAAAAAAGTATTTTGTTAAGAACTTTTATTAGTAATAAAAAAAATAAATCTTTGCTTATTACTTTTGATTTAAAAGATTTATTTATTTTTAAACATAGTAAATTAAAAATTATTTTAATACCTATAAAATTTGAAATTTTCTTAAAATTAATAAAAAAATTTTTACGGTTTAGTACAAGTTTTAATAATAAAATGAAACTAAATAGTTCCATGTCAAATAAAAATGACTTATTAAAAAAAAAAATAGTTTATATTTTGCATCATGGACTATATTACATGAGTAATAGAAAAAATATTATCTACGATCATTTAAAAAAAAATGAAAATATTCTCAGAGAAGAAGAAATTTTGTTTTTTGATTATACTAATTCGAGTATTTCTAATGAAGGTGTAAAGATTTTTAATTTAAAAGATGTAAAATTAACTAAAAAACAAACTTTAACTTTAATGTTTAAAATTACAAAAATTTTTATAGATATTAGAAATCTTAATGATTTTGCAATATTTATAAACATTCTTCCCACCATAAAATCATACTATCAATTTTTTCTGTTTTTAAAGATGTATAAAAACTTGAAAATTGCTTATTTTGACTATGATTTTTTAAGTCCGTTAAACTTGCTGTTTGCTGCAAAAAATGCTGGATTGGCTACTATGTCTTACCAGGAAAGACCAAGCATAGTTTACTATAAAAATTATTATATGAATTACGATTATTATTTTTGTGTTAGTAAATATTTTTTAAAAAAGCTTGAAAATAAGGAAAATTTTATAATTAAAAATAAAATTTTAAGTGGCTTTTATAATATTGATAATAACGAAGATACACCTGATCAAAAAAAATTTTTTGCTTCTAACATGAACATTTTAAATAGTAAAAAAATTAAGATTCTATTTATATTATATCCAGATGAAATTTTTGATGACAAGATTTCTTATCATTCAAGTGATAGAGCAAACAAGTCAATTTTGAATGAAATTATTAATTTAAGTAAAATTTATCCAGAAATACAGTTTTCAATCATAAGTAAAAGCAAAAGTTTTTTTAAGAATAAAAAATTTAAAAGATTTATAAATAAAATTGATTCAATAGAAAACATATTTATTTTCGATGATCATTTTGCAGATTTTTCACTTTATATGATCAAATATCATGACTTAATTATTGGTAAATATTCAACTATTATGGATAAATGTTTGCTTATCGAAAAGCCTTTTTTGATACATGAATATTTTCATAATTTTAATAAACAAATTTCGTTAGCCGACGACCATTTTGATAGTTTTTTCCTGAATAATTCTAATAAAGAATTGATAGAGAAAATAAATTTTTATTTAAATTCAAAAGAACAATTTTTTGATAAATTAATCGCAAATAAATTGAAAGTATTAGGTAAAAATCAAGACGCTAAATTTATTATTAGAAATAAAATTAAAAGTTTAATTATATGATTAAAACTATAATTACTTCATTAAATTTTATTCCAAAAAAATTTAACGCTCATAAATATTTTTTAGTAATATTTATCCTTTTATCAGCGATTATTGAAACTTTAAGTATAGCTTTGGTATTACCAATTTTGCATTTTTTTATAGACCCAGAAATAATTGAGAAATTTCAGTGGGTAAAAATTTTATTAATAAATTTTTCACCATTAAACATTATAAGTGAAACTAGTTTTTCTAGTAATCAATACATTATATCAACTGCTCTTTTAATTTTCTTTGCTCTTATTCTGTTAAAAAGTTCATTTCTTCTATTTTATCATTATTTTCAAGCAAATCTTATAAATAAAATATTTATTAATATTTCATTAGAAGAACTTTATAAAAATTTTAATTTAAAATATATAGATTTTCAAAAAAAGGACCAGTCTCATTACATAAATTTTTTTATGGTTTTTTCAAGACAAATCGCTGACTCTATTCAAATGAGTTTAATTATTTTTAGTGAAATTTTATTATTTTTTTTTCTTGTTATATTTATCGTATTTATAAATAAAAATTTAGCATTTCTTATTTTCTCAATATTATTAATTTCATCAATATTTTATATTAAGATATTTAAGAAAAAAACTAATTATTATGGTACACTTAGGAGAAATAAAGAAAATGAAAGATTGCAGTTTCTAAACCAAATTTTTAATTTGGTAAAAGAGATTAAAGTATCAAAAAAAGAGAGTTTTTTCACAAAAGTATATAAAAAAATTTTATTAGACTTTTCTAAAACAGATAAATTTTTTCAAGTAGTTGGCAATATTCCAAAATTATGGTTCGAAATCATTTCAGCTATCTTAATTTTTGCAACAGTTAATTTTATGTTTCTATTAAATTATCAACCAAATGAAGTAATAATTTTATTAGGTATATTTTTGGTAATATTGGTTAAAATTGTACCTTCAATTAATAAAATCACATCATCATTGCAGGCACTAGAATATATGAAAAACACTATAAATACTTATGCTGAAAAAAATGAAAATGAAATTCAAAAGTTGATTGATATTAATAAAGTTCGAGAAAGTGACCTTGATGTAAAAATAGACAGTTTTAAAAGTTTAGAATTCAAAAATGTTTTTTTCAGTTTTGATAAAGAAAAAGTAATTAGCAACATTAATTTTAAATTTGAAAAAAATATAATTTATGGAATATCCGGGAAATCTGGATCAGGCAAGACAACTCTTGTTAATTTAATTTGTGGTCTATTTGATCCAAAAAGTGGTGAAATATACTTAAATGAAAAAAAGGTAAAATCAATATCAAGTACAAATTTATCACTAAAAATCGGTTATATGCCACAGGAAATATTCATTCTAAATGATACAATAAAAAAAAATATTGCATTTGGTTTTGACGATAATCAAATTAATGATGAAAAAGTTAAATTATGTTTAAAAAAATCTAAATTATTAGATTTTGTTTTAAATCTTGAAAATAACTTAAACTTTAAGATTAAAAATTATGGTAAAAATTTTTCAGGAGGCCAAAAGCAAAGAATTGGAATTGCAAGATCATTATATAACGACAACGAAATTTTTATTTTTGATGAAAGTACTAGTTCGTTAGATAAAAAAAATGAGTTAGAAATAATGAACACGGTACAAGAATTATCAAAAAATGCTTGCATCATTGTTATTTCACACAAAAAAGAAATCCTTGATTTATGCGATAAAATAATAGATTTATGATGTCTATTATTTATTATAATATAATATGTATCCTAAATTAATTTCATATAAAGAAATCGAGAACACAAAAAGAAAATTTGTATTATTTGGAGCAGGAGTTGTTGCTAAAAAATTCATTACCTCAATTGGATCTAAAAAAATAAAATATTTAGTTGATAATAATAAATCTTTATGGGGAACTAAATTTCAAGATTTAAAGGTAAAGTCAATTAATTTTTTTTTCAATAATATAAATCGCAATGACAAGATTATAATATGCTCAACATCATATGATGAGATTTATAAACAGATTGTTTCTAAAAAAAAAAACTTACAAATATTTATAAACCCCATTTTACAAAATCTAGTAGAATTAAATTCTGTAGAAAAATTTCAAAGTGATATATTAATTACTTCAGGAATGCCTCCAAGCTCATCCTCTTTAAAAGGAGGTGGGTTATATAAAATTGTAGTTAATGAGTCTGGTTATAAAATTAAAAAAATTTATAAAGGAGTTATTCATGGCTTAATAAAATTTCAAAATGGATATATAATTTCAAATTCAACCTATGGACTAATTTTTCTAAACAAAAATCTTAAAGTAACTGGCAAAATTAAATATAAAATAAATACAAGAATTCATGGAATTGCTTATAGCTCAAAATTTAAATTGTTTTATTTAGCTTGTAGTCTTCAAGATAAAATACTTATTTTTAACCAAAAACTCAAATTTATAAATGAAATAAAGATATCAGCAAAGTTTGCAAAAACTGGTTATGCACAACACCATATAAACGATATATGTGTCCACGAAGATAGCATTTACGTATCAATGTTTTCTTATACTGGCAATCACAGAAAAAATATTTATGACGGTGCAGTGGTCGAATATGATTTACACAGTGGCTCAGAAATAGGAAGAATATATGATAATTTATATATGCCACATAGTATCAAATTTTTTAACAACAGCTTTTATTGTTTAGATTCTTTTACTGGTAATTTCTTAAAGGGTAATAGAAATATTATAGGAAGTTTTCATGGTTTTGTCCGAGGTTTGGACTTTAAAAAAAATTTTTTTATTATCGGACAAAGCAAAAATAGGAATTATACATTAAATTATAAAGAAAATAGATCTTTGGATTCTTCAATAATTATTTTTAATGAAAAAAATAAAATTTACAAATCTATACAATTGCCGTCCAGTATTTCGGAAATACATGAGATTTTATGTATTTAGCAAAGGGTTAGAATAAATTTCTTGTGAAATTTAATAATATTTTAATATAATTAAAATAAGATTTATGAATATTTTTAAAAATAAGCGAATTTTTGTAACTGGTGGAACAGGATCGTTTGGTTCTCAATTCGTTAAAACTTTATTATCAAATTTCAAACCTGGGCAAGTTGTAATTTATAGTCGAGATGAGCTCAAACAATTTGAGATGAAAAATACCTTGAGTAAAACTGAACGAAGAAAAACAAGATTTTTTATCGGAGATGTTAGAGACTCTGAGAGGTTAAAATTAGCATTATCTGGTGTAGACATAGTTGTTCACGCGGCTGCCCTAAAACAGGTCGATGCTGCAGAATACAATCCTTTTGAAGTTGTAAAAACTAATATACTTGGAGCTCAAAATCTTATTTTTAATTGTCTGGAACATAATATAGATAAAGTTCTTGCATTAAGCACAGATAAAGCATGTTCACCAATAAATCTTTATGGAGCATCCAAGCTAGCATCTGATAAATTATTTATAAGCGCAAATGGTATTACTGGAAGTAAAAAATGTAAATTTTCAGTCCTAAGATATGGTAATGTGTTTGGAAGCAGAGGATCTGTTGCTCCTTATTTTAAAAAACTTAATAAATCGAAATTACCATTGAATGTAACTGATTTAAATATGACCCGGTTTTCATTATCTTTAGAAGAAGGTGTTAATTATGCTATTAAGTCACTTACAATGATGATAGGTGGAGAGTTGTTTGTTCCAAAAGCTCCATCTTATAGATTGAAGGATTTAGTAAAAGTTTTTGGATCTAAACAAAAAATTAAATTAGTAGGATTAAGATCGGGTGAGAAAATACATGAAGATTTAATATCTAATTCAGATGCATTAAATACTTATGATATTGGCGAATTTTATGTTATCGCACCTAATTTGAATACTATTAATTGGAACTTAAAAAAATTTAAAAATAAAAATAATTTAAGAAAAATAAAAAAATGTGAGAATGATTTTTCGTACTCTAGTGATAAAAATATAGATTTTTTAAGCCTTCCAAGTTTAAAAAAATTAATAAATAATATCTAGAATCATTCGATGATAAATTACACCAAACAATATATTGATGAGAAAGACATTTATAATGTCACTAAATCTTTAAAGTCTAGTTATATAACGCAAGGTTTATATGTTAGAAAATTTGAGACAGATTTAGCAAAATATTTTGGAAGCAAATATTCTATAGTAGTAAATAGCGGTACTTCAGCATTAGATCTAGCCTGCAAAAGTATAGGAATAAAAAAAAATGATAAGGTAGTTACCACTCCAATAACTTTTTTGGCTAGTTCAAATTCCGCAATTTATAATGGCGCAAAGATAAAATTTATTGATATTGAAAAAGATACATTCTTAATGGATCTAAATAAGTTTGAAAAATATTTAAAAAAAAATCATATAAAGTTAGCTGTGATGGTAGATTTTGCTGGGAATGTAAATGATTGGGATAAGATTAGATATTTATCAAAAAAGTATAATTTCTTAACGATTAACGACAATTGCCATGCAATAGGTTCAAAATTTAAAAAAAATTTAGGTTATGCAGTAAAATATGCAGATATAGTTACGCATAGTTATCATGCAGCTAAAATCATAACTACAGGTGAGGGGGGTTCAATATTAACTAACAACAAAAGATTTTATGAAAGAGCTAAAATTTTAAGATCTCATGGTGTAATAAAAAGCGAACAGATAAACAAAAAAAAAGGTTTGTGGTTCTATAATATGCGCTATCTAGGTTATAATTACAGGTTATCTGATTTAAATTGTGCTTTAGGAATAACGCAGCTTAAAAAATTAAATATTTTTCTAAAAAAAAGATCTCATCTTGTAAAAAATTATATTTCAGCATTTGAAAAATATGAAAATATCTCATTTCAGAAAGTTGGAGACAATGTAGATCATTCATATCATTTATTTATTTTAAAAATTAATTTTAAAAACTTCAGAATTTCCAAAAAACTTTTTTTTGAAAAATTAAAGAGAAAAGGTATAAGTTTACAAGTTCACTATATTCCAATTTTTTTACAGAGTTATTATAGAAAAAAATTTAAAGTTAATATAAAGGAATATAAAAATTCAATGAATTATTACAATGGTGCTGTAACATTACCAGTTTTTCATCAGTTAACATTTAAAGATCAAATTAGAATAATTAATTCAGTAAAGCAAATATTAAGATTAAAGTAGATTTAGTTTCTATGAAAGCTATTGGGCTAACAAAGTTAAATTTAATTACTTTCATAATTCTTCTCTTAAAATATAGGGGGAATAGGAAAATTTATTTTTTGAACATAAGCTTCCCTTTTCTAAATAAAAAATTCATCAAAAGAATAGAAAAGATGAATTTCTTTTGGTGTGATTTTAATAATATAAATGTAAAATTTTATTTCTCAGAACATCAGAGAAAAAATAATATATATCTATATAGAAAATGTTTAAACTCTAGTAAAAAAATTTGGCACTATTCTCTAAAGAAATGGTTTTATGATAAAAATTTATTAGCATTATTGATATTTGAAAAATATTATAAATTACATGATGATATTTCTTTAATAAAAATTTACGCATTAAATAATGGATATAAAATTGAGTCTTATTATTCTGGAGACGGGTATTTTTATTTAACAGAGTTCAAAAAAATATTTCCAAAAATTAAAATTATAAAAATAAATTCAATAATTAAATTTATCATAGGATGCCTAAATTTACTGTTAAATATATTTAAATTTATTTTGAGAGATAATAAAATTGATAGAAAAAATAAAAATTTTAATTCATTAAATAATTCACAAGAAATTGCTTTTTATAGTTGTAACTCTTTTATTTATAATGATGATATAACGAAAGATTTTATTTATTCCAAAACAAATCCAAAATTTAAAAAAGAAAACTTTCTTAATATTGATAGAAAAAAAACATTGAACAAAAAAATATTAAATTATTATAAAAAAAATAAAATTAATTTTATTAAATTAGATAAACATATAGATTTAGAAAATTTATTTGAATTTAAAAATTTTGTAAATGATCCTAAAATAAAAATTAAAATATTTTATAAACTTTTTTTTTTAAAAAATTTGTATGTAATATTTAATTATAAAAAAATTTTGGTTAAATATAAAAAATTGAAATTAGCGATATTTTCTTACGACAGATTAGCTTCAGCTAGTGAAATAATATCTGCAAAATTAAATAATCTCAAAACGCTTTCTTTTCAAACTAGAGTTAAGTTTATATACTTAAATTTTCCAGTCAATTACGATTTTTATTTAACCACAAGCTATCATTTGAAAAAAGAATTATTAAAAAATAAATTTAATTTTTCTGAAGTTTTAGTGTGTGAAAATATAAAAAACAGGTCCTATAAACAAAAAAATAATACTAATCCATTAAAAAAATATTTTAAGAATGAAAATAAAATTTGTTTAATTTTAGATTGTTTGTCCGAATTAGATTGGTATAAAGATGGGCTAGAGATAATAAATAATAAAAAAAATCACATATTTTTTTTAAAAAGAATACTATATTTAGTAACAAATTATCCAAATATAAATTTCATTATAAAAAACAAATATTTAAATTATTATAAAATTCAAAAAAACTATCAGTTTGAAAGAATTTATAAACAAATATACAAACAGAATAATATAATCTTTTCCAATTCAATTAAAAATTCCAATTCAGATAATTTGTTATTTAACTCTGACATAATATTTTCTCAATATTCCTCTGGAATTGATGAAGCTTTAAACCTAGATAAATTAGTAATAGGTTACAACATTAATCAACAATTTAATTTTATGAATAAAAAAGTTTTTTTTAAGGAAATAATAGTAAATAATGAAAATGAACTGTATAAAAAATTTAAAATTTTAAATACAAACAAATTCAAGAAAAAAATTTCAAAAATGAAAAAAAAATATTTTGGTCAAAAAAATCAAAATTTAGAAAACATATTAAATAATTTATTAATTAAAAATGACAATTAAAAATCAGCAAAAACAAAAAGTTTTAGTAATTGGCGGTTCTGGTTATATAGGTAGTGAATTTTGTAATTTTTTGTTAAATAAAAATTTGCAAGTTGATTGCGTTGACAATGGAATCTATGAAAACAATTTTTCAATTAGAAAATTAAAGAAATTTAAAAACTTTAAATTTTATAATAAGGACTTAAGAAGATTAAAGATTAAAAATTCGTATAAGAATGTCGTAGTTTTTGCAGGTTTAGTTGGAGATCCAATAACAAAAAAATATCCTCTTTTATCTAAATCTATTAATTACTTTGGTATAAAAAATATTATTAATCAATTTAAGAATGAAAATGTAAAATTCATTTTCATATCAACATGTTCAAATTATGGATTTAAAAAAAATGTAATTGCAAAAGAAGAAACTTCTTTAAATCCAAAATCTTTGTATGCTGAACAAAAGGTTTCAATTGAAAAATATATTTTAAGCTTGAAAAATAAATCTACTTTTGAACCTGTTATTTTAAGGTTTGCTACAGCTTTTGGAAATTCAAAAAGACCAAGATTCGATCTTACGGTAAATGAATTTGTGCTAAATGCATTTTTAAATAAAAGAATAGATATCTATGATCATCTAACCTGGAGACCTTACTGTCATGTTAAAGATTTTTGTAAGGTAATTTATAAAGTATTAAAATTCAAAAAAAAATTAAATTTTGAGATATTTAATGTTGGATCGAATAATAATAATATGAGAAAAATTGATATTGTAAAAAAAATAAAAAAACACTTACCGAACTTTAAATTTGAAATTATCAAAAGTTCAAAAGATCCAAGAAATTATAAAGTCAACTTTAATAAAATTAAAAATAAATTAAACATAAAGTCTTTTTCAACAATTGATTATGGAATAAGAGAAATGATAAAATATTTGAGAAAAAACAAAAATAATTCAAAACTTTTGATATCAGGAAATTATTTAATAAAAAAATGAAAAAAACTTTTTTGCTACACGAACCAAAGTTTAATTATGCTGAGTTAAAGTATTTATCTAGAAGTATTCGATCAGGTTGGATATCTCCCTCGGGAGAATATGTTAAAAAATTTGAGAATAAATTATCGTTATTTACTAAATCTAAATGTATTTTAGCGAACTCAGGAACATCAGCTTTACATCTTAGTTTAATATTATCAGATGTAAAAAAAAATGATGAAGTTTTAGTTCCTTCAATTACATTTATAGCAACCATAAATTCTGTTATGTATATGGCCGCAACTCCAGTATTTTTAGATTGCGGGAGCGAAACTTTAAATGTTGATTTAAACAAAGTTGTAAATTTTTTAGATAATCAGACATTTACAAATTCAAAAGGAACATTTAATAAAAAATCAAAAAATAAAATTTCTGCAATTATAATTACCCATGTTTTTGGAAACTTATTAAATCTCAATTATTTTTATAATATTTGTAAAAAGAAAAAAATTAAAGTAATAGAAGATGCGGCAGAGGCACTTGGAACTTTCAACGAATACAATAAACATGCTGGAACCACGGGTGATTATGGTGTTTTGTCATTCAATGCAAATAAAGTAATTACCTCAGCGTCTGGAGGTGCTCTATTTGTTAAAAAAAATACTGACTTTTTGAAAGCAAAAAAGCTCATTGCACAATCTAAGGTAAACCCAGTATTTTTTACTCATGATGATATGGGTTTTAATTATGGTATGTCGAATATTCATGCCGCAATTGGTCTAGGACAATTTGAGAAAATAAAAAAAATCTTAAAAAAAAAAGAAAAGATTTTTTTACAATATAAAAAAAACTTTACAGGAGAAAACAAATTTGAATTTGGTACTTTTAATAAAAACTCAAAACCAAATTATTGGTTAAATTATATTATTTTAAAGAAAAATTTTAGATACAATTATCTCAAAAGTATAATAAATAATTTAATTAAAGAAGGTATACAAGTTAGACCCTTATGGTATCCATGTCATAAACAAAATCATTTGAAATTTTTTAAAAGTGTAAATATTAAAAATGCTAATTATATTTACAAACAAGTTGTATGTTTACCAAGCAGTCACTTTTTAAAAATGAAAGAAATCAACTACATTTCAAAAATAGTAAAAAGTGTGATAAATTTCAATTCATAGAATTATTACTTTGGTTTTTACTTATAAAAAAATAAATTGATAAGATGAAAAATTGGAAAAATACAATAATATTTGATGATAAAACTATTTATGATGCAATAAAAAATCTTGAGAAAACGGGTTTACAAATAATACTTGTAACAAATAAAAAAAACAATTTTTTAGGTACCATAACAGATGGAGATATTAGGTCGGGTATATTGAAAGGATATGCTTTGGATAAATCAATAATGAATATATTAAATAAAAAACCAATTATTACAAAAAAAAATATAACTAACGAGTTAGCAATTGAAAAAATGGATAATTTTAAAATAAATCATTTGCCTATAGTAAGAAATAAAAAAATTATTGGTTTACATACCAGAAGTAATTTTCAAAAAAAGAAAAAATCAAATATTTTTTTAGTCATGGCTGGGGGCAGGGGTAAAAGGTTAATGCCACTTACCAAAAATAAACCAAAACCACTATTAAAATATAAGAGGAAAATAGTTATAGAATATTTATTAAAAAAAATTAAATCCGAAGGTTTTGAAAATGTATATTTATCAGTGAATTACTTAAAAGAAAAAATAAAAAATAAAATTAAAAATGGTAAAAAATATAAATTAGATGTTCAGTACTTAAATGAAAAAAAGCCATTAGGTACAGCAGGAAGTATAAGTTTTTTAAAAAACAAAACAACTAAACCAATAATAATTACAAATTGTGATGTAATTACAGACTTAAAATATTCATCTTTGATTGACTTTCATCAAAAAGAAAATAGCGACTTAACGGTTGTTATTAAAGATTACAAAACGCAAAATCCATTTGGCAAAATAAAAATCGAAAAAAAAAAAATAATATCTATAGAAGAAAAACCAATTAGCTTTACTTATATAAATGCAGGTATTTATGTTTTAAATCCAAGCCTAATAAAATATATTCCAAAAAATAAATATATTGATATGAATGATCTAATAAATAAACTTATGAATTTAAAAAAAAAAGTTACACCTTATTTAGCAGTTGACAAATGGTATGATGTTAGCCAATATTTAAGAAACTAAAGTTAGATATTATGCAAAACTTAGAAAATTTAAAAAAACATTATGACAAAGTAGGTTGGGTGGTCCATAAGAAATTATTCGACGAAAATCAAATTTCAATCGTCAAAAAATTAATTGATGGATTTCTTTCATCACAATTAAAAAGATATAGTAGCAAAACTAAGTCTTTAAATTTTGTTAATGATAGTGATAAAACAGATTTGAATAATATTAATTCATTTCATGAGTTAGCTGATTGTGAAGAAATAAAAAAATTGGCCAACTCAGACAATATCTTAAAAACGGCTAAATTTTTTTTAAACTCGGATCCCGAGTTTAGATTTTGTGAACTTTTTGCAAAACCCCCAAAAAAGGGGTTACCTTCTCCAGATCATCAGGATAATTTTTACTGGGGTGTAAAAGGGTCAAATGCATTAACATTTTGGATAGCTTTAGATAAATCCACAAAGGAAAACGGTGCAATACATTATTACGATGGGTCTCACAAATATGGAGTTTTGAAACATGAAGCTTCTTTTGCAAAAGGAAGCTCACAGAAAATATCAGATAAAAGTTTCTTAAAAAAATTTAATAAATCACAACCAAATTTAGAGCCTGGGGACGCATTAATACATCATTCCTTAGTTGTTCATGGTAGTTCTAAAAATTTGTCAAAAAATAGTAGGCGAGGATGGACAATACAATTTAAGGATAAACTAGCATCATATGATCTAAAAAAAATAGAACTATACCAAAGGTCATTAAAAAAACAGATAGAAGCAAGATCCTAATATCAAAATAAATGCCAGGATTTGAACTAATCGACAGAAAAGAGTTTTTAGCAGTAAAAAAAATATTTGATAATAATGCCATTTTATTCGCTCATGGATTTGAAAAACTAAGAAAAAATTTTCATGTTAGGGAATTTGAAAAACTTTCAAAATTATATTTCAAAACAAAATATGCTCTAGCAGTATCCTCAGGTACAGCAGCAATCAAGATTGGCTTAAAGGCGTTAGGTATACAACAAGGTGATGAAGTAATTACTCAATCATTTAATTTTATAGCAACTATTGAAGCAATACTAGATGTCGGTGCAAAACCAGTAATTGTTAACGTAGATGATTCATTAAACATGAAAGTTGATGAGCTAAAAAAAAAAATAAATAGAAAAACAAAAGCTGTGATACCTGTCCATATGCTAGGTTATCCTTGTGACATGAGACAAATAAGAAAAATTTGTGCAAAAAAAAAAATTAAAATTTTAGAAGATAATTGTGAGTCAGTCGGCGGAAAATATGAGAAAAAATTCTTAGGAAATACTGCAGATATTGGAGTTTTGAGTTTTGACTTTGGTAAAACAATTACAACAGGAGAGGGAGGTATGATATTAACAAATAATAAAACTTATTTTAATTATTGTAGACAATATCATGATCACGGACACAAAAATATAGCAACATTAAGTAGAGGTAATGACAAGGTAGATATACCTGGCTTTAATTACAGAATGACAGAAATCCAGGGAGCAATAGGTAAAGTACAAATAAAAAAATTAAATAAATTATTATCAGATAACAAAAAAAAATATAATTTATTAAAAAAGTTAACAAACAAATTTAAAAAAAGAAATATGCCAAAATATGGGCAAGCAAATTTTGATACATTTATTTTTTTTGTAAATAACGATTTACAAAAAAAGAAAATATTAAATACATTAAAAAAATATAAAATTGGAACAAAAAACTTGCCTGATGCAATTAAGTGGCATTGTTCATATTATTGGAAGCATATATTTAATTCAAAAGAAAGAAAATCAATGAAATTAACAAAAAATATATTAGATAAAGCTATTGCTATTCCAATTCTTTACAAGAAAAAGATATCATTTTATCAAAGTTTAGGAACCGCAATCAAAAATATATAATGCAAATAATCAAAGATTTTATTTTCATTATTCCTGCCAGAAAAAATTCTAAAGGGATAAAAAATAAGAATTTAATAAAAATTAATAATAAGAAGTTAGTAGAATATACATTTGATATATTAAAAAATATTCCAAAAAATAGAAAATATGTTCTTACAGACAGCAAATCGATAAAGTTAATTGCAAAAAAATATCAAATAAATACATCTTATAAACGTCCAAAAATATTATCTAAAGACACTACCGAATTGGTCATGAATTTAATACATTTTGATAATTTTATTGGAAATAATGTTAATTTTAAAAATTATATTATTTTGCAACCAACATCACCCTTGAGATTAAAAAAAGATATATTTGGTGCTATAAAAAAATTTAATAAAGATAATTGCGATAGTCTTGTCTCAGTGTCAAAGTCTCTCGAACATCCTAACGACACAATAAGTATTAGAAATAAACAATTAGTTTTCTTTAATAAAAAAAAATCAACACTAAGACAATCATATAATGAAAGCTACTTTATTAATGGCGCAATTTACATCTTAAAAAAGAAAAATTTGAATAAAAGAAAATTAATTTCTACAAACAAAACTTCAATTTACATAATGCCTAAAGTCAGATCTATTGATTTAGATGATGTTGAAGATTTAAAAATTTTGAAAAAA
>MDSZ01254040.1_pt1 | contig 23885 bp, 22 predicted proteins | sample 811201 | NCBI WGS metagenome assembly MDSZ01 (sample SAMN05326647, study PRJNA326480) | marine metagenome | isolation source: seawater | place: Indian Ocean: North | collected 2010
AAAGCAAGATCCTAACAAAAAATTAGACTACTATGAACCTATCGAGAATGGATCTAAAATATTAGCATTAAATAATATTAATTGTGAAATTGAAAAAGGTGAAGTTGTGGGTATTATCGGCCCAAATGGGTCGGGAAAATCAACTTTATTAAAAATTTTATCTAGAATTACAACCCCAACTAATGGTGAAATTTTTTATAATGGTAAAATTTCTAGTCTTCTTGAGGTAGGCACAGGCTTTCATCAGGAATTAACAGGTAGAGAAAACATTTATCTTAATGGTGCAATATATGGTCTTTCAAAAAAAGAAATTGATCAAAGAATAGATGAAATAATTAAATTTTCGGGTTGCCTAAAATACATTGATACCCCTGTGAAACGTTATTCATCAGGTATGTATGTTCGTTTAGGTTTTTCAGTAGCAGCACATCTAGAGCCTGATATCTTAGTTGTTGATGAGGTACTAGCAGTTGGTGATGAGGTTTTTAGAAACAAAGCTGTGGAAAAAATAAATGATCTAAATAAAAAAATTAATAAAACTGTTTTATTTGTCAGTCACAACATGGATGCAATAAGGAATTTATGCTCAAGGTGTATTTTACTTAAATCAGGTAAAATTGAGTATGATGGTGATGTAAATACAGCTATTCAAAAATACCTTTATAGCACGCAAACAGCTAACTTGGATGAATATACCTTTCTAAATGATAAAAAATTAAGAAGAGGAAATGGGAAAGCAAGAATTTCAAAAATAGAGTTCTTAAATTCAAAAGCAGTTCAAAGTAGTAATTTTGATATAGGCGAGGAAATAGAAATAAAAATTAGTATCAAAACTTTTGATATCATTTATAAGCCTAGAATACTGTTTATTTTTAAATCAATTAAGTCGAATGAAAATATTTTCTCTAAAGAAATAGAATTATGTAAAGAAATAAAAGCTGATTTAGAGAAGTCTTTTTGTTTAACTATTAAAACGCCTAATGTAAATACAAATACATTTAATATTTTTATCGAAATAAAAGAAGATTTTGTTAAAGGTCAAATTGATACTTTAGATAATATTTTGCCACCTATATATATTGAAAATAATACTATAAATAAACACAAATCTTTATTTGACTTAAACATGAAATTAAAAAATGAATAAAGTATTAGTAACAGGCGCAGCAGGTTTTATAGGTTCACATTTATCAGAGCTTTTGACTAAAGAGGGTTTTCAAGTTATAGCTTATGATAAGTATAATTCATTAGGCACATTTGGGTGGTTGGATAAATCAAAATATAAAAAAGATATAGAATTTGCCTTAGGTGATATAAGGGATTTTGACCACATAAATAAATTCATAAAACAGTGTAATCATATTATTCATTTAGCTGCACTTATAAGCATTCCATACTCTTATTTATCACCAAGTGCCTTTATTGATACAAATATTAGAGGAACATATAATATTTTAGAAGCATCTCTAAAATCAAAGAAGTTTGAAAATCTTATTTCTACCTCAACAAGTGAAATTTATGGTTCTGCAAAATATACACCAATTGATGAAAATCATCCAATTTTGGGACAGTCACCGTATTCAGCGTCTAAAATTGGCGCTGATCATTTAGCTTTAAGTTATTATTTATCTTATGGTCTAAATGTTAATTTAATTAGACCATTCAACACCTATGGTCCAAGACAATCTTTTAGAGCAATTATCCCAACGATTACAAAGCAAGCATTATCAAAAAATAAATATTTTCAACTAGGCAATCTAAGTCCAAAAAGAGACTTTACCTATGTTGCAGATACATGTGATGCATTCTTAAAATTGCTTAAGAAACAAAAAAAATATGGAGAAATCTATAACATCGGAAGTAATTCAAACATATCTAATAAATATTTATTAGATATGATCTGTAAAAAACTAAATATTAAAAAAAAAATTAAGAAAGATAATAAAAGAGTTAGACCAACTAAAAGTGAGGTTGTAGAGCTTTTATGTGATAATTCAAAGTTTACAAAAAAATTTAATTGGAAGCCGAAGATTAGTTTAAGTGATGGTTTAGATCAATATATTGATTGGTTTAGAGAAAATAAAGGTCATTATAATTATTTACAAAGTTACGACATATAAAATTAAATATCAAAGAATATTTTTGGATTTTTTTTATTAGACTTTAGGTACTCTTTTGTTTTATTTAATATAATAGTAGAAGGTGACGAGTTGTTTTTATAGAGACCTCCTTTCTTTATCATGAGTGCCCTCTTAATTGATCTAATTATTTTATTTTTTTCAATATCACTGTTGATAACTTTCTCTAGTTTAATACGTCCTTTTTGTCTATTTCCTATGTTAATTGAGGGAATGCCCAATAAAGGAGCTTCTAAAACACCACTAGAGGAATTACCTAGAACAAAATTTACATTAATTAAACACGAATAATAAAATCTATGACCAAAATTTTCAATAAATACACTGTTCAAATTATTATTTGAGCAATATTTTTTTATAATTTTATTCATGATATCCCCACATCCATCATGATTAGAGGATGTAAAAATAAAGTTTATCTTCTTAAAATTATTTATTGCTTCTAGTAAAGTATTTAAATACTCCAAATTTTTTGAGGGGTTGTTAGTTACAGGATGAAATGTCACTAAAGCATTAATATTTTTGAATTTGAAATTGAATTTATCCTCAATTATTTCTTTTTTTTGATAATTTTTTTTCATTGATTCAACAAATACGGGCTTACAGATAGTTATTAACTTGGGATCTTCTCCAAGTTGGATAATTCTTTTTTTATATTCTGCAAAATATACAAAATGAAGATTTGAAAGTTTCGTAATTAAATGTCTATTTATATTGTCCATTGAGCCTTCAGTTTCCTCTCCACCAGATATATGAGCAATTTTAATAAAATTATAAAAAGCAGATATAGCTATTCCAAGAATCTCATATCTATCTCCTAATAAGAAAATTAAATCAGGTTTGTGACTATTAAAAAATTCATTAAATTTATTAATGTACAGAGAAATATTTTTTGGATTATTTGTATATTTATTTTTATATTCTCTAAATTGATACCTAATGAAATTTTTATCAAGTTCTTTAATATTTAATTTACCAGTAATTACAAATTTAATTTCATAACTACTTTTTTTTTTAAATTTAATATAAATATTGTGAACTAGATTAAAGTCTGCTCTATTTGAAGAAAAAAAATATATTTTTTTTTTCATTTAAATCTGTATCAAATCGTCGATTAAATAATCTTTTTTTGATTTTTTCCCAATTACATTATCCCATTTTGATGAACATAAGCCTTTATATGGCCTTTTAGTAGTAATATTTTTATAACTAAATTTCTCACCTTTTTTTATAAAGGTTTTAGCTACTATTGATTTTCTTACATGGTCAATATTTTTTTTCTCACTAACTGTAGTTAATTTTTTATTTTTACCGAGAACAATCTCAACTTTTCTGATTTGATCAATTAAACTTTTGAATTCATCTGGCTCATAACTACTAGTATGATCAGGTCCTGATAAATTTCTATCTAAGGTAATATGTTTTTCAATTACTTTTGCACCCATGGCGACCGCTGATAAACAAGCTATATTAGAAAGAGTGTGGTCAGAGTAGCCAATTTCAGTTCCAAATTTTTCACTATACTCTTTAAGCACATTTAAATTTACATCCCCAAGTGGAGTAGGATAACTTGTATTACACTGTAGAACTGTAATTTGCTTTTTAGTTATTCCTATATCGTAAAGAGTTTTAAGACAAAATTTAATTTCTTTCAAATTAGCCATTCCAGTTGAAATAAACAATCTTTTTTTAAAACCCCTAAACTTTCTAAGTAGAGGGACATTTAATATTTCACCAGAAGGTATCTTGATTATATTTAATTTTAATTTAATTAAAAAAAGAAGACTTTTTTCATCAAAAGGTGATGAAATGAATTCTATTTTCTTTTTTTTTGAATATTCAAATAATTCTTGGAATATATCTAAATTAAAATGAAGACTTTTTGCCATTTCTAGTTGATTTTTATAATTAAGTTTTCTTTTTTGGTAAGGTGCTAATGTTGCCTTGTTTACCATTACATCTTGAGGAATAGCAGTTTGGAATTTTATAGCATCAGCATTAATTTTTTTGGCACAATCAATTAATTTAATTGCTAAGTCATAATTTTTATTGTGATTTATGCCTGCCTCAGCAATGATAAAAGTCTTCATTTAATTTTTTTTGAGACGCTGTCCCAGTTATTAAATTTTATAGCTCTATCATCAATCCAATATTCACCAATAGGTTTGCCCATAAAAAGTTCATCAAATTTTATTTTATTCTTATTTAGCCAGTTTTTTGTGATTTCATATTCTGTCCAACTTCTTGCTGTATAAATAATTATATTATAACCCTTATTCTTAAGTTTTTTTATAGTCTCTGCTGCACCTTTTTTTGGTATAGCTAAAGCTCTGCTAAATGTTTTTTCTTCAGAGCATATGGTGCCATCTAAATCAATTATTATATTTTTTTTGTGAAGATGTTTCTGCATAAAATTTATAAGTTAGAGTTTCTTGAAAAGATTTTAAAGGTAATATTTTTTTGTTCAATATGTCTTTTATCATAATTTTTGGGATATTAAAATTTGAATTAATAGAACATCCAACACCACCAGCTAACCTTGTATTAATTTCTATAAAAAAATACTTATTCTTTCTTTTTATAAACTGCAAAGTAAGCGGCCCTTTTAATTCTGATTTAATAATTATTTTTTTTACAATTTTTAAAAGAGATTTGTTTTTAACAGATTTAGTAACGGTTGACTCTCCACCTGATGTGCTAATTCGCAATCTTGGAACTATTCCTGCAATTAAATTATTTTGAGTAACATAAGCATCAACAGAATATTCTTGTCCATCTATAAATTCTTGAATAATAAATTTATTTAAATCATATTTTTTTTTAAAAAAATTAAATTCAAATTTGTTTGAAATTTTATGAGTATTAATAGAGGATGACCCATTTATTGGCTTAATAAATTTAGGATATGAATTTTTTTTAATAGATGGTATCAATCCAAATTTATTATTCTCAAAATATTTATTAGCATCTATTTTGTTAAAAAAAGTTTTATTAATTTCTAAACTTGATGTTACACAAAGATTTTTACCATTCAAAATATTCAATTTCGGTAATAACAATACTGATTGATCGGTGCATGGTACTACTAAGTTAATTCTTTTTTTTTTTATAATATTAAGCAAATGAGTATAAATATTCCTTGAATTCCATTTCATACCAATTATTACCTTACCTACTTCTTGGAATGGATGATTTCCTCTTAGTTCATAAGAAAAAATTGAGGTTTTTAAATTGAGTTCTTTTGCAGCGTCTTTAAAGTAGTTAGCGAGTGATATTCTTTTTGACCCACCTAAAAAAAGAATGTTAAATCTTTGCATAGAATTTCATATCGTTTATAGTTTTTAATTAATATATTGAATAATCTACATTCTCAATAATGAAAAATTATCTAATAAAATTTAATGAAAAAATCTCAGATGCAATAATAAAATTAAATCTTAATAATATTAAATGTTTGGTTGTTATTGACAATAATGGTCATTTTTTTGGAACATTAACGGATGGGGATTTAAGAAAATCCTTCTTACAAGGTACTACAATTAATTCAAGTGTGTCAGATGTATGTCAAAGAAATTCTTATTATGTATTTGAGAGTGAATATTCTTCAAAGAAACTTGAAAAAATTTTCGAGGACAATGACATAAATTTAATTCCAATATTAGATAAAAGAAGAAATATTAAATCTCTAAAAATAAGAAAATTATTTTCAAATAAAAATTTTGCAAAAAAAAATCTTACTAAATTTAAAAGAAGTATATTGATTATTATGGCTGGAGGCGAGGGCTTAAGGATGAGCCCATTTACTAAAATCTTACCCAAAGCCCTTATACCTCTAAAAAATAATAAAACTATATTGGAGTATATTGTTGATCATTATATTATCGAGGGCTTCCAAAATTTTTTAATATCTATAAATAAAACGCAAAAAATCATACCTTTATATTTAAAACAAGCTTATCCAAAAAAGAAATTTATATATAACTATGAGGATTTTAAACTTGGAACAGCTGGGGCTCTTAGATCATTTTATGACAAAAATGATAAAAAGTTTGATTACGTTCTTGTTTCTAATTGTGATATTTTTGCTGAACTTAATTTTGATGACTTGTATCAATTACATACTACAAATAAATACGATATTACCACAGTCATATCGGATAAAACTCTTAAAGTACCATATGGTGTTTGTGAAATATCAAAAAGTGGAAAAATTAAAAAAATTGAAGAAAAACCATCAACAAACTATCATGTTAATGTAGGTATTTATTTTTTTAATATAAATATATTCAAATTAATTCCTAAAAATAAACAATTCGACATGAATCTTCTTCTAGAACTTGCCATTAAGAGAAAATTTAAAGTTGGATCTTATAAATTAGATGATGGTAATTGGTACGATGTGGGACAATGGAATGAATATGATGAAGCAATCAATAAATTAACTTGAGATATGAAGATTATTTTCTTTGGCATCGGATCAATTGCTAAAAAACATATTGAAATTTTAAGAAAAGATAAAAGAAATTCTCTATATAGCTTTAGATCAAGGACTAATTTAAAATATTTAAAAAGGATCAATAATTATAACGAGATTTTACAAATTAAACCTGAGATAGCTTTTATAACTAATCCAACCTCTCATCATCTAAAAACACTACTAGATGTTCATAAATTTAATATGAATATTTTCCTTGAGAAACCCATAACAAATAATTTTAAAGATTTTCTTAAATTTAAGGAAAAATACAAAAGTTATAAAAAGACCATTTATGTAGCATATAATCAAAGATTTAATCCCTTAATAAACTATTTAAATGTAAAATATTTAAAAAAAACAATTCCACTAAGTGTTAATTTAATTTGTAGTTCAAACCTTAATAGTTGGAGGAAAAAAAATAGTTTACATTATTATTCAGCTCATAAAAAAAAAGGTGGTGGGGTAATATATGATTTAAGTCATGAACTTGATTATGTCCACCTTCTTTTTGGAAAAAAAATATCTAAATCAAAATTGATAATATCCAAAGGAAAGAAAAGTAATATTACTAAAGACTCAGATGATTATGCTTATATTCATTTTAAAACCAAGAATTGCCCTATTTTTATTTATTTAAGTTACTTTACTAATAGAGATGAAAGAATAATTAAAATCGAATTTAAAAACTTTACTTTGATATGTGATTTATTAAATGAAAAAATTACTAAATTTATCAATAATAGAATAATATCTGAAATAAAATTCAAAAATTCAGTAAAAACAATGTATGAAAAACAAATGAAATATTTCCTAACTAACATTAAAAGTAATATTAAAATTAATAATGTAAAAAATTCAGAATATTTGATAAAAAATTTTTTTTAACTATGTCAATAATTTTTTCAGTATGCGCTAGATCTGGTTCAAAAGGTGTAAAGAATAAAAACATTGCACTTATAAATAATATACCATTGATTGAATATACTTTTAAACAAATAGAAAAAGTTAGAAAAAAAAATTTAGTAATTATCTCATCTGATTGTAAAAAAATTGAAAAAATTACTAAGAAATATAAAGATTTCTATTTTCTTAACAGGCCAAAAATTTTATCACAAGATACTTCGGCTAAAATCGATGTTATTAAACATTTAATTAAATTTGTAAAAAAAAATTTCAGTAGAAATTATAAAACATTAATTGATTTAGATCCAACCTCACCATTAAGGTCGACAAAAGATATTAACCAAAGTATTAAATTTTTTCAAAATCAAAAAAATTGCGATACTCTTATATCTGGTTATTTGACTAATAGAAATCCATATTTTAATTTAGTCATCAAAGATAAAAAAGAAAACATAAGACTTTGTATTAACTCCCCCAGAACATATACATCCCGTCAAAAATCTCCTCAAGTATTTGCTTTAAACTCCTCAATTTATATTTATGATATAGAAAAACTTTTATTAAGGACAAAAGTTATCTCTAATAAAACTTTATTGTATGAAATGCCACAAGATAGATCTTTAGACATAGACTCCAAATTTGATTTAAAAGTTGTAAGGAAACTAATTGAAAAAAAATAATATTGTTATTTTAGGTGGAAGTGGATTAATTGGAGATGCAATTATTAAGAACTTAATAAAGAAAAAATTCAATATTATTTTAATAGACATTACTCTATCTGACCAAAACAAAAATTTATACCAAACTAAAAAAATCGAATTCATAAAATTTGATATAGCAAAAATTAATAATCATAAAAAATTGGTATCTGGTATTTTTAAAAAGTATCTTTTTATAAATGCATTTGTGAATTGTTCATATCCCTCTAAAATTGAGAAAAATAAAATTAATCCTAAAAAAATTGATAGTAATAAATTTATAAAAAATTTAAATAATCACCTTTTTTCTTTTTATAATCTTAGTTTTTTATTTTGTGAATTTATGTCTAAACAAAAATATGGATCTATTGTGAATCTTTCATCAATTTATGGGTTAAATGGTCCAAAATTCTCTATATATAAAGGCTTAAAAAATCAAATGTCAGTTTCTCCCGATTATGCTGCCATAAAAAGTGGTATCATAGGTTTCACAAAATACTTATGCTCACTATATGGTGAATATAACATAAGAGTTAATTCAGTAAGCCCAGGTGGTATATATGATAATCAAGACCAAAAATTTGTAGATAATTATATAAAACATGTTCCTTTAATGAGAATGGCCAAGCCAGAGGAAGTAGCGTTACCAATTATATTCTTGTGTTCAGACGACTCAAAATATATCACTGGAGTTAATCTTTTAGTTGATGGTGGTTGGTCAGCTATATAATGCAGGCTCCAATTAGAATAATTTGCAAAATTGAGATTAAAGGCCCCAATCTAGTTAAAGGAATTTCTTTTGAAGGTCAAAGAGTTTTAGGAAATCCAAAAGATTTTATTGATTATTATACCAATAATGGTGCAGATGAAATTTTTATTCAAGATACAGTTGCAAGCTTATATGAGAGATCATTAGATTTTGATTTTATTAAAAATATTACTGAAAATGTCAATATTCCAGTAATTATCGGAGGTGGTATTAAAAGTATTGATGAAATTAAAATGGCGCTAAGATCTGGTGCTGACAAAGTAGCAATAAATACATTCGCAATAAAGAATGAAAAATTTTTAGAAGAGGCTATTAATGTCTTTGGAAGTCAGTGTATTGTATCCTCAATAGAGGCCAAAAAATTAGACTACAATAATTATGTGTTATTTTATGAATACGGTAGGGCAAATTCTAATATAGATCTTACCTATTGGGTTGAAAAAATTTGTGATATAGGTGTTGGTGAAATTTTACTAACTTCTGTAGATAAAGACGGCACTATGTTAGGCCTTGACTTAGAACTTGGAAATTTAGTTAATTCAAGATGTACTATGCCACTAATTTTATCAGGAGGTTTTCATCAAGCAAATGAAATTGAATATGCTTTTAAAAATTATGGGTTAAAGAATTTTGCAATATCCAAATCATTTCATTATAACTGCTTAAAAAATGATTTATTTGTGAATAACTCAATCAATCAATACAATCAAATATTGAGAAAAAGTAACAATTTAGATATAGGTAATAAGGAATTTTTAAAAAACTTGTTTTATAAAACTGATAGTATTAACTTTGATACTTTTGAAATAGCAAGACTTAAAAATGAACTTATTGATATTTCTAATTTAAAAATCAGACTTTAAATGCCCAGAGATATTATAAATATTATTGATTATGGTGTTTCAGGTAACCTATCTTCGCTAGTTTCTTCTCTAAAAAAAATTGGAAAAAATAGTAGATTAATAAATAAAGTTTCTGAATTTCCTAATGGCGGTTACTTGATTTTACCTGGAGTTGGGTCATTTGATAATGCTATCAATGGTCTAAAAAAGAGTAAAATATATGATAAACTTTTAAATTTAAATCCAGATAATTACAAAACTTTAGGTATATGTCTTGGTATGCAAATTCTTGGAAATAGGTCTGAGGAAAGTCTTGAGTCTAATGAGGGCATTAAATTATTAAATCTTTCATCACATAAATTTAAGCCTAAAGACCCTAAAGCTATTAAAGTACCTCATATTGGTTGGAATAAAACCTATTCAAAAAATTCTAAACCAGTCAATGGGTATTTTTATTTTTTACATTCTTTTTATATTAAGTGTTTAGAAAAAGACATAGCTACCCACTATACTGATTATTATGATTTTACATTTCCTAGTTTTATTAAAAAAGATAATATTTATTGTTGTCAATTCCATCCTGAAAAAAGCGGAAATAATGGACTTAATTTTTTAAGTAATATATTTGATTAAATGTCTCAAAAAATAAAAACACTCGACAAACAATTTGATTATTTACCAAATAAATTACAATTTTGTTCAAATTGTGTTGTATCAAATCAAAGACCTAGAACAAGATTTAACGAACAAGGAATTTGTTCGCCATGTGAATGGTCATATGAAAAAGATAATATTATTGATTGGGAAAAAAGAGAAAAAGAACTCGCTGAATTATGTGATAAATTTAGAAGTAGCAATGGAAGTTTTGACGTAGTGGTGCCGGGAAGTGGTGGGAAAGATAGTGCTTACGTAGCACACCAATTAAAATATGTATATGGAATGAATCCTTTATGTGTTACATGGAGTCCGTTTGAATTTACAAATATTGGATTTAAAAATTTAAATAATTTTATTGCCAGTGGTTTTAACAATATACTCGGCCAACCTGATGGAAAATTGCACAGAATAATGACTAAATTAGCTTTTGAAATGAAAGGAGACGCATGGGAACCCTTTACTTATGGACAAAAGGCGTGGGCATTTCATATCGCCACTAGATTTAATATAAAATTGATCATGTATGGAGAAAATGGTGAATTGGAGTATGGTGGATCAGAAAAATATAAGTACTTGCCTAAAGAGGGGCCAGAAGAGTGGGAATATGAATATTTTAAGGGAGCCAACATTGATGATTTATTAGATGTAGGACTTGAGAGAAATTACTTTGATTATGATAAAAATATCAAAAATAAAATAGATTTTTATAAAGCCCCAAGTGTTGATAGCATTATAAAATCTGAGTCAGAAATGCACTGGTACTCTTATTATAAAAAGTGGGTTCCTCAGGAAAACTTTTATTATGCTTCAAAATATTGTGGGTTTGATGTAAACCCTAGTGGTAGATCTGAGGGAACTTATACAAAACATGTTAGCTTAGACGATAAACTTGATGGTATACATTGGTATCAAAGTTACGCAAAATTTGGTATGGGCAGAGCGTCTAGAGACGTTCAAACAGATATTAGAAGACATCATATTACCAGAGATGAGGGAGTAAAGTTAGTAAATAAGTTTGATGGGGAAATACCAAGAAGAGATTTAAATTTTTTTTTGGATTATATTCAAATAAGTGAAGATTACTTTTGGGAAGTTATTGATCATTACAGAAATTTATCAAATGTTTGGAAAAAAAATAACAATTCTTGGGAAATGATTGCCAAAGTTGTTTAAATGATAAAAAATTATTTTGCCCAAGTTCAATTAATAAAAGATCAAAGTGGCTCAAAATATCAATACAATAAAAATTCGATTTTTGAATATTTATTTCGATATATATCTCTATATGCTACGCCTCTTTTTATTTTAATTAGATTTTCACCAAATATTGTAAGTTTACTGAGCTTATTTTTAGGTATTTTATCTTTTTTTGCAATGGTTGTTGGCGACATCTCTATTTCAATCTTATTTATTTTCTTTTCAATAATTATTGACTATATAGATGGAAATTTAGCTAGATACTTATCTAAGACATCTTTTTTTGGAAGATTTATAGATGGTGTTATTGATATTATTGTCATTACTTTATTTAGATTTGGCTTATGTTATTATTTTTTTTTTCAGTTTGAAAATATAAACATATTTATTATTTTTTTTTTAGTATTAGTCATTGTAACAACACCAATTAATCATTTTATATTTGACAGATATTCTGCTTTGATACGATGGTCTAATGAGACTAATAACGAAAAAAATGCTCCTTACATTAGGTTTTCAAATAATTTAAATGGAAAAATTAATTTAAATTTAGTTGATGTAAATTATTTAATATTATTTTTAATCCCTTTTATTTATAAATCATTTGATTTCATTATAATTTTATATTTAATTTCAACTTTTTTATGTAACGCATTTAATATAATTTTACATATAACTATGGCATCGAAAACGATGAGAGATTTATCTAATGAAAATAGAAACAGATAAATCAATACAAAAATCAGAAATCTCTAGGTGGTGGAATAATGAAAGAAATAGGAGATGGGATAATTTTTTTGAGGGAAACAATACAAATAGTTATAGAATGAATATGAGGGCTAATACTGTAATAAAACTACTCAATCAAATTGGAAAACAAAAACTTAAAATATTTGAAATAGGTTTTGGCGCAGGTCAAATAGCTAAAATGATACTCGAATTAGGACATTTTTATCACGGAATAGATGTTTCTCAAACTCTCACTGATTATGCAATTCAAAGAAATAAAATATATGTAGAAAAATCTCTAGCTAAATTTGAAGTTGGTTCGATAGATGAAAATTTTAAAGTTGAAAGTAAATCTTATGACGTTGTTTTAGCTGTTGGTGTTTTACAATATTCTACGAACTTAGAATTTACAATCAATGAGTTAAAAAGAGTGTTAAAAGACAATGGGCATATAATAATTTGTCAAACAAATATGTATGATATTCAAAGAATGTTTTCTTTAAGAAGGATTTTAATTAGGACTTATTATTTATTATCAAATTATCAATTTGAGATTACACCATCATTTTACTCTTTACTGTTTGAAACAAATTTGAACAAAAAACTAAAATTAAATCAAAATAATAATTTCTTTAATAATAAATTTTTTAAAAAGAATTATGAAGAAATGAAATATAATTTTAAAAAAAATTTAATGTCTGTTGGAAGAATAAAGAGTCTTTTTAAAAAAGATGAAGTAGATACTATAACATATATTGGATCTCCTTTTTTCTATTCAAAAAATATTAAGTTTTTGAAAAAATTAGATTATTTAAATAAAATAATTTTTTTTATATTATTAAATTTTAAACTTAATTTTTTATTCAGGTTTGCCGATAACGTTTCTTTACTTATGAAAAAATCAATTAAATGAATATTAAATATTTATTAAAGTTAATTTTATTTTTTTTTTTCTTTGAAAATTCATACGCTTTAGATCTAAAAAAATTTGATGACATTTATGTTTATTCTCTTGAAGAAGATGACTATGCCAGATTTCAATACATAGATCCTAGTTTTAATAATTATTTTGTAGGCAAAACAAATTCTATAGGAAATGGGGACTACGATTACTTATTAGTTAAAACTGACTCAAATGATGAATTAATTTTCTATAAATCTCTCGGAGGTATTGGTGATGATCAAGGTTATTACATTTACGGAGATAATGATTTTATATATTTAGCAGGAAGGTCTAATTCATTCGGAAACGGTAAATATGATGCTTTAATTGCTAAGTACACTCTAAATGGAGATCTTTTATTTTCAAAATTTTATGGTGGTGAACAAAATGATTATGCCAAAACAATTAAAGAGCTAAGTAATGGGAATTTAATGTTTGTAGGAAGATCTTCATCTTACTTAGATAAAAATTTAGATGCATGGTTTGTTGAGATAGATAAAAAAGGTAATATTTTGAAAAATATGACATATGGAGAAGTTAACCAATACGATGAATTTAGAAATTTCATTGAGGTTACAGATGGATATCTCTTTATTGGTCATTCTCATAATAAATTAAACGAAAAAAAATGCTTAGATAAAAACAAAGATATGAAATCTCAATCAAAATGTTTTGATGCATATATTGTAAAAACAGATTTTAATGGTAATGAAAAAAATAATTTAAAGTTCGGATCAATTGATGCCCAAGATTCTGCAAAAGATATTATAAAAACCAATAAAAATGAATTTATAGTTACTGGGATAAAGAGCTTAGGATCGGAGAGTAATAATCAATTAGAAAGTAATGTTCTTTTAATTAAATTAGATAAAGACGCTAATTTAATTGAAGATTTATCATTTCCAGTTGGAGTTTATGGAGTTGGGTATAGCTTATATTTATTATCTGAGAGTAATGTTATAATAACTGGTAAAACAAAGAATGAAAAAAAAAATTTCGATCTTTTTGTAGCTAATTTTAACATAAAACATAATGAACTAGAGTGGTTAAAGATATTAGAAAAAAAAGGATATGACGAAGGTATGAGTGTTGTATTAAATGAAAATTTAATACAAATTCTTGGCAGATCTGACTCATTTAACAATAAGATGGACTTCATCAAGTTTAAAATAGATTTTGAAGGCAATATCGTTGATTAATCAATTTCAGAATTTTAAATTTATTTTTATTGGTGGAATAAATAGAAGCGGTGGATCCCTCTTAGCCAGACTTCTGGATGGCCATAAAAATATACTAAGTTATCCATTAGAGCTTCCACTACCTCATGATAATAATTTCTATAATATTTTTGAAAATTATAGTGGAATTCCAATGACTGTTCCTAATAAATTTAATGGATCTCCATCAAGTTTAGATGGTGGTTTATATGGTGGGAATCAATCAAGATCTCCTAACCCTTTATCAAAAGAAGAAAAAACAAATATAAATCTTAAATCTATATTAGATATTCCTGAAAAAGAGGAAAATGAGAAAATCATATATGGAAAAGAGAAATCTAGCATAATTGGAGTTAAACATAATTATTTAGAAAAAGCTTTTTATGAAAAAGATATTAAAACTTATTTTAATTATGAAAAGTTTATTAATACGTTTAATAAAAATTTACATTTTGCTAAGGATTGGAGAACTCTACATAATTTAAGACATTTTTCATATTTTTCAGCATGGGAAAATGGGAAATTTTTATCTGATAACTCTTCTCATGTTGTAATGCATGATAGTGGTGGATTATATACAACAAACATAAATGAGTTTTTTAAGATATACAAAGAAGCTAGTTTTATAGTTCCTATACGAGACATTTTTGGATACATAGCTTCTGAAAAAATAAGGTTAGCAAGGAGGTTTTATGGAACAAGAAGATTTTCTCATCCAAGATTACCAAATATTTTTGTAAAAAAGTTTAAATACTATGACCTTGACTCAAAAATAAGAGCATGGGTTTGTGCAGTTACTAGGTCTTACCTTCTGCAAGATTTATTAAAAGATGAGAAAGGTTTCGTGGTTTATTCAAATGAAAAATTAGTTAACGAAACTGAAAATGTAATTAAATCTATGTGTCCAAAAATTGATATTGAATACAACAAAATTTTAATTAAACCAACTTTAATGGGAGAAAAATGGCTAGGAAATTCTCATTATGGCAAATCAGATGGTGTTAATAAAGAAATACAAAAATATTACCATAACATTCTTGACGAGAATGAAATTAGACTAATTGAAAACAAAGCAGGAGAATTAAATTTTTCTATATTAAAACAAACAAATAGTTTATTAGATTTAAGTAAAGTAGATGAAAAATTATTATTAGATTTGAATTATCAAAAAAAATACTTTAACGACAAGGATAAAATTACTCTTTATTATGCTCTTGTAAATACAGGTGGAAGAAAAACTATGGTTTCGAACCAGACAATTTGGTCAGTTCTGGCTTTTTTATTTTCATACATTGTAAAGGTCTATCATATACCAAGAATTATTAAGCAAAATTATTTACCTAAATTTGGTAAACAAAATTATACTTAATTTAAGATGTATTTATCATATGTGCCAATATTGGGTGACTTACTTCATTATGGACATTATAAAATTATTCGACAAGCAAAACTAAAATCAAAAGTTTTAATATGTGGAGTATTAAGTGATAAAGTTTCAAATTCAATATGGGGTAAACCTATAAGTAATTTTAATGAGAGAAAAAGTATTATTAGCTCTATTTCTTATGTTGACAAAGTAATTTCACAAGATAGCACTAGTCCAGAAAAAAATCTTATTTATCTTAAGAAGCAATTTCCTAGGTATAAAATCAGATATTTCCACGGGAATCTCTCTAAAGAATTTTTAAACTACGATATTTTAAAAAAGCACAATATAGAAATAATAAAAATAGATCATTATAAAAAATTATCACGAGAAAATATTCAAAATTATTTCGTTAATTCTTTGAAAAATAATTATGAATTTAATTCCAAAAATAATTTGTTATCAGATAAAGGAACAACTTTGTTAAATTTCAAAAAATTACTAAAAAAGTCTATTATACCAGATTTACAAATAGTAAATATTCAAGAATTTATAAAAAATAGAAATAAAGTTGCTGATGAAATTACTCATTTCTTTAAAAAAGGAAAAATAGTTGTAAGAAGTTCCTTTTCAACAGAGGATAATTTTGAGTCAAGCAGTGCTGGAAAATATCTAAGCGTACTAAATATTAGCGTAAAAGATAAAGACTTGATAAAAAAATCAATTTCAAACGTTATCAAATCATCAGATAAAAAAATTATATTAAATAAAGAGCACATCATTGTTCAAAGGCAGACAACAGACTCAGCAATAAGTGGGGTGATATTTACGAAAGATATTAATACTAATAGTCATTATTACCTTATCAACTATACAATGGGTTCGAATACAACTTTAGTTACTTCAGGTCAAAACTCTAAACTTATAAAAATTAGAAAAAGCATAGACATTAAAAAAATAAACAAACCTTGGAAACAATTAATAATTGCAATAAAAGAAATTGAAAAAAAATTAACTAGTTCTCCATTGGATATCGAATTTTCAATAAATTCGAAAAATCAAGTTAAAATTTTTCAAATTAGGCCGATTGTTTTTAATTTAAATAATTATCAAATAACAATCGATAAATTTAATAAATTAATTAATAAAAATATTAACAAATACAATGATTTAAAAAAATTACAAAGGTTAACACTTTTTAGTGATATGGCATTTTGGAATCCATCTGAATTGATAGGAGAATACCCAAGAGAACTATCAAAATCTTTATTTGAATACTTAATAACAGATATCAATTGGTCAAAATCATTACAAAGAATAGGGTACTCAAAAGTAAATGAAAATCTTGGATATAGATTTGGAAATAAATTTTACATAAATCTAGAAAATTCATTTAAAGGTCTTCTTCTTAATAATATTGAAGAAAAAATTAAAAAGAGTTTAGTTGAGTCATACAAAAAAAAACTAATTAAAAATAATAGTTTGCATGATAAAATTGAATTTGAAATTGTAAATTCTTGTTGGAATTTTTCACTATATAATGATTTAGAGTCGAATTTAAAAAAAAATTTCCACAAAGCTATAATTGATAAAACATATAAAAAAATTAAATTTCACTCATTAAAAATAATCAACAATATTTCAAATGAAAAAAGTAATTTTTTAAAGATTGAAAAAGCCTTTATAAAAAATTATGAAATTAAAATAAAGAAATTTTATAAAGAAAAATCTTTTATTTCAAAAATTAAAATTTTAGACCAATTATTGTCAGGAACTAAATCCGAAATATCAAAAGTCTTTTGTGTCTCTGCTAGATATGGTTTTATTTCCTTATCAATAATTAAATCAGCCATGCGTGAAAAAATAATATCTCCTGATGAATATAATATTTTAACTTCAAATATAGAAACAATAGCTAGTCAATTTCAAAGAGATGTGCATCTATTTAAATCAAATAAAATATCTAAGAAAATTTTTCTAAAGAAATATTCACATATGAGACCAAATATGTTTGATATAGAGTCAAGAAATTTTGATATAGACCTATTATCTAAAAACTTTGTTTTAAATAAGAAATATACTCATAAAAATTCAATTTTAAAAATAAAGATTTTTAAAAAAATGTTTTTAAATGAAAATATCGATCCTATTAAATTTCAAAAATTTTACGAAATCTCAATACAATTAAGAGAAAAATATAAGTTCGTATTATCAAAATATATAAATAAATTATTATTAATGATTGAAAATATTCTTGAAGAGAAATTTACAAATAAGGAAATAGCAAATATTGATTTAAACTATCTAGTACACTTTAAAAATAATAATTTAAATTATAATGATTTTATTAAACTTATTAAAAATCAAATTAACTTAGCTAATCAAAAATATAATGAAAATGAAAATATTCATCTTCCCTCCGTTATCAAAAATAATAATGACTTTAATATTATTAGATCAAGTGACACAAAACCAAATTTTATAACAAATAAAAAAGTTCTGAAAAAATTTAAATATTTAAAGCAATACAAAAATGTAAACTTAGATGATAAGATTATTTTAATAGATAGTGCTGACCCAGGTTTTGATTGGATATTTACTTTTAAAATCAAGGGATTAATAACAAAATTTGGGGGCGCTGCTTCTCATATGGCTATCAGATGTGCTGAATTTCAAATTCCAGCAGCAATTGGTTGTGGTGAAATTATATTTAATGAATTATTGAAACAAAAAAGAATACTTTTAGATTGCAATAAAAATTATATTAAATAGTTATTATGAAAAATAAATATTTCTTTTGTATACAAAGTTCTAAAAGGGATAATCATAACCAAAAAATTTTTTCTGTTGAACACTCTTTAATTAATTATTTTTCCAAAAACAATATTGAACTTTATTTATCAAACCCATATTTTAAATACAAAAATTTAAAATATTATGATGGCCTTATAATTACTGGTGGTAATGATGTTTTTAAAAACAAAAAAAACTTTTGCCCAATAAGATTTAATTTTGAAGAAAATATAATTTATAAATTTTTAAATTTAAAAAAACCAATTATTGCTATTTGTTACGGTTTTCAAAGATTAAATTTATATTTTGGAGGGAGGGTTACTAGTGGTAGAAAAACATCAAAATTCAATAATAAATATCAACATGATATTGAAATTGATTTTGAAAATATTAAATTAAAAACTTATACAAACCATTATCATGATGACTCTATAAAAGTTAAAAATTTATCAAAAAAGTTAAAAACAATTGCCATTGACCCTGTTTCAAATACAGTGGAGGCTGCATATTCTCTTAAAAATAAAGTGTATGCTATTCAATGGCATCCTGAACGCAAATATTCAAATAAAAATCTTGATAAATTCTTATTTAAAACTTTTTTTTCTTTACTATAAATATCTATATAAATAAATATGCTATCAATTATAAAAAAAACTGCTCTTAAACCATTATCTTATTTCTACATGACAAAATTTGATAGATCTTTAGGCAGAGTCGTTTTTTCAAACAATAATTTCTTATCATATAATTTATTTAATAATTTTTTATACAAATCGCAAACTAGTGACTCTACATTTTTAAAAAACTATGACAAATATGGTTTTGTAAAAGGCCCTTCTATTAATAAAAATTTAATTACTAAAATTAACGAAGAATTAAAAACTCAAAACTCAATTAATAATGGTTCTAATAAATTTGAATATGAAATTACAAATAAAATTAAATTAAACATAAGAGAAATTTGTAATAATGATTTAAATATATATTTAAATAAATTTAAAAAATATTATAGATCTGACATTTTTGTTACGAATGTTGCAATTTGGAAAAACTTTAGTTTTAAAAAAATAGATGGTTCCTCAGATCATTTTTCTGAGAGTTATCATAATGATGCTTACTTAAAAACATATTTTAAAATTTTTATTAATATCGAGGACGTAGGTGATGAAAATGGCCCTTTACATATTATACCAAGGGATCTTAGTAAAAAATTTAGTAAAATAGTTAAATTTAAAGGTAGAGGAATGTATGAAGGGGAGTCAATAGAGAAAATGGTTTATAAAAACATCGGAAAAAAAAATGAGTCTACTTTCTTTAATTCATCTATGTGTATACATAGAGCTGGAATACCGATGCCCAACAAAACACGCTCAATGTTAGCTATAGTTTTTAATGCTATACCAAATATTAAAAACGATAATATTTTTTATTTTGAAAATAAAGGAAAAGATATTTGGAGCAAAAAAGATGTTTTAAGCAAACAATACTCTAAACCCGTAAATATTTATGATTTTATAAGTAGATCTAAAATTATATAAACTTCTAATGAAGATTGTATATTTAGCTGCAGGAACAGGTAATAGAATGTTACCTTACACTAAAGACAAACCAAAGTGTTTTTTGAATATAAACGATAAATTTACAATATTATCAAAATTTATTTACCAAACGAAAAATTTAAAAAATCTAAAAAATATTATTTTAGCAACCGGATACAAAAGTTTTAAATTTAAAAGCTTCATAGGTAACAATATTATTCGCGTTAATAATAGAAAATATCTGAGTACTAATATGCTTTATACTCTCTATAAATGCATAAAACATTTAAATGAACCATTTCTTATAGTTTATTCAGATATAATTTTTTCAAATAAAATTTTGTCGAAAATGGTGCAATGTAGCATAAACAAGAAAGATATTTGTGTTGCTGTTGATAAAGATTGGAAAAAAATATGGAAATTTAGATATGGCAAAGTCAACTATGATTTAGAAAGTCTCAAAATTAACAAAAAAAATGAAATTTTTGATATTGGCAACAAAGTTAATAATTATAAGGATATTGACGCTAGGTATATTGGAATTATATCAGTCCCAAAAGAACAAATTATTAATTTTAAAGCACAACTCAATAACATTTATGAAAAAAAAATGTCTCGTAAAGAATTCAGAATTAAAAGCAATCTATATTTTACAGATTTTTTAAATTATTTATTATCGAATAAGACTAAGATTAAAGCTATTAGTTTCTCAAATGGATGGTATGAGTTTGATGAAAAAAATGATTACAGAAAATTTTTAAGAAATAATTATGAATCAAAAGTTGATTTAGGTGTATAGAGTAGTATTTCATATTGATCACAAACATAGAGATTTACCCTCTATGGCTTTAATTGCTTTTTTTTTGAAAAAAAGAGGTTTAAAAACATATTTCTGTTCGTCCTTAAACCACAATATTATTAATAATATCGATCCTGATTTTATTATCATGTCCAAATTCAGAAATGCGCTAAATAATATTCAACATTGGATTAAATCTGATTGCAAAATAATAATTATCCAATCTGAGGGAAACTTACAAGCCAAAGAAAATAAATATGTAAGTGAAAGAGATAAATATCTATTTCAAAATACTTATACACCTGACCTAACTATATTTTGGAACTATGAGGAAATGTACAAATATTCTAAATTTATGAATAAAAATAAACAAAAAATTTTTATAGGGTGCCCTAGACTAGATTTTTTGAAACCACAATTTATGAATTTATATTCCTCAAAAGAAAAAATTCTTAAAAATTTAAATTTAGATGAGTCAAAATTTACAATCACTCTAGCTACTAGTATTGGCTTATCTCATGCAAATAAAACAATTTTAAAATCATATTTTAATGGGTATAAAGGTGATCAAAGAAAAATTAATGATTTATCATTTAATATTAAAAATCAAAAAAAATTAAGAATAATTACTGAAAAAATAATAAAATTTATTGCAAAAAATAAAGATTTACAATTAATCATTAAACCTCATCCAAACGAAAGTATAATTCATTGGGAGTTATACATAAAAAATTTTAAAAATATAAAACTTTGTTATGCAGAGTCTATTAATTATCTATTAAGAAGTTCAGACTTTCATTTAGCACACAACGCTTGTACAACATCTTTAGAAGCACAATTGTTAAACATTCCTTGCGCACAAATTTTATCAGATGACTCATACAACTATTTTAAAAAAGATCATATTGATATTGCTTATTTCAAAATAAAATCAATAAAAGATTTTCAAACTGCTATTTACTCTTACCAAAACAAAACTAAGTCTGATTTAATTGAATTTTCAAATAAATATGTAAAAAAATATTTTACAAAGTTTAACGGTAATATTTGTAAAGAGCATTCTAACTATTTGATAAAATTTATGAAAAAATATAAATCAAAAAATAAAAAGTTAATCGATCCTTATATTTTTTTCAAAGTAATTTTTAGGTTAAAAAATCTTACTAATAAATCAAATATAGATCATAGAGGAAGAGTTGATAATAGAATTATCCCTGGTGATGAGAATTATTGGTTTAACAAATTCACTAAAATGTTTATATAGTAAAATGACTAAAATAATTGCTGAAATAGGATGGAATCATCAAGGTGACATTTCTTTAGCCAAAGAGATGATTGTTGCTGCAAGTGAAAACGGTGCAGACTTTGTTAAATTTCAAACTTGGTTTGAAAAGGATTTAAAGCCTGGAGAATGGGACAATGATGGAAGAAGAGAAATTTATAAAAAGGCTCAATTAACTTTTGAACAACATTTTGAACTTTTTGACTTTTCAAAAAAGAATAATGTTATTTTTTTTACATCATTATTTAACGAAAATTATGTTGATGAATTAGCTCAAATTTCTAATGAATACATCAAAATTCCAAGTATGGAAGCTCATGATTTTGACTTAATTTTAAAATCAGCTGATAAATTTAAAAATATTTTTATAAGCACTGGTGCAACATATAAAAAAGAATTAATTAATTTAGTGAATTTATTAAACACAATAAAAAAATCTAATATAGTTATTTTTCACTGTGTAAGCTCTTATCCCACCAAAGCTGAAAACATAAATTTAAGAAGAATACATCACCTCAAAAAAATTTTCTCTAATGTTGGATATAGTGGTCATTATCCAAATATTCATGATGCAGTAATGTCTTTACCATTTGGCGTATCTCATATAGAAAAGCATTTTACGATTGATAATAAACTACCTGGAAGAGATAATTTATTTTCAATCTTGCCCTCACAACTTAAAGAGCTGAAGATATTTATAGAAGAGTATAAAAAAATGTCACTTGATCATGGTATTGAAATGCAAGAAGTAGAGACACAAGTATTTCAAAATTATCGTGGAAGATGGAAAAATGATTAATTGTTCATTAATCATAAGGACAAAAAATGAGGAAGAAAATTTAGGTCACTGTATAAAAGCAATTAAATCTCAAAGTATAAAGAATGTAGAAATAATCATCGTAGATAATCTAAGTTCTGATAATACATTAAAAATTGCAAGGTCTTTAGGTGTAAATAAAATTATATCTATAAAAAAGTATTTACCAGGCTACGCATTAAACTTGGGTATAAAAAAAGCCAAGAGTAATAATATAGCAATAATATCAGCACATTGTTTTCCAAAAAATAGTAAATGGCTTGAATATGGTTTAAGAGCGTTAAATGAAGAGGACTCAATAGCTGGTGTTTACGGAAAACAATTGCCAGTAAAATTTACTAAAAACTCTGATTTTAGGGATATGTTCATAACATTCGGTGATGACAAAAAAATTCAAATAAAAGACTCATTCTTTCATAATGCAAATAGTTTCATAAAAAAAAATATTTGGCTTAAATATAATTTTGATAACAAAGTATCGAATATTGAAGATAGATTATGGGCAAAACAGGTATTAAAAAAAAAATATAAAATTATTTATGAGCCTTTAGCTGTTGTTTTTCACCCTCACGGCATACATCAAAATAATACTGAGTCACGTCTAGAAAAAACAATTAAAGTATTAAAAAAAATAGAAAAGTATAATGCTAAAACATTATTACCAAAATTTATTAAAGAAAAAGATTTTAATGTTATATCTATATGCACTGGTTTTAATGA
>MDSZ01020624.1_pt1 | contig 23884 bp, 20 predicted proteins | sample 811201 | NCBI WGS metagenome assembly MDSZ01 (sample SAMN05326647, study PRJNA326480) | marine metagenome | isolation source: seawater | place: Indian Ocean: North | collected 2010
AAAATCGATACATAAAATTAAAACAATTAGAGGTAGGCTTGAAAAAGTTGGAAATTTAAAAAATAAAGCGAGAGTTATACTAGATTATGCACACACACCACATGCTCTTAAAACTTTAATGTTAGATATAAGAAAGGAATTTCCTTTAAGTAAAGTTTCTTTAATCTTTGGTTGTGGAGGAAACAGAGATAAAGAAAAAAGATCAATGATGGGCACTATAGCAAGAAAATATTCTAACAATATTTATCTAACAGATGACAACCCACGTTCTGAAAATCCAAAGCTAATAAGAAATCAAGTTAAAAGAGGCTTTAAATCAAAAAAATTTTTTGAAATTCCTTCAAGAGCAAAAGCTATAAATATTGCCATAAAAAAATTAAATTCAGGCGATGTTTTAATAGTAGCTGGAAAGGGGCATGAAAATTATCAAGAATACAAAAAAAAATATTTCTTTTCTGATAAAACTGAGATTTTAAAAGCGATAAAAAAAAAAAATCAAGATTTATCAAATTCAATTAAAACAAATATTTTAAATGAGGTATTTGGTTATAATATTATAAATAAAAAAAAAATTCTTAGATCAGCTTCAATTAATTCAAAAAAAATTACCAAAGACTCAATATTTTTTGGAATTAAAGGTAAAAACTTTGATGGAAATAAGTTTGCCGTTGAGGCAATAAAAAAAGGCGCAATTGTAGCTATATCAAATCAAAAAATTAAAAATCCTAAAGCAATATTTTGTAAAAAACCATTAAAATTATTCAATGATGTTAACTCAGCTTTAAGAAAATCAACGAATATTAATACAATAGCAATAACTGGTTCAGCAGGAAAGACATCAGTAAAAGAATTAACAGGATTTTGTCTAAAAAAATTGGAAAGAACATATTTTTCAAAAAACTCTTTAAACAATAAATATGGAGTCCCCTTAAGTATTTTTAATACACCGGAAAGCGCAAAATTTGCTGTATTAGAGGTTGGCATGGACAAAAAGGGTGAGATAGATTTTTTGACCAAACTAATTAGACCTAATTTAGGTTTAATTACAAATATTTCCTATGCTCATATTAAAAATTTTAAAAATTTAAACCAAATTGCAAATGCTAAGTCAGAAATAATAAAAAACATCATCAGCAATGGAACAATGATTATTAATATGGATGATAAATATTACAATCATTTCATGAAAATATCCAAAAATCACAGTCTTAAGATTATAAAATTTAGTAAAGTCAATAAGAAAGCTGATGTTGTATTTCAAAGTCAAAGAAAATATAAAAAAAATCTTATAATTAAGATTAAAATTAAAGGAATAATGAAATCATTCTTAGTTTCAAAATACCTATCAAGCCATATTGATAATATCCTTGCATCTATAAGCATTCTTAGTGTTTATTCTGATATAAAAAAACTAAACCGAAATTTATTTTCAGGCTTTGACATTCCTAAAAGCAGAGGATCATTAATTAATTTTAAAAAAGGAAAAAAAAAATTAACAATCATTGATGAGAGCTATAATTCAAACCCACTATCATTAAAATTTGCTTTAGAAAGATACGATGATCTATATAAGAAAAACGACAAAAAATTTCTGTTGATAGGCGACATGCTCGAACTTGGGAAGTATTCAAAAAAATTACATATTAAAATTGCAAAATATATAAATAAATCAAAAATAAACAAAGTCTACGTTTATGGTGAACAAACCAAACATACATTTAACAAATTAAAACCACAAATTAGAGGCAAAATACTTAAAAATAAAATAGATATTTATAAATTAATAAAAAATGATTTACCCAATAATAGCCATCTAATGGTAAAAGGATCAAATTCAACAGGATTAAATGATATAATTAAAAGATTATAATGCTTTACAATTTATTAATTAATTATTCTGATACATATTCTTTTTTAAATTTTTTCAATTTTTTAACTGTTCGCACAGGTCTAGCAGTTATCACTTCAATGATAATTGTTTTTTTGATTGGAGACAAGTTCATAGATTTTTTTTCTGCAAAAAAAATTACAAATCCAATTAGGATTGACGGACCACAAGATCATCTTATAAAAAAAATAGGTACACCTACAATGGGGGGCGTATTAATATTAATAGGACTTTTCGCAGGCGTGTTTTTATGGTCAGATTTATATAATCCTTATAATTGGTTATTAATCTTTATAACATTTTCGTTTGGAATATTGGGTGCTTTCGATGATTATAAAAAAATTAAAAAAAATAACTCCACTGGAATTTCGTCAAAATTAAAATTTATTATACAAATTATTCTTAGTTTAATTTCTCTAATAATTTTGTATAAATTTATAGATTCGGATTTAACTAATAATTTATATTTTCCCTTTTTTAAAAATTTAGTAATAAATTTAGGATGGTTTTTTATTCCTTTTTACTTATTTGTAATTGTTGGTTCATCTAATGCTGTTAATTTAACAGATGGTTTAGATGGATTAGCTACTGTACCAGTAATTTTAGTTGCAGGTTGTTTTGCATTTATCAGCTACGTATCGGGCAATATTATTTTTGCCGAATACCTTTTAATACCTTATATTGAGGGAGTAGGCGAAATTGCTGTCTTTTGCGGGGCCATCATTGGAGCATCTATAGGTTTTCTCTGGTTTAACGCACCACCAGCAAAAATATTCATGGGCGACACTGGTTCTTTGGCATTAGGAGGTTCTTTAGGTGCTGTAGGGGTTGTCACAAAACATGAAATTGTTTTAGCAATAACAGGAGGGCTTTTTGTTTTAGAGGCTGTGTCTGTAATTGTTCAAGTGATTTCCTTTAAACTAACTGGTAAAAGAATATTTATGATGGCACCGATACACCATCATTTTGAGAAAAAAGGGTGGCCAGAATCTACGGTTGTAATAAGATTTTGGATCATTTCATTAATTTTGGCAATGATTGGACTAGCAACATTAAAATTAAGATAATGTTATCCAAAACTTTCGAAAAAAAAAAAATACTTATTTATGGCTTAGGAGTTTCTGGCAACTCATGTCTAAAATTTTTAAAAAAGAAAAGCTTTATTAAAATTTTTGATGATAACAATTCATTGAAAAATAGAAAGAATGAAAAATTTTTCTTAAAAAAAAAAGATGTTATTAATTCAAAATTTGATTACATTATTTTAAGCCCAGGAATAGATATTAAAAAATGCAATCTCAAAAGTTATTTAATAAAAAATTGTAAAAGGATAATTACTGAACTTGATATTTTTCAAAAATGTTATCCCAAAAATACAAAAATTACTATCACAGGAACCAACGGCAAATCTACAACATGTCAAATGCTCTACGATATTCTGAGAATAAAAAAAAAGGACGTTAGATTGGTTGGTAATATTGGAAATTCACCTTTGCAAGAAAAAAAAATCAAAAAAAATACGATTTTCATTGTTGAAGCATCCTCTTATCAAATTTCATATAATAAATTTTTTAAAGCCGATTATGCAGCTATATTAAATTTAAGTGTAGATCATTTAGAAAGACATGGAAATTTAAATAAATATGCAAACGCCAAGATTAAATTAATTACTGATCAAGAAAAAAATAAATTTTCATTTATAGAAAACAAAAATGATATAATTAATAAGCTTATATTAAATAAAAATGTTAAATCCAAAATAATCAAAATAAATTATAACAAAACAGATTTTTTTAAAAAAAAAAATTAATAATGATTATTTGCTGGACAAAAATAATTTAAATAATATTCATTTTGTCTATAAGATATCAAAGCAACTAAAAATATCTGATGAGAAAATATTTAAGTCACTTAATTTATTTAAGGCTTTAAAATTTAGAAAAGAAGTTATCTATAATAAATTTAATCTAAAAATAATTAATGATTCGAAATCTACAAGTTTTTCCTCAACCAGTGGTCTTTTATCCTCTTATGAAAATATTTACTGGATTGTTGGTGGTCTTTCTAAAAAGGGAGATAAATTTATTTTAGAAAAAAAATATTACAAAAATATTTTTGCTTATATAATTGGATTTAATAAATCCTATTTTATTAATCAGTTCAAAAATAAAATTAAGTTTAGATATTCAAAAAACTTAAAGAATGCAATTTTATCAATTAAAAATGATTTAAAAAAGGATAGAAAAAAAAAAACTATTTTATTTAGTCCTGCAGCTGCTTCATTTGATCAATTTAAAAATTTTGAACATCGTGGAAGATATTTTAATTTATTAATTAAAAATGCAAGTTTACATGCAAAGTAGGAATTTTTACGATAATTTCTTTTATGATTGGTGGAAAAATCTAGATAAAACGATCTTTTTTTTATTTATATTATTAATTATTTTAGGAATCTTTTTTTCCTTAGTATCGACATCCTTAATTGCATCTTCTAAATTGGGCACAAATAACTACTATTTCTTTTTAAGGCATTTGATTTATGTAATTATTGGTTTAACTTTAATTATATTTTTTTCAGCTATTTCAGAAAAAAACGTTTATAAAATAGGCATTATTATATTCATTATTTTTTTTCTGTCGCTATTATTAGTTCCAATTTTTGGAATTGAAGTAAAGGGTTCAAAAAGATGGTTAGACTTTCCTATTATACCTAGATTTCAACCAATAGAGTTTTTAAAACCATTTTTAATAATTTTTTTGTCACTTGTAATTGGATCTAGATTTACATCAAATAATTATTTAAGATTTTTTTTAAGTACTTTGATTGTTATACCTATTTTATTATTTTTAGTTTTTCAGCCAGACATTGGCCAAACATTACTAATTACCTGTGTATGGTTAAGCCTTATATTTGTATCAGGTATTAATTTATATTTATTCAATTTTTTAATATTTATGTTTTTGTCAATCGTAGGCTATTTAGTTTTTTACTTACCAAAATTTTCTTATATTAAATACAGGATATCAGCTTTTTTTGACGTTAATTCAAAAGGTAATTATCAATCAGAAAAAGCTACTGAGGCTATAAGTGAGGGGGGTTTTTTTGGAAAGGGCATTGGAGAGGGAACATTAAATATAAGAGTTCCCGAGGCTCACACAGATTATGTTATATCAGTAATTTCTGAGGAGTTTGGAGTTTTTCTTATATTATTTATTTTATTAATTTTTTTACTTTTGATATTTCGAGTATTTAAAAAAATTCCGAGAGAAAAAAATAATAGTAATAAACTAGTATTAATTGGTTCAATATTATTGATTATATTTCAGGTATTAATTCATGTTGGTGTTAATATAAGATTTTTACCACCAACCGGAATGACTTTGCCTTTTTTAAGTTATGGTGGATCTTCACTATTGAGTTCCTCAATCCTTGCAGGATTAATATTAAACTTTACAAAAAGAAAAATTTAAATTTATGAAAAAAATAACTATTAGCACTGGGGGTACGGGAGGCCATGTTATACCAGCGCAAATTTTATATGATTATTTGAAGAATAAAAATCAGATTATTATCACGAGTGATAAAAGGGGATTTAATTATATCAATAAAAAAAAATATAAAATTAAACTAATTGATGTACCCAAATTAAAAATAAACATAATTAGTTTGGTGCCATTTTTAATTAAATTTATTTTATCTATACTAAAGTCATATTTATTTTTATATAAAAATAAAATTGAAATATTGATATCAACTGGAGGCTACATGTCTGTTCCTGTTTGTTTAGCTGCCAGACTTTTGAATTTAAAAGTTTTTCTCTTTGAACCTAATTTAATTATAGGTAGATCAAATCTATTTTTACTAAATTATTGTGAGAAAATATTTACATATAATAAAAAGATAAAGAATATGCCCAAAAAAATGAGTCATAAAAATTTTGTTATTAAACCATTAATCAGAAAAGAAATTTTTTTATCAAAAAAAAAATTAAAAAGAAAATCAAAATTTTTCTCTATTTTGATAATAGGAGGTAGTCAAGGAGCAAAAAAATTTGATAACTTTTTTAATGAAAATTTAATTAAATTATCAAAAAAATTTAAGATAAAAATTTATCATCAAACGAGTACTGGAAATTTAAAAGATCTAAAAAATTTTTATATTTCAAATAAAATAAATTTTCATGTCTTTTCATTTATGCAAGATCTGCATAAAGTTATAAAAAAATGTGATTTTGCTATAACAAGATCTGGAGCTTCTACAATTAACGAATTAGTATTTCTAGAAACTCCTTTTTTAGCAATTCCATATTTGTACGCCAAAGATGATCATCAATTTTTTAATGCAAAATATTACGTAAATAAAAATCTTTGCTGGCTAATTAGGGAAACTGATATTACAAAAAATTTTTTATATAAATTTGTCACAAATTTGATTAAAGATAAAAAATTAATAATTCAAAAAAAAAAAAATATGAGTAATTTTCACAAGAAATATGATTGGAAATTAAATTCTAATCAATTAAACAATTTATTATCAAAATGAATATAAATTTAGCAAAATCTGAAATAATACATTTTGTTGGAATAGGTGGAATAGGCATGAGCGGACTAGCATTAATAATGACAGGATTAGGTTTTAAAGTTCAGGGTAGTGATAAATCTCTTAATAAAAACATAGAGAGACTAAAAAAAAATAAAATTAAATTTTTTTTAGGACATGCATCGTCAAATATCAAAAAAGCAACAATTTTAGTAATTTCTTCAGCAATCAAGAATAATAACATTGAAATTAAGGAGGCAAAAAAAAAAAATTTACCAATTTACAAAAGAGGGGATATGTTAGCCCACATTACATCACTAAAAAAAAACATAGTAGTTTCAGGTTCACATGGCAAAACTACGACCACATCATTAATAGCATCTATTTTTGCCAAAGCTAAATTAGATCCAACTATAATAAATGGAGGTGTAATTAATTCTTTAGAAAACTCAGCTAAACTTGGTAAAAGTGAGTGGAGTATATTAGAGTCAGATGAATCTGATGGGAGTTTTGTAAAAGTTCCATCAACTTATGCTGTGGTAACAAATATTGATAGAGAACATATGGATTATTACAGATCTTTGAATGATCTTAAAAGACATTTCATAAAATTTATGCTTAAAGTTCCGTCTTTTGGTAAAACCTTTGTTTGTTTGGATGACAAGAATATTAGAGATATTTGCAAAATAAGTAAAATCAAAAATATACTTACTTATGGATTTACAAATGGATCAAATTTTAAAATTAAAAATTTCTCATTCCAAAAAAATAAATCTGTTTTTGATGTTGAGATGCGTCTTCCAAATAAAAAAAAACTATTTTAAAAAAAATTCAAATTCCTTTAATAGGATCTCACAACGTGAAAAATGCTACAGCAGCAATAGCTGTATCTTATTTTATAGGCATACCTCCAATTACATTAAAAAATAGTTTAAAAAACTTCAAAGGTGTAGAGCGAAGATTTAACAAAATATTTACATACAACGGTGCAGAAATTTATGATGATTATGCTCACCATCCAACAGAGATTAGGGAGGTTTTAGGTGGAGTTAGTAATAGTTATAAAGAAAAAAAAATATTATGTATTTTTCAACCTCATAGAATCTCTAGATTAAATGACTTGAAAAATGATTTTTGTTATTCGTTCAAAAAAGCAAACTTTGTAATATTGTGTCCCGTATATAAAGCAGGGGAAAATTTAAAGTTAAAGATAAATTATTTAAAATTTGCGGAGCAAATTGCAAAAAAATCAAAAGTACAAGTATTTTTCGTTAATAACCAAATTGAATTAGCAAAATTTTTAAAACATTTTTTGAATAATGAAAATATAGTAATAGGTATGGGAGCTGGATCGATATCAAACTGGATTAAAGAATTACCAATTTTAATGAAAAAAAAATGCCAAAAGATTTAGATATTTTTTTAAAAAATATAAAGGGTAAAGTTGAATTTAATTATAGTTTAAAGAATCACACTTGGTTAAACATTGGGGGTCACGCAAAAATTTTTTTTGTTCCAGAAACCTTAAGTGAACTTAAAGATTTTTTATTATATTTAAAAAAAGAACATAAGAGTTTTTTTATTTTGGGAGCAGGTTCAAATTTACTAATTTCAGAAAGTATTAAAGATCGTATTTTTATTAAATTAGGTAAAAATTTTAACAAAATATCATTAACAGAGGATAATGTCATAATTGCAGGTTGTTCAATTTTAGATAAAAGTGTATCAAATTTTGCATGCGAAAATCATTTGGGTGGTTTGGAGTTTTTGTCATGTATACCAGGATCTATAGGCGGTGGTATAAGAATGAACTCTGGGTGTTTTGGTTCAGAGTTTAAGGATTTGTTACTTTCAGTGCAGGTAATGGATTTTAATGGAAGGGTATTTACAATAAATTCAAAAAATATAAAATTTGATTATAGAAAAACAGATTTACCAAAAAACTTAATTTTTTTAAGTGCATCTTTCAAAACGTACAAAAAAGAAAAAAAAGAAATAGAGGAAAACATATATAAACTAAAAGAAAAAAAAGCAATCTCCCAACCATTGAGAGTTAAAACTGGAGGAAGCACATTTAAAAATCCAAAAAATAAATTAGAAAAAAAGGTTTGGCAGCTAATAAAAGAAAATGTTGACAACCAAATCAGATTTGGTGATGCAAAAATATCTGAAAAACATAGTAACTTTTTTATTAATAGTAACAATGCTACATTTAAAGATATGTATGATTTAATAAATTTCGTAAAAAAAAGTGTAAAAGAAAAGACTGGTATATCTTTAGAACTTGAGTTGGAAATTGTAAATTAAATGAAAAAAAAAATTTTAATTTTAGGAGGCGGATATTCAAAGGAGAGACTTATAAGCCTTAAATCAGCAAAAGCTGTTATTAAATCAATAAAAAAAACACATAATGTGAAGTTTTGTGATCCATGCAATAAGTTTTTTAAAACTGTTGAAACATTTAAGCCAGATGTAATTTTTAATGCATTGCATGGAAGGTTTGGTGAAGATGGTTACATCCAGTCAATTTTAGAGTCTCTAGGAATTAAATATACTCACTCAGGAGTTAAATCATCCATGTTGGCAATGGATAAAGAAATTTCTAAAAAAATTTTCATAAAAAACAATATCCCCACACCAAAATTTCTTAAGTTTACAAATAATAGTAAAGAAATAAATTATAATAGAATTAAAAGATACTTAGGCTACCCAGTGGTAATTAAACCAATCAATGAAGGATCAAGCCTAGATGTATTTATTTGTAACGACAAAAAATCATTATCAAAAAAACTAAAACAAATGAGACATTATAGCGAATTACTTGTTGAAAAATTTATTCCCGGAAGAGAGATACAGGTAGCAATAATGGGCAACAAAGTATTAGGTGCAATAGAGCTTAAACCTAAAAGAAAATTCTATGATTACAAAGCAAAATATAACTCTAATGCGAAAACCAAGCATTTAATTCCTGTGGATTTAACCAAAAAGAATCATAATAAGATTAATAAAATCGCTTTGAAAGCCCACAAATTATTGAACTGTAAAGGAATAACAAGATCTGATTTTAAATTTTATAAAGAAAAATTTTATTTACTAGAACTTAATACCCAGCCAGGTATGACTAATCTTTCATTAGTTCCAGAAATAGCAGCTTTCAAAAATATAAATTTTAATTCGTTAATTAATTGGATGATAAAAGATGCATCAAAAAACAGGTAGAAAAATAAAATTATTTTTTTACGGTTTATTGATAATAATACTAACATCAATAAATAATTATAATTTTATTAGTCAAAATATATTTGATATTAAATATGTCGATGTCTTTGGATTTTCGAATGAAAAGAATCAATTGATTAAAAAAGAAATTAAAAAAATTTATAACAAAAATATCCTTCTTGTTAATAAAGATTATTTTTCAGAACTAATAAATAGACATGATATCAAATATATATATATAAAGAAAAAATTCCCAAATAAATTAATTGTTAATTTCACACCCGCAAAACCAATTTGTATGGTAGAAATTGATAATGAAAATATTGTTTTAGGTGATAATGGTAAAGTATTGAGAAATCAAACTATCAAAAAAAATATACCGGTTGTTTCAGGTTCTAACAGTATAAATGATGTTTATAATGTAGTAAAATTATTGAATAAATCAAATTTAGATTACGAATTAATTCAACAAATTGCTTTTTTTAAAAGTGGAAGATTTGACATTAAATTGATTAGTGGGGTTGTTATAAAGTTCCCTATTAATTTTAATCAGGATTTAATTAATCATAGTAACAAATTATTAAATGAAAAAAAATTTGCTAATGCTAAAATAATTGATTTAAGAATTAAAAATAAAATAATAAAATATGAGTAGTTCTGAAAAGGGAGATTTCTACTTCGGAATTTCAGACAAAAAAATATACATATGTTTTTTTGAAAAGGGGCAAAGTAATTTTAGAGAAACCATAGACTTTGAAATTCCTGATAGTTTAAATAATAATTTAAATTTTAAAATAATATTAAACTTGTTAAAAAAAAACATTAAAAAAATAGAAAAAAAGCTAGGTTTTTTTCTAATTGATGGAAATATTTCAATTAAGTCTGATACTTATCAAAGATTTTTATTTAGTACTAAAAATATCTTTGATGAAAAGAAATTAAATAAGGAAGTTATAACAAATATATTACAAAGTAGTATTCAAAAATTTAATATTGACGAACAAAAGTTATCTATTATTCATATTATCATAAATAAATATTTTATTGACAACAAAGTTTATAATTTTTTTCCAGGTGATATTAAATTTAAAAAAATTATTTTGGAAATTGAACTTATATGTTTAAATAAAAATCTTATAAACAAAGTAAAAAAATTATTTAGTGAGTGTAATATCAATGTAAATAAAATTGTAGCATATGATTATACGAAAAAATTTTTGGAGAATAACTTAGATAAAACTATGTGTCTTTCTGCACATAAAGTTTTAAGTGGTATAAATCAATCTGAAGTTTGCTTAGAGAACAATATTCCAAAAAAACATGGTTTTTTTTACAGAATATTTCACTTTTTTGGTTAATTTATTGTATTGTTTTGTAATATTACTTGTTTTTCCTTAATTTTTTAAACATCTATAACATTCACATGTCAGTTTTAAATCAAAAAACAATCAATAATATTGTTGAATTTAATGGAATTGGTCTCCATTCAGGAAAGAAGGTTAAAATGACTTTGCTTCCTGCCCCACCAAATTCAGGTATTATGTTTAAAAGATCCGATTTAAAAATTAATAATTTTATTTATCCAAGTGTATTTAATGTTTCCAGCGCATCTTATTGTACAAAATTGACTAATGAGCATGGTATCAGTGTTTCAACTATTGAGCATTTAATGGCAGCACTATATGGGTTAGGAATTGATAACCTCTTAATTGATTTAAATTCGGAGGAGTTACCAATAATGGACGGATCTGCAAAAAATTTTGTAGAGGCTATAAAGGATGTAGGTTTTAAAATTAGTGATCAACCAATTAGAATAATTAGAATTAACAAAAAAATTTCTTACTATGATGGTGAAAAATTTATTACTTTTGAGCCAAATAAGATAAGTTTAGAGATAGATTTTGAAATTAAATACAAACAAAGTTCAATTTTAAACCAAAGAAACATTAAAAATATATACATGGATGATTTAACTGATACATATAATTCTAGAACATTTTGTTTATTTGAAGATGTTGAAAAATTGAAAAAGATGGGACTTGCCCAAGGTGGAAGTTTAGAAAATGCCATAGTTTTGAGAGATAACGAGATTCTTAATTCTGAAAAATTAAGAAATACAAAAGAATTTGTTAATCACAAAATCTTAGATTGTCTTGGTGATATATATCTTGTTGGTTATAGAATGGTTGGAAAAATTACCTCAAGCCAAGGTGGTCACAATGTAACAAATAAAGGTTTAAGAGAATTACTAAGCAATAACGAGAATTTTTCAATAATTGAATTAAAAGAAAAAAATATACCACATTCTTTTTTAATAAAAAATCCTCTAAAAACTACAGCTTAAACACTTAAGCTTTTAAAATTATCTGTTAATAATTGAAAAATGAAAATTTTAAATAATTCTATTCAAATATTACTAATGTGCTTATTAATTGCTTGCTCAAACGACAAAAAAGTATCTGTTGTTAAAGAAAAAAATATTGAGACCCAAATGATTGAAGCTTTTGAAGAGGGTTACAAAGAGTTGGAAAATGGAGATGTATTATTTGCTGCAAAAAAATTTAATGAGGCTGAACTTTTATACCCTCAATCAGAATGGGCACCTAAAGCAGCGTTACTGGCTGCGTATTCATACTATTCGCAAGATTATTATTATGATGCTGAATATGAATTAAATAGATTTTTAAAAGTTTATCCTAATGAAAAAAATGTTCCTTACGCTCACTACTTGTTAGGCATGGTTTATTACGAACGAATAGTCGACGAAAAAAAGGATTTAAAACCTTTGATAATGGCAGAGGAAAAATTTAAATTTATAGAAAAAAATTACCCTAATACAGACTTTGCCTTAGATTCATCTTATAAATTAAATTTAATTAATGATTATTTAGCTTCGAAAGAAATGTATATAGGAATTCATTATATAAAAAAAAATAAATGGATTGCTGCAATTAATCGTTTTAAAAACGTAGTCGATAAATATGATGAGACATCGTTTATAGATGAAGCTCTCCATAGATTAGTTGAACTTCATTACAATTTAGGCCTCATAGAAGAATCCCAAAAATATGCATCATTATTAGGATATAATTATCAATCTAGTGAATGGTATTCTAAAAGTTATAAAATATTCAATGAAAATTATAAAACTAAGCTAGAAATTAAAAAAGAAAAAGAAGGAATATTTAAAAGATTCAAAAAGCTTCTTTATTAATTAATGAATAATTCGTTATTAAAAGAATATAAAAATAAATTAAAATTACTAGAAAAATATAATAAACATTATTATCAAAACCAAAATCCCCTAATATCTGACAGCGAATACGATGAATTAAAAACAAATGTTTTAGAACTTGAAAAAAGATTTAATTTTAAAAATATAAATTCTCCAAGTTTAAAAATTGGATATAAACCCTCAAAAAAATTTGAAAAATCTAAACACAGGGTTAAAATGCTATCTCTTTCGAATGCTTTTGACAAAAAAGACCTAATTAATTTTCAAAAAAAAAATATTAATTTTTTAGCTCTTAACCCAAGTTATGAATTCGAATATAATGCAGAACCTAAAATTGACGGAATATCTGCTTCACTTCACTATAAAAATGGTAAATTAATAAAAGGTTTATCCAGAGGCGATGGTGAAGAGGGAGAAGATATAACCATTAATTTAAAAACAATTAAAGATATTCCACTAAATATTACTCAAAAGGATTTTCCTAAAGATATAGATATAAGAGGTGAGGTATTTATAGAAACAGAAGATTTTAAGAAAATAGATAAAGATTTTGCAAATCCAAGGAATGCAGCATCTGGATCTTTAAGACAAAAAGATCCACAAAAAACCAAATTAATACCTTTAAAATTTATCGCTTATACTTTTGGGTTTAGTTCTGAAATGAATGCGAAAAAACAAAGCGATTTTGTAAGTGATTTAAAGACATGGGGTTTTAAGACATCCCATTTAAATAAAACACTTAAAGGTATTGACAATTTGATGAAGTATCATTCTGATATTGAAAAAAAAAGGTTTAAATTAAAATATGACATTGATGGAATTGTTTATAAAGTTAATGATTTTAAAATTCAAAAAAGATTAGGCTTTATGGCCACCGCACCTAGATGGGCTGTTGCACATAAATTTTCTGCTAATTATTCAATAACTAAAATAATAGACATAGATATACAAGTTGGAAGAACAGGAGCTTTAACACCAGTAGCAAAAGTAAAACCTGTTAATATAGGTGGTGTAATAGTTTCTAATGCAACATTACATAATGAAGATGAAATAAACAGAAAGGATATAAGAATTGGTGATACTGTTAAAATTGAGAGAGCAGGGGATGTTATACCTCATGTTATATCTGTGGATAAAAATCAGAGAACTCCAAAATCAAAAAAATACTTATTTCCAGACAAATGCCCATCTTGTGGATCGAAAACTATAAAAGAATATAATTTAATTACAAAAAAAATTGATGCGGTTAGGAGATGTGGCAATGAGGGATTTGATTGTGAAAAAATTTCTGTAGAAAAACTCAAACATTTTGTTTCAAAGGATGCTTTAAATATTGAGGGATTAGGCAAAAAAGTTGTTGAAAAATTCTGGAATTTAAAATTTATAAAATACCCTGATGATATATTTAAATTAAATTATGTGAAGATATCAGAATTGGAGGGGTGGGGCCCACAATCAGTAGAAAATCTTAAGAGCTCCATTAATAAATCAAAGAATATAAGACTGGATAGATTTATTTACTCCCTTGGTATAAGGCATATAGGTCAAGAAAATGCAAAATTAATCTCTGATTTTTTAAAAAATCATATGAATTTTATTAATCTTAAAGACAATCATAAGATTGAGGAATTATCTAATATAGATGGCATTGGAGAAACTCAAATTAAGTCTTTAAAAAATTTTTTTGAAAACAAAATAAATTTAAAGATTGTTGAATCTTTAACCAAAATATTAAATTTTGAAAAAAATATATCAAAACGGGAAAATGGAATATTTTTAAACAAGATATTAATGTTTACTGGTAAGCTTAAAAATATTAGCAGAGCAGAAGCAAAATCTATCGTTGAAAATAATGGGGGAAAAATTGTTAGCAATGTATCTAAAAAGCTTGATTATTTAATTGCTGGAGAAAAACCTACTACTAGAAAAATAAAATTAGCCAACGAATTAAATATTAAAATAATAAATCAGGTTGAATTTGAAAAGATTTCAAAATTGAGATAGCAACCAAAATTTTTCTTTGTAATTTAAATACTTTTCGACATTAGAATAAATTTTAAAGTTATAATTTATCAAATAATTTTTTTCCTCTTTATTCAAAAGTCTAAAATTTATTAATTCTTTTTCTATAGGTACCATAGTTAAATTTTCAAAAAAAATATTTTTTTTAATTTTTTTTATATATAACATATTCTCAATTCGTATCCCAAATTTGTCTTTTTTGTAGTAACCAGGTTCATTACTCATCACATACCCTGGTTGAAGCATCATTTTATATCCTTTAGATATTGCAACAGGTCCCTCATGCACGTTTAAAAAAAAGCCAACACCGTGTCCAGTCCCATGGGGATAATCTAATTTCTTTTTTTTTAGAAATTTTCTAGCAAGGCTATCTAATTTCTCAGCACTTTTTATTTTTTTAAGATTAGAATTTACAACAGCTATGTGACCTTTTAAAACATATGTAAATATATTTTTAATTAATTGTCTTTGGTTTTTTAAAGATATTGTCCTAGTAACATCAGTGGTTCCGTATTTATATTGCCCCCCAGAGTCACATAAAAAAATTTCATCTTTTTTTATAATTCGATTTGACATATTAGTTGCCCTATAATGAATTATTGCAGCATTAGGACCACTCGCAGAAATTGTGTTAAAACTTGGATATAGATAATTTTTATTTTTTCTTCTAAAAGATTCCAATTTTTTTTCTGCGTCTAATTCAGTTAAGCTACCTTTGAAATTTTTTATCCAATGTAAAAACTTTATAACTGCAACGCCGTCAAATATATGAGACTTAATAAAATTCTTAATTTCTATATTATTTTTGATTGCTTTCATTTTGTATATAGGATCATTGCTTAATGAAATATTAATTTTACTTTTTAATATCTTCTCAAAAGCTAAGCAACAGCTTGATCTATCTGCTATTAGTTTTTTGCAATTTAGTTTATATAAATATTTACAGATTTTATTTTCATCTATAATTTTAATTTTAGATATATTTTTTTTCTTAAACAAGTTCAGAACTTTGGATTTTTTTACAAATAAATATATTTCACCATTGCTTTTTAAAATTAGCCTGCAATTGGGAATTGGACTATATGGATTATCTCCACCTCTTAAATTTAATAGCCAAGCAATATTTTCTGGAGCGGTTACAAAAAGACAATCTGATTTATCTTTCTCCAGATATTTTAAGACTCTATTAATTTTTGACAAAGACTTTTCGCCTGAAATATTATCTTTTATAAAATAAAATCTCTTAAAGCTTCGTTTTGACTTATTAAGCCTGATAAGATCAGTGTATATTGGTATTAGAGAAAAATAATTTTTAAAATATTTTTTTAAATTTAAACTTGTAAAACAGTAGGGATTGTAGCCTATTTTGATTCTATGTTTTAAAATTTTCCACGGGAGTTTTTTGTGTATTTCGATTATGCTAAAATTTTTACCAGACTGTGAATTTGCTTGAATAGTGTACCTCCCATCTACAAATAAATAATTTTTTTCTTTTAAAATTATAGCAATTCCTGCAGATCCATCAAAATTGGATATAAACTTTAGCCTATCAGGTGTTGAATACTCGCCAAAATACTCATCATTTTTTGGCACAACATATCCGTCAATATCGTATTTAAGAAATTTTTGTCTCAATTTCTTAATTTTAGAAGAAATCATTTTAATCGTTTTTGATATCTCAACCAGCCAGGACTTTTATAAACATTTTCCTCATTTTCTAGGTCCTGGTTGAAGTCGAAAAACTCGTCCTCCTCTCTTACGTAATTATTAATTTTCTTTACAAATTTTTCTGGTAATTCATCAACAAATCTAGAGGAAATACTATCTATCCAATCTCCTTGGAAGAATCTATTCAATGAAAATGATATATAGACTTCATGTTTAGCCCTAGTAATTCCTACATAAGCAAGCCTTCTTTCCTCTTCAAGACCTTTTTGTCCTTTTTCATCAATTGACTTTTGGTGTGGAAACAAACCTTCTTCCCAACCAGGCAGAAAAACTGTATCAAATTCTAGACCCTTGGACGCATGCATTGTCATTAAATTAATTTTCTCTCCATCCCAATCATTATCCACTGATGTAGCTAATGATACATGTTCTAAAAAACTTTCCAAATTATCGAACTCTTTCATTGCATTCAGAAGTTCTTTTATATTTTCTAATCTGTTTTCGTTTTCTAAGTCTTTTTTATTTTTTAAAAATAAAGAATAGCCAGATTCATCTAATATTGTTTGTAGCAACTTTATATGACTAACTTTTTTATTAAGATAATCGTCTCTCCATTTTTCTAATAAATTTAAAAAGTTCAATAATCCCAATTTTGTTTTGGGTGTTATTTTATTCAGGCTAATAAGTTTTTTTGCAGATTTTTCGAGAGATAAATTTTCTTTTTTAGCGTTTTCACTTATTATTTTAAAAGAGCTATCGCCAATTGATCTTTTCGGCACGTTAACAATTCTTTCAAAAGCCAAATCATCTCTACTTTGGTAAACCAGCCTAAGATATGCGATACAATCTTTAATTTCAGCACGTTCATAAAATTTCACTCCTCCTAATATTCTATAAGGTAAACCTATTTTGAGAAATCTCTCCTCAAATTCTCTTGTTTGAAAAATAGCTCTAACTAATATAGCAACATCATTTAACTTATATTTTTTTGAAATTTTATTTTCCACTATTTTTGAGACGCCGATAGCCTCATCCTTACCGTTCTTAAAACAATTAAGGTTAATCAGTTCTCCTTGATTTTGATTCGAATTAAGTTTTTTTCCTAATCTGTTTTGATTATTAGATATAAGTCCAGCCGCAACATTAAGAATATTTTGAGTAGATCTATAATTTTCCTCAAGTCTAATAATTTTAGTATTTTTATAAACCTTATCGAATTCCAAAAAATTTTTTATTTCTGCACCTCTCCAACTATAAATCGATTGATCATCGTCACCTACGCAACAAATATTATTATGGTTTTTTGTTAAAAGTCTTAACCATTTACTTTGTATTACATTTGTATCTTGATATTCATCAACTAAAATATACTTAAAATTTTTAGAATACATATCGTTTATGTCTTCATTTCTTTCAAAAATAGATACACAGTGTAAAATCAAATCGCCAAAATCACATGCATTAAGACCCAAAAGTTTTGCCTGATAAATTTTATAAATTTGTAATAGTTTTTTTTCAAGATTTTCGCTTTTTTTGATAATTACATTTTCGGGATACCACCCAAGATTCTTCCATTTATTAATCAAAGATAATATAAAATTTGGTGAAATCTTTTTTATGTCTATATTTTCCGCATTACATATAGACTTTATTAATCTTAACTGATCGTCTTGATCTATAATTGTAAAATTTTGATTTAAATTTACTGCTTTTGCGTGTCTCCGTAAAATTTTTACACATATTGAATGAAAAGTACCCAACCAAGGAAGACCAATCTCTTTATCATCTAGAATTTTACTAACTCTATTCTTCATTTCTCTTGCAGCCTTATTTGTAAAAGTTACAGACAATATTTGGTTTGGAAATGCCTTTTTATCTTTTAAAATATGAGCAATTCTCGAGGTAAGCACTTTTGTTTTTCCAGAACCTGCGCCAGCAACAATCAATAGTGGTCCAGAAATATGTAAAACGGCTTCCCTTTGATATTTATTTAAGTTATTTAGATATTCAACATTAGGCATTTTAATTAATAATTTAAACTAATATAAATCATTTAACACATTATGAAAAATTTTAAATTTAAATCAAATTTTTTTTTGGGTTTATTAAGTAAAAATATAATAGTTAAGAAATTTAAGAAAATTTCTGAAAATATAAAAAAAATACTAAATTTTCAAAAATTTAGAAAAAACATCACAAAATTATACAATGAATTTTACTCAAATAAATTAAAGATAAATTATTTAATTTTTTTTATAAGTTTATTATTTTTTTACTATCTTATTTACTTATCTTTTCCAGGAATACTGCATAATAAATCAGACCAAAATTACTTTACAGACTTACTTAAGAAGCAATATAATATGGAATTTTCACTAACACCTAATATTACTTATTCAATATTACCAAAACCTCATTTTCAAATAAGTGATGTAATTATATTTAACAACAATAAGAATTTTCAAAAGGAAATTGCACAAATTAAAAAATTCAATATTTATCTTTATCAAAAAAATTTTTTTAAAAAAAGAGAATTAAAAATAAAATTTATAGAACTTTACGAGACAAATTTTTTCATTGATAAGTCTGATGCAAGCTATATAAAAAAATTTCTCAATGCCGGATTTATTGAAAAACCTATTATTATTAAAAAAGCAAACTTATTTTACCAGGATATGGACAAAAGAACTATATCATTCTTAAATTTAAATAAGGTTAATATGGAATATAATGACAAAATTAAAAATGACGTAATTAGTTCTAGTGGAGAAATATTTAATGTTCCTTTTAACATAATCTGGAAACAAGACTTAAAAAAAAAGGAACATATCACAAATCTAAAATTTAAAAAAATTAATTTGAGCATTATAAATTTATCAAAATTTTATGAAAAAAAAAAAGAGAATAAACTACAGGTTTATTTAAATAGATCGAGGTATATAATAGATTACAGTTTACAAAACAAAAATATAGAATTTAATTCTAATAACTCTTTTATCGGCAATAATAAACTTACTTTTATTGGTGAGGTATTTTTAGATCCATTTAGTTTTAATATTAACTCATCTCTTGACCACTTAAAACTTAAAAAGTTAATTTTAAATAGTTCCATTTTAAAGGAAATTCTTTCTAATGATTTTATTCTTAACGAAAACTTCAATGGAAAAATTAATCTAAACATCAAAAAACTTGAAAAAAATCCTTTATTTAACGAATTGAATATAAACTTAAATTTAAAGGGCCAAACGCTAGAATTTAATAATTCGATTTTTTCAAACAAAAAAATTGCTAATCTGATTGTTAAACAGGGTGTAGTATATGAGGAAAAGAATAATCTGATTTTTAAAGGCAATATAGATTTTGTAATTAACGATATTAATAAACTTTATAATAAATTTGTTGTTCCAAAAAAAAATAGGAGTGATTTTAAAAATATTAGTTTTGAAATATTAATTAATTTGACAAATAATGATTTTAAAATTCTTAAGATAACAAACGATAGTTTTAAAGATAAAGAATTTCAAGATATTGATGATTTGATTTATGAATTTAATAGTGGAGGTATTAAAATTACAAATTGGATTGAATTTAAAATATTTGCAAATAAAATAATTTCATCTTACGCAGGCTGAATCATTTTTCTTGGATCTACAATTTTATGATATTCATTTTCATTCATTAGACCGCTTTTAAGGACTTCATTTTTAAGAGTAGTGTTATTTTTTAAAGCTTTTTTTGCAATTTCAGCTGCTTTATCATAACCGATTTTTGGCGCTAGAGCAGTAACCAACATTAAAGAGTTATCTAAATCTTTTTTGATTTTATTTTTATTAGCTTTTATGCCTTTAATACAAAATTTTGCAAAATTCTTTGAGCTATCAGAAATTAGATCGATAGATTGTAAAATGTTATGTGCAATTAACGGTTTAAATACATTCAGTTCAAATTGTCCTTGTGATCCAGCGATCGTAATTCCTGTGTGGTTACCAATAACTTTCACACATACCATAGTAACGGCCTCGGATTGAGTTGGGTTAACTTTACCTGGCATTATTGAGGATCCAGGTTCGTTAGAGGGAAGTGTCAATTCACCATAACCTGCTCTAGGTCCCGATCCAAGAAATCTAATATCATTTGCTATCTTTAATAAACAAACTGCTGTAGTATTAAGAGTTCCAGAAAAATTTACAATTGAATCATGAGCAGCAAGAGCAGCAAATTTATTAGTTGAGGGTTTAAAACTCATTTTTGTTAATTTGCTAATTTCCTTACAAATTTTCTTGTCAAAGTTTTTTTTCGTATTAATTCCGGTTCCTACAGCCGTTCCTCCTTGAGCAAGAAAATATATTTCTTTAATAGCAACTCTAATTCTATTAATACAATCCTCTAATTGTGACTGATAGCCTGAAAACTCTTGTCCAAGTGTCAGAGGTGTAGCATCTTGTAGATGAGTTCTTCCAACTTTAATTATCTTTTTAAATTTTTTTACTTTAGATTTTAACTCTTTGTTTAAAAGAATTAAACTTGGTAATAATTTATTATTTGTCTCTAATGCTATGGCTATATGCATAGCAGTGGGAAAAACGTCATTTGTGGATTGAGATTTATTTACATGATCATTAGGGTGAACTGGCTTTTTTGAGCCTAATTTACCTCCCAAATATTCAATTGCTTTATTTGATATGACTTCATTAACATTCATATTTGTTTGTGTCCCAGAGCCTGTTTGCCAAACTTTCAAAGGAAAATTATCATTAAGCTTTCCTGAAATTACTTCATTTGACGCTCTTATTATCGCATTTGCAATTTTTGAATTAATCTGCTTTTCTTTTTTATGAACAATTGCTGCAGCTTTTTTTATAATCGCAATAGATTTTATTAGAATCTTTTGAACATAAATTTCACCAATATCAAAAAATTTTTTTGATCTTTCTGTAGATGCGCCCCAATATTTGTCATTAGGAACGTTAATTTTTCCAATACTATCGTACTCTTTTCTTATTTTCATTTGGATAAATATATAATTCTTATACATTAAAAAATAAAAGAATCATATAGGAGAGCTATGACTAATTTTGAAAAAGTTGGATTGTTTATGAAAACATTTGGACAAGTAATTAAAAAAAAACCAAGTTTAGGTAATTTAGAAACTAATAGGTTGAGAATAAGCTTGATCGAGGAAGAACTAGATGAACTAAAGTATGCTATTAAAGAAAATGACATTAATGAGGTAGCAGACGCATTGACTGATATATTGTACGTTACATATGGAGCAGGTCATGCTTTCGGCATAAATTTAGACGAGTGTTTTAAAGAGGTTCAAAAATCCAATATGAGTAAACTAGGAAAGGATGGAAAGCCAATTTACAATAAGGATGGCAAAGTGATGAAAGGACCAAATTTTTTCAAACCAAACCTAAAAAAACTGCTTATTTAATTATTTAGTATAAAATTTAAGATCACACTTATAAAATACATTGATACTGTAAAACCTATAAAAAAATTCCAGTACATGAGAGTAACTGTTCTGTTACGTATTCTTCTTTTTCTGACAAATTCTTTATCATCAAGTTCTGATACATCCCTTTCGCCTTTAACAGGGTAATCATATGACCATCTCCAAATCGAATTACCAAATCTTTCGTCCGTATGATTATAAAATCTTATCCAGGCAGCAATATATTGATGTAAAAGATATATAATTATTAGTATGATAAAACTAAACAACATTGCAATAATATTATCCTAAATTTATTTTTTTTAAATACTTAGATTTGACTTTGACACTTTAGTTGATAATTATTTAATGTTTTAATATTATGAAATTTCACAAAAAAAAGCACTTAATATCAATAATTATTTTTATTTTTATAGGTTTAAGTTACTTTATTTTTATTAAGTTTGAAGAAGAGGCAAATAAACAAAAATACAAATCAGAATTATATAGAAAAGTATATATTGTATTTAATAAATTTCCTGACCCAATTAAATCTCTTATTATGATAGCAACAGGACAAAGAAATTACAATAATCTGGCTAATGATTATAATGTTAAGTTTTTACCTGAAACTGAACATATAAAACTCAATCTAAAAAAAATAAAAACTAGTTTTAGTAAAAAAAACGGTTCTACCTTTTTCATAGAAACTTATGACGAATTTTTAATTATCGCATCTAAGAAAGGAGAATTTTATAGAGTAAACCTACTAGACTTAAAAAACGATAAAATTAAAAACATCGATCAAAAACTTGAAGTCAGAAATTTAAAAATAACCCAAGGATCAATAAATGATTTGTTAATCGTTAAAGATAAAATATATGTTTTAAAAGCAACTTTTTACAAAGATTGTAATAATTTACAAATTTTTTTTTCAGATATTAAAGATACATTAAACTTTAAGTTATTTAAATCTTTTGATGAATGTGTTGGAAAAGGATTAGTTGCTGGTGGAATGCAGTATTATAAATACAAAGATCAAGATGGGCTTATTATTTCTACTAGCAGTCCAAGCGTTTCCCCGCAAAGTGCAGCACAAGATCCAAATTCAATCTTAGGTAAAATTTTATTCATAGATTTCAAAAAAAAAGAAAAAACAATGATTTCAATGGGTCATAGAAATCCACAGGGTCTTGCATCAAAAGATAACATTATTTTGTCTACAGAGCATGGTCCCAAAGGTGGAGATGAAATTAATAAAATTATTTATGGCAAGAATTATGGATGGCCAATCTCGTCTTACGGAACACCATACAAAAGTGAAATGAAAGATATACAGGACTTCAAAAAAAGCCATAAAGAATTTGGATTTGAGGAACCTATATATGTTTTTCTAAGTTCGATCGGAATCTCTGAATTAATTTTTCTTCCAAACACATTTAGCAAAAAATGGAAAAACAGTGTTCTAGTAAGCTCGCTTAATGGAAGAAGTATTTATAGGATAAATTTTTTAAATTCAAATTACGAAAATATACTTTATAAAGAACAGATACTAATCGGTGAAAGAATTAGAGATATATCATATAATAAAAAATTTAATTTTATAATTATGGCTCTTGAGGATTCTGGTGTTGTTGGTCTGTTAAGTGAAAAAAAATAACTATCTGCTTCAATAGGAAAGACCATTGCATCTTGATTACTAATATTAATTAATTTTAAATTATAGAAACTTAAAATTTTTTAATATATTTTTGAAAAATTTAATCATTTTTTCTCAGGGGCGTTCTGTTGCCAGGTGCCCCGAACCCCGTAACTTAATTAAAATTAATTAAGCTGCAAGTGCAAATTTATTATTTGCAATTATAAATAGTCCGT
>MDSZ01206984.1_pt1 | contig 23864 bp, 14 predicted proteins | sample 811201 | NCBI WGS metagenome assembly MDSZ01 (sample SAMN05326647, study PRJNA326480) | marine metagenome | isolation source: seawater | place: Indian Ocean: North | collected 2010
AAACTGCCTTGTTTTGTGTTTTTTGAATTGAACGAAGAAGATATTTTTTGTCAGCGAACCGACCCAAATTTCAACACCCTTCTTCGTTCGGGGGGGGGGGGCCTTTTTCACCCTCGTCGTCCCGGGGAAAGGACGATCACGAACGAAAAGGAAGAGACGACGACGACGACGACGACGACGACGCCCGCGCGCGAACGATTCCTTTCTCGAGCGGTCTCTCCGTCGACTCCTCGATCGGCGAAGACACTCGAGAGCGCGACGCTTTGCGCGGTGGACAACGAGCGAAGAAGGACAAACGAATCGATTCCGCGCACCTTTTTTGTGTTCAACAAAACGACTTTGACAAGAAGAAAAGAAGAGAACGGGGCAGGAAGAGGGGTTTCTTCTTCTTCTTCTTCTTCTCGAAAACGCGCGCGAGACCCCTCCCCTCTCTCTCGCTCGTGGAATCGAGTTCGAAAGACCGCTCTTCTCGTTCCGTCGCCGTCTATAGACGGCGTCGCAGAGTGTGGCGTTTTGTGTTTTGTATCTCGTTTTCTTTTTTTGGAGAAACCCAAACAAAAGAAGGGTGTTGACATTTTTTCCCAAAAGGAAGAAGATGTTCAAAATAAAAAAAAAGGTGAAAAAAAACCAAACGATGATTTTTTGTCGCGCAAAAATTCTCCAAAAAAGAGGAAAAGTCCCCAAAAGGAGCACTTTGAGCACAAAGCCGCGCGGATAATACAGAGCACGCGCGCGCGCGCAGGGGTGTTGGGGATGCGCGAACGATGAGAGCGGACGAAGACGCGTCGACGTCGACGATGTCGGAGAGACACGGGCGCTTACCGAAAGAAATCGACTGGGAACACCTGGACAAATCCAAGTTCTTCTCGAACGGCGTCGGTGCTTTTTCTTTAGCCACTTTAGCGTTATATCCATTATCGGTCGTGAAAACGCGACAGATGCTCGAAGGGACGAAAATCCAAACGCCGTTTAAAGACGTGGTTAAAAATGTCGTCAAAGATCGAGGGTTTAAAGGCTTGTACGCGGGATTCGGGACGGTCGTGTTCGGAGCGATACCGCTGCGAATGGTGTATTTATCGACGTTGGAGTATACCAAAGGAAACGCGAGGATGCTGTGCGAGAAGTACGAGGTGGACGAAATGTATTACGGGGTCGCGGATGCCGCTGGAGGGGCGACGGCATCATTCGTGAGTCAGACGCTAGGTACGCCGATAGATATCATCAGTCAGAGGCAGCAAGTGAGCGGGCTGAGACACGCGAACTTTACAAAGGATGGGACGTTGAGTTCGGCTTCGTCGTCGGGGGCGAGGAGTAACAGCGAGGTGAGTAATACGGTGTTTCGCGGATATAGGAATGGGTTCCACGCCTTCAAAGAAATATTGGGAAACGAAGGTATGAGAGGTTTGTATCGCGGGTACGTCGCGTCCGTGGCAACGTTAGTTCCATCCAGTGCCATTTGGTGGGGGTTTTACGGGACGTATTCGAGGGTGTTTTGGAACCAGTACACGAAGATGTACGGCGATGAGAAATTGAACATCATCGAGGACGACGAGTTAAACATCGACGATATCGACGATAACGTGGCGGTTGGGGTTACAGCGCTTAGCGGGTTGTGCGCTGGGATGAGCTCGGGGTTCATTACGACGCCTTTGGATGCGGTGAAAACGCGGTTTCAAGTTTTATCCGGACAGCAACAAAATATCGATACTACTACTACAACAACAACTACTACTACCACCACCACTACAACTACTAGCAACAACAGCAGGAATACTAGCAATCACATTAGCAATACTAAAAGGATGACAATTACGTCTGTGGCGACGGACTTGTATCGAAAACACGGCATCCGGGGGTACTTTCGAGGTGTTTTACCGCGAATGGCGAGCGTTTCGTTGTGGGGGACGACGATGGTTTCCTTATTCGAAGCTTTGAAAAGATCGGCGGCGGCGGAATCGGCGGCTAAAGCCGCCACTGCACGCAAAGAAGAAGGGGTCGACGATGGTTAGGTATTATTTATGTGCAACTAAGAATATATGTTATAGACAGAATTGATTTTTTCGCACTCACGCACCAATCGAACTCCGCAAATTTGCAACCATGTCTTTAATCGTCGCAATCTTCTGATCCAATGTCACGGACTCGTTCGCATCGTCCACCCATTTAATGAACGTCGTATAGAACACCTCAATCAATGTTTCCTTTGCCGCTTGATTTCTCTCTTCCGTCGTCTTTTTCACCATATCTAAATGTTCAAGCGTTCGCGCGGTGTGCTGGTCCATGCGATTTACCACACGAGTAATCTCGGAATAAGTATTCTCAATCATTTCTCGTAAGCGCGGATCCATGTCAGGATCTAATTGGATATTCATACCGTCTGGGGAAATCATTTGTTGCGTAGGCCGAATCGCCATTCCTTCCTCTTTCATTGGCGTCTTGTCGTGCGCTTCTTTTCCTCCCTCCGAGAGGAGGTGTTCTCCTCTTTTGTCTTCTTCGTTTGCTTCTTTCCCTTTTGCGTGCGGCGACGACTCGCTTTCACTCACGGTCGGCGCTGTCTCTCTTTCCTCTTCGTCGTTCTCTTCTCCTTTTCCTTCTTCTTTGCGCTGCCGTTTCTTAGACCCGCGCGTGTTCACCGTCGTCGGCATCGTCGCTCCTCTTTTCCTGATCGTCGGAAGCTTCATCGTCGTATTTTTTATGGCGCGACGATGTGATGCGCGATAAAAAGAAATACCACTTTTTGAAAACATATGGTAACAATACATGTGCGTCATGGTTCACTACTACATCTACTACGCTATGCCCAATGCTATTGCTAAAGAGCTATTGCTAAAGAGCTATTCTCAAATTCCGTCATTTCGCTTCGCTTTCCCACTCTCTAGGGCAAATTTTCCCGTCTCGATTTTTATCGAACACCTCGAAAACCAAGTCGACGGACTCGGCGTCCGCCGCTTCGCCGCTGCCGACGGATTGGATTTCTTTGCGCACGCGTTCTCGATCGGTTATGGGATGGTTCTCGAGTTGTTTTTGTTTGGTAATGTCGTCTCGTAAAACGTCGTCCAAATTGTCCAAGTTGACGAGAACGTATCGCAGCGCCCTGAGCTCCCTTACATTTTTCTCGTGTTTGCCTCCGCCGAAAAGGGAAGGGATGAAGGTGGATCTGCTTTGACGAGTGAATGCGCCCCACAGACCAACACCGATGGCGCCCATTGCAAACGAGATGGCGGAGAATGCACCGGTGAGGCCAATGGCACTGTCTTCTAAACCGTGCGGAACGTTCATGCCCATGGCAGCAGCCGGTAAACTCGCCGCGGCGCAGCTCATACCTAAAATCGTCGCGCGAAGGTTCAAACGAACGACTCGGTTTCTATCCACATCGAGTTGTAATTCCCACACCTCTCGTGTCGCTTGCAACGCATTTTTCAACTCTAATACGCGACCACCCATCGCCCTCGACCGTCCCGCGTGTGAGGTTAACAGCTGCAACACGTTGTTAATATTTTTGTCTTTGTGTGAACTGGCATCTAGAGATGAAGAAGGAGAATTGATTGTCTCACCATCACCATCACGACCACCACCTCTTCCTCGTTCCAAATCAAACGAAAACTCATTCCGCAACGCCTCGTCCAACATCTGATGATGCTCCCGGATATCCGTATCGATCTCATCTAACGCTTGCTTCAACGGCAACAATCTTTGAAATTGCCCGACGGACATCTCGAAATCCGCGCGTTCGCCGTTACTCTCCGCCGTATTCTTCAACGGTTTCGTCACCGCGTCTACGAGCATACCTAACCGGCCTAATTTCAGCTCTAACTGCGTCGAGGCTTCGTTTAAACACGCTTCAGCTGCCAACTGAGGAAACGAATAATACTCTTCTTTCATCGTCGATGTCGCCATCGACACTTTCTGCGCCACCGCTCGAGAACTCGCCGAGTCCTTCTCGAACAAGTGCATGCACTCTTGTCCAATAACCGCGCTGAATCTATTCGTCCTCAGTATCGAAAATTTTTCTCTCCGCACCATGGTTGCTGGCACGCCGGTAAACTTATCCGCGACGTGTTCTAACAGAGACACATCTCGCGCGTGGATGCTGTCTAATATCAGTTTTTGGTTTCCTTCGCGTTCGTTGGACGTGTACGTTTTCCCCAATTTGTCCACTATTAACGACGACGTTTTACTGCTCCTGTTTGCGGACGACGACGTTCCTCCTGCGTCGGCAATACTACCGCGCGAAGCGGATGATAATACCGATGAGTAGCGATGGCCCCATCCGGTACCACGCAGCGCGCTTCGCGCGGCGCGGCGCGACATGTCTTCTTCTTTTTCTTCTTCTTCTTCTTTTCACCCTTTGTATGAATACACAAAAGCGCGCTTTTCTTTGAAGGCATTTTTGATGCTTTTCCAATTCCCTTTTCCAAAAAGAAAGGAATTCACCACGCGATTGGAAATTGATGATGCCACAAATCGCGCGCGCGCACACAGAGAAAGATGATGAAGCCAAAAGTCGTTCTGGGTGACGGTGACGGTGGTGGTCGCGTCGCGCGTCGCGGCGTCGAGACGCGTATCTCTTTATCGCGGCATCACAAACGACGGCGGGAAGCGCGTGGACGACCGTCGAGAAAGAAAGATGGCGACACGAATGCCACAAAAGAGGACAAGGAGACCACCACGAAAGCGCCGCACGATGCGTTGGCTCTCCGATGGGAGGTGTGCGCGCATCGAATAGTGATAGGACTGGAGCAGATGACGCGAGCAGAGAGAGACCAAAGGCCACTGGACGCGCAAATGGTCGCGAAGAAGTGCTTGAGGAAAAACTTGAGTCCCACTTTGATAACGCGAGCGCGCGAATGGAAGGCATTGGTGTTACACAACGAAGAGAGAAAGGTCATCGCGGAGACCATTTTATCGATGGAGGTGAAGAAAAGAGAGCTGGCGTGGCACCTGGAAGATGTTTTGGACACGAACAAGGAGAAATATAAGACGTACTTGGTGGAAGGGGAGATGTGGGAGAGGCTAGCGGAGCATCCTCCCGGAGTAGCCGTGGAGGATGTTTTGACGGTTGAAGAGACAGCGATAGCGCTGCTCACGCTATACGAGGCGCAGATAAAGCGCAGCGACATCGTCGACGCGCTGGAGAAAATTGTGCCGCAGACGAGTAAAGTTTTGGATGAACACGCTGTAAGAGTAGAGTTCCCGTGGGCGGACGTTCCTGCAATAAAATCGGCTGACATTTTATCCAAGTGGTTATCAGTTCAGTATTGGACAGCGCGAAAGCTCGTGGAGCAATACGGGCTAGATTTTACGGAGGATTTTTTGCTTGCTTTGAATAAAAGAGGGCCGATATCGCTTCGCGCGAACTTAGCCGTGAATGACGGCGAGGACTTTCGCAGAGTGACGAACATCATCGAACGAGAGAATAACGACGACGATGTATTATTTAAGAAGGTACCTTTTGAGACCGAAGAGGATCGGTTATTGGCGTTTACCGTGAGCGACGCGTTTCGAATATCACCGGAGAGAGACCCACACTGGTTTGACGGACGATACGAGATTCAAGATATAGGCTCGCAATTCATCGCGAGCAGTTGTCGCGCGAGTAAAAACGATCGAGTCCTCGATTTTTGTTGCGGAAATGGAGGTAAAACGCTCGCTCTCGCGGCAAATGGTGCGTTCGTGACAGCGCACGACGTCGACCAGAGACGAATGAAACATTTGGAAGCGAACGCAAAGCGGGCAAAAGTGTCGCACTTGATAACAACCGTTTCCGACGCGAACGAGTTGAAGAAGAATGGATACTATTACGATTCGGTTTTAGTCGATGCGCCATGCTCGAGCGTAGGCGCGTGGCGACGCACGCCATCTTCTCGCTGGCTTGCAAAAGAAGAAGACGTTCAAATGTTTTCAAAGCTGCAACTGGAAATTTTATTTGAAGCGGCGAGCATTCAGTTCGAAAATAGAAAGCGTTTGGCGACGAAAAAGACGACAAAGACAACGACGCTCGTTTACGCCACGTGTTCTATATTTCGAGAAGAAAACGAAGACATCGCGAGAGCATTTGAAGCTTCCGATATTTTCATGGAAATGGGATACGAGCCGTGGCCGTTCAAAGAAGAAGAAGAAGAAGAAGAAGAAGAAGAAATCTCACGCGGATATTCGATACCAAGGTTGCTCCCGCACGAGAAGCAGCTGTTTCCGAACCTTCACGAAACGGATGGTTTTTATATCTGTCGCTGGAAAACAACCGAATAGAACGCTGCAGAAAGATGTAGACAGATAAAATAGCATAGTCGTAGTAAATAGCATTGATAGATAGATTGGTGACTCTAAGGATTGGTTTATGTACACACGTATCACGTTTGAGCTCTACAAGTTTACTGTTGTACAATACTCTTCTCTCTCTTACTGGCAAAACGTCGCTCCAACTTGCGTTCGCATCAGCCCTCTCTTCAACGCGTTGAAGTGTAACTTTGCCCAGTTCGCTTTGCCTCCATCCTTCTTCATGTCCACTAAAAATTGATTCGCCACTGCCTCCGGCACGATCTTCAACTCTTTCCCCGTGCTCATCGCCAAAATCTGCACCTCCGCCGCTCTCTCCAAATAATACAAATCGTCGAACGCCTCCGCGACGGAATCCCCGCAAACGATAACTCCGTGATTCGCGTGCATTAGCACTCTTTTCCCATCCATGACCTTCACCAACCTGTCTCCTTCTTCTCTATCCAAAACCAACCCGTTAAACGTTGGATCGTACGCCACGTCTCCGGCGAACCGCAGCGCGTTTTGATGGCACATGTGTAACTTAAAATCTTCCGTGCAACACAGCGCCGTCACGTTCGGCGTGTGCGTGTGTAATACGCATATCACACCCGTCGCGTGAATCGCCGCGTGAATAAAAAATGCCGTCGCGTCGATTTCGCCTTCGCCTTCCAACACGTTCCCTTTTTCGTCCAGCATGAGTAAATTCGACGCCGTCACTTCGTCCCACAAAAGGCCGTACGGCACGCACAAAAACCGATCGGTCGTCCCGGGCACCATCACGGTCAGGTGATTGCATATGCCTTCGTTCAAATCCATCTGGTTGCACAAATGGTACGCCGCGGCTAAATCGCACCTCGCTTGCCACGCGACCGGGTCGTACCCGTCCGGTTTCCCGTACTCGGTCGTTCGCGGGAGCGTTTTGCTCTTTTTGACGCGTCGTTGTTTTCCGTCGTCAAAGTCGTCTTCGGCGGCACCGATTTTTGGATAGTGTCCATTCGACATGATGATGATGTAATACAAAATGATTTACGCACAAAAAGTAATAAGGAAAAAAATGCTTTTTGCGCTCTCTCTCTCTCTCTCCCTTCTTCTTCTTCGTCTCTTTTCGAAAAGACAACAAAAACGCGTCTTCTGCGCGGCGGGGTGTTGTTGTTGTTGTTGTTGTTGCAGAAGCAGCTTTCTTCTCGGGAGAACGAAAGAAAGGAAGGAAGGAAGGAAGGAAGGAAGACGACAAAGTGTCGAAGAAGAGACACAAAAAATGTCGCTTTTTTCCGAGATAAAAATGTCCCCCTTTTTTTTTTAAACAAAACTCAATAAAACCCTAAATAAGGGTGTAAAGAAGGTGGGGAAAAAATGTGTTCACTTTTTGTATTATCTGGATTAATCTCTCGTCTTTTTTCTCTCCCCCGCCGCCGCCGCCGCCGGTTCGAGGAGGAGAAGAAGAAGAAGAAGAAGGAGAAAAATGACCGTCGCCGCGCTCGCGATGATGATGATGATGATGACGACGACGACGCGCTTTTTCGATGCCACGACGCGCTTTTGCGAATGCGACGCGCGGGATGAAGATGATGATGATGATGATGATGATGATGATGATGATGATGATGAAGAAGAACTCGGCCGCATCGCGTCGCTGTGCGAACGGCTGGAAATGCACCTCGTCGCGGACGAGAAAGAAGCCGTGGCGCTGACGAGACGCGTGGTGGAGACCATCGAGAAGGAGGCGGCGGCTTTTTTGTCGTCGTCGGCGTTAAAAGTGAAAGGAGGAGACAAAAGGGAGAGACGGGCGAAGGCGGCAAAACGCGTCTTGACGCAACACCACGCGGAGCGTTTACTCCAGAAGATGCTCGTGAAAATGTTGAAAATAGGGGAAGAAGAGATGGCGGGGAAAATTGGAGACGGAATCGAACAGCTGTATAGGTTAGGGAAGGAAAGAAAAGAAGTGCGTACTTTTCGGATGGAGAAGAAATCGATGGTCGCGGACGCGACGGCGTCGGCGGCAGAAGATGACGAGTATTCAGACGCCGATGCCGACGACGACGAGAGAACGGTCGAACTTAGAGAGGTGGCGTGTAGTCAAGTCGGCGCGGATGCCACGAAAAGAAATCCCGAGGTTCAACTGTTTCGAATGCAATTCAATAAAGGCGTGGAAGTTCGCGTACACGAATCGAGTTGGTCGGATGCAGGTTTAGCGTGGCGGATTTGGGGTAGCGCGAAAGTCGCCTTCAAAGTAGTAGATCGTAGTGCATATTTTAGAGATAAGAACAAGACGTATTTGGAGTTAGGAAGTGGGTGTGGTTTAATAGGTGCGGCTATTGCGAGCTTAGGTGGACGGTGTACGGTTACGGAAGGTGCGCCGGGCGCTTTGACAGCTTTACGCAAAACTGCAGAGGGCGTCAACGATGTCGCGAAAACGGAGGCCATGAAGGTTGCCTTTCTGGATTGGAGAGACGATTTAGCCACGCTCGAGGAAGAGAAGAACGGTACCGTTGAACGCATCGAAGACGTTCCCAACAACAACAACAAGTCAAATTTATCGTGCAATTTCGTGCACGCGAACAAGGCGACATTCGACAACGCGCACGTTACCATGCGTTTACCGGAAGACGCTCGTTTCGACTGCGTCGTCGGCTCGGATTTAGTGTACGACCAACAACACTGTGCCGCCTTAGCGGCTGCGATCGCCAGACGTTTAAAACGTCCACACGGCGAAGCCATCATTTTTCTCGCCGTTCGAAGCGAAGAGCTGCTCATGGCGTTTAGCAAAAAATGTGGCAAACGAGGTCTTTCCGTCGGCGTCTGCGCGCCAATCGAACCGAACGAAAATCTAGAAGATTTTTCCAAAACCACCGGAGGCCACGCGCACAGAGCGTTACCAGAATCCGCGGACGAATACTGGAACGCAGTCGCCAAAGCGTTCTCGGAATGTTTGCTCTCCTCCAGAAACGACTTTGACTTTGACTCGTCGTCGTCGTCGTTTGCACCTCTCGGGGTGTCGTCGTCCTCTTCCTCCTCTTCCGGCTCTACGCCGGGTTTCGCAAAGGACGCCGCCGCAAAACTCGAAGGCCGTTTTGCCATGGTCCGCGTCACTCCGCGCGACCAACACCAAAATCACGCGTAGGCGGCGACTTTCCGTCTTCTCGTTCCGTCCTCTGAGACTGCGGTGGTGATACTACTACTACTACTACTACTAATAGATGACGACGATGCCGTTGTTTCGCGCGTATTTTCAAACAGAGTATATAGTGCAAATAGAATACTCGTACTCGTAGTGAACACCACACTCTTCTGCGACAGAGATGATGATGATGCTACTACTACTACTACTCATAGATTTTACGGGATGTGCCGTTTTGTTTCGCGCGCGTATTTTCAAACAGAGTGTGGAAATAGAATAGAATAGCTCGTAGTACTCCTACCTAGTATGTAATAGTGAACACCACATGTTGTTGTTGTTGTTTTGTTTGTGTGCCACTTTTTTGTTCTTTTTTTCCTCCTCACAAAAAAAAAAGAGAGAAAAAAAAAATGCCGTCGTTTTTGTCGTCGTCGTCCTTTTCTTCTTCGATCTTGTATCATCATCATCGTTGGGCAAAGTTGGTCGTCGTCGTCGTCGTCGTCGCGCTGTCGTTGTTCGATGGTCTCTTGGCGGAGTCGTCGTCGTCCTCGTCGTCGTCTGGTTTGGACGAGGAGACGGACTGGTCCAACGAGATCTCCGACAACACGAGGAACGTGGTCTTCGGGATCAAATGCGGATGCTGCAAAGCGGTGACCGCGGAAATTGGATTCCAATTCGACGAGATACGCGAGCAGACGACCGTCAAGGTCACACCACCGACGCCAACAACCTCGAAAGAAGAAGAAGAAGAGATGGACAAAGAAGAGAAGAAGAAGGAAAAACTCGGGAAGTTTCGATCGAAATACGTCGGACTGTTCGAGGAGAAACTGCAGGCGTCGCTGGATCGCATGTGTCGACCACCACCGACTGTGAGAACGAGCTCGACGCGCGCGATTGAGAAATCGACGTCGGTGGCGAAACGGTGGCGATATTCGAAAGACGGTGCGAAGGCGATTCAGAATTCGATGATGCACATCAACACGTTAGGAAGGAACGCGACGGAGGAGGACATGAAAGAAATGGAAAGGGTGGTGTTAGGGATTCAATTGTTTACGAACGACGCGAACAAACACTTTCGTAACCCGAACCCGAAAGTCGCCGAGAACAGCGGCGGGACGAACCTGATGGCGGATTCGTTCGTCACCGCCGAACTCCTCGACGCGTGTCGTCGAATCGCGGAAAGTTTAGAACTCGAAGACCAACTGGACGAGGCGAAGAAAAACGGCGAGTTTGGGATCAACGAACAACACAAAACGTGTTTAGATTTGGACTATTGTAAAGTTCGCAAGGGAGGCGCGAAGGCGAAAGATACGCGAACGAGCGAACAAAAAGATCGCGACGAAGCGTTGGAAAGAATGAAAAGACTGTTCGTGACCGAGGAAGAAATGAACGAGTTCAAGAAGAACAACCCGTCCGCGTTCGAAGACAACGACGGGGTAGATCCACTGGATGAAACCTTAGACGGTGGTCCCGTACCGCCCAAAACGCCCCGACCGCGCGAAGACCGTCGAGAAGAAGAAGAGCTCTAATCCCTCCTCGTCACCAAGCCGCCGCGTTCGAGACAAAGAAAGAAAGAAAGAAAGAAAGAAAGAAAGAAAGAAAGAACGCAAAGCGGGTAAAGGTGGTAAAGGTGGTCTTTTTGTGCGTCGTAGTCAACTTTTTTTAGTACGCAGCGCTCTTATTTGCATACGTAGTATTATTAGCTTCTCTTCTTTTTCGTTTCTCTTCTTTCTTGTTAAAGTCTCTTACGTACATAGTATTTACAGGTGTTTTTTACCCCGCCAAAATCGTCCAAAATTTTCGTCCTCCGACTCTCGTAAATAATCCCCACAAAATCATCGTCCTTTTTTTTTCGTCGTCGTTTGTGCGTCGTCGTATTGGTGCAGAGAGAGAGAGGAGGCTTTGCGCTTTGAGAAGACGCAAAGAGAGACCACTGTGTTGCACACGACTTTGAGAGGCGTCGTTGTTTTTTTTCGGCGGGGTCTTTTTTTGTTGTTGGTGTCGAAGGGATTTTTGCATTAAGATCACTTGCGCCCCGCGAAGAGAGAGAGAGAGGCGAAAGGTCTCCAATACTACATGAACCACCGCGCGATTGCGCTCTATCGAACCCTCAGTACGAGAGCTTTGACACCACCACCACCACCACCAAGACTGACAACACCGTCGTCGTTTACGTCGTCGTCGTTTGCGTTGTCATCATCATCATCGATACTACGGCGACTCAAAGTCATGTCGTCGTCGTTTACGTCGTCGTCGCACCGATGCAATGTGCCCGCTTTTAATGGTCGGGTGTTTCCTTCCGTTCCCATGACGATGCGTCGGCGACACCCGACGAAAAGCATCATCGATGGTGTCGTCGCGCGGGACAAAAGAACCCCGGGGACGACGACGACGACGACGACGATGACGACGTTCGCGTCGTCGGCGCCGCACAGTAGCGCGTCGCAGCACCAAAACCGGGAACGGGAACGCGAAGAATTCGACGGGACCACGAGCCCCCCCGGGGAGGACCAATTGGTGGAAAGATTCAACTACGTCGGGGCCCAGTTCGTGCGAAGCAACGGGAAAGCGGTGCGGAACTTGTCGAGCAAAAACGGGACCGCGAAGAAGTCGCAAGAGAAGAATAAGATGGCACTGGAAGAACCGAAAACAAGAACAACAAGAACAACAACAACAACAACAAGAACAACGGCGGCGACGACGAAAAACGGGACCGGGGTACACGGGGAGAGAAATCCTGGCCAGACGGTGAAAAGAAGCGTGGGGAGGCCGAAAGAGAGTGACTTCGCGGCGGTATCGACGAGTAGCGCGACGGACGAGGACGCCGACGGCGCAGGAGTCGGCGACGAATCGAACGAAACTCTGATACCGACCGGGTTGAGGGAAGAAGTGTTTTGCGTGACGACGGTGGAAGACGCGAAACACGCGGTGGCTATTTTGAACGAAAATTTAGGCACAGACGAGGAACCGAGGTATCACGCGTTGGATACGGAAGTATCGCACATTGATGTGACGTGTCAAACGCCGGTTGGCCACGGGAACGTGATTTGTTTCTCCGTATTTGCAGGCCCCGACGTAAACTTTGCGAAACCTGGGGAGGCGAAGAAATCTTTATTGTGGGTCGATTTGTTAGATAAAGACAACGTGCGATTTCACCAGGAGATTTTCGACGTGTTTACACCGTACTTAGAAAACGATAAAGCGAAGAAAGTTTGGCATAATTACTCGTTCGATCGCCACGTGGTTGAAAATCATGGCATTCGTCTCGGCGGATTTGCTGCGGATACCATGCACATGGCGAGACTGTGGAATACGAACCGAAAGTTGGACGGTGGGTATTCTCTGGAAGCGTTGACGTCTGACGCGGACGTAATGGCAGACTGTGGCGAGATGCTTTCCGCATCGGAAACGATGATGCGGGCCAAGTTGGGGATGAAGAAAATTTTCGGGAAACCAAAATTGAAAAAGGACGGGACGCCTGGTAAAACCATCGAGTTACCGCCCATGGAAGTGATTCAAACGACCGAAGATTCTCGAGATCGATGGATTGAATACGCCGCGTTGGATGCCATGGCGACGTGGTTTTTGCGCGAATCCTTAGAGGCGAAATTGCGAGGGATTTCCTGCGACGCGTGCCCGATTTTGTCCTCCAAACCTCAGTTCAAGAAATCAACAACTTTATGGGATTTCTACACGCGATACACGCGACCATTCGGTAATCTTCTCACCCAAATGGAACGAAATGGCATGCGCGTTGACTTGGAACACTTGGCCAATGCGGAAAAGTTAGCCATGACCGACAAGAAAGTCGCCGAGGAGTATTTTCGCGAATGGGCGGCGTCCAAATGCGAGGACGCAAAGTACATGAACGTCGGTTCAGGATTACAAATTCGTCAACTTTTATTCGCGGGTGCAAGAAACAAACGAGGCAACGATAAACCTGGCGTGGAGAAAACGAGAGAGTTCACGCAAGAATCGCAAGAATGGCTCGAGTGGGACGCCAACGGTAGAGAAGGCAAAGCGCCGAAAAAGACGGCAAAGATTACTTTACATGGGATAACGAAGAGACCGTTACCAGTGTTGACATATACCGCGACGGGTCTACCGGCTGTGTCGAGTGTTGTTTTGCGACAGTTAGCCGGTAAACCCGGCGCAGCTCGAAAAGTTTGCGACAACTGGGACTCCTTACCAGAGGAGGATAAAAGGAGTGAAAAATTATCCAAGATTTGCGGCGCGGCGTTCGAGGCGTTCGGAAGAGGTTTCGAAGGCGCGCGAGCGTGTGCAGCCATTGATGCACTCAACGATCTCGCTGCAGTCGATACTTTGTTGTCCAATTTTATCATTCCGTTACAGGGTGACGATATTCGAGGCCCAGAAGGACGCGTACACGGCGCAGTGAACATCAATACCGAAACTGGTCGATTGTCGGCGCGAAGACCTTCGTTACAAAACCAACCAGCGTTAGAGAAAGATAGATACGGAATTCGGCGAGCATTCACCGCAGAGGAAGGCAAAACCTTGATCGTTTGCGATTACGGACAATTGGAACTTCGTTTGCTCGCGCATATGGCGGATTGTAAATCCATGAAGGAGGCGTTTGTTGCGGGTGGCGATTTTCACTCGCGAACGGCGCTCGGAATGTACCCGAAAATTCGAGAAGCGATGGATAAAGGTGAATGCTTACTGGAGTACGGACCAAAACGCGAAGGCGAAGTCGAAGATGATGCTCAACCGCCGTTGCTAAAAGACCTGTTCGCCGCGGAAAGACGTAAAGCGAAAGTGTTGAACTTTTCCATCGCGTACGGTAAAACCGCTCATGGTTTGGCGAAAGATTTCGGAACAGATTTAGAAGAGGCGAACAAAACGGTCGATTTGTGGTACTCCGATCGTCCAGAAGTTCGATCGTGGCAAGAAGTGCAACGGGCACACGCAGAAAAGCACGGTCACGTGCGGACTTTGTTAGGACGAACCCGATCTTTACCGAACGCGAAATCGAGAAACGAACAGTTTAAATCGCACGCTTTGCGCGCGGCGATTAACACACCCATTCAAGGCGGTGCGGCGGATATCGCGATGTTGGCCATGTTGAAAATTCAAAGGTGCCCACGATTACGCGATCTCGGGTATAAGCTGCTCATGCAAATTCACGACGAAGTTATCTTAGAAGGTCCGATCGAGCACAAGGAAGAGGCGTTGGCGTTGACAAAGGCGCACATGCAAAATCCATTCGAGGACGCCACCGGCGAGAACGTGAACTTGTTAGACGTCGAGTTAGTTGTCGATGGCGATTCCGCGAAGACGTGGATGGACGCAAAGTGAATTGAATATGTATTGTACAAAAGCTATCGTATAGAAATCTAAAGTTAAAAATCCGCATCTAAAATCTTTTGCATGAGCGCGTCTTTCCGCAGAGCCTCGAAGTACCAACTTCCAATACCTACACCAAACGAGAGCACTAAAAGCGTCATGAACCCTAAAACAGCCGTCACGTCTTCAATATTCCCCTGTTGATCATCCATTCCATCTACGTCTAACGTTCGCATGCCCGGAACGGAATAAATATCTACTTTTGACTCAACCATTTCGTCGTACGTCTTAAAATCCATTCCTATTGGTTTCCTCGTGTCGTAAAATTCTAGTAAATCTCGGCATATTCTCTTATTGCGCACTCTGTTGCTATTCACGCTTTGAACGAGCGATAAACGTTCTTCAATCCGCGTCAACTTTTCATTCGCAAAAGTCATCTTCGTCTGTCCTTCGATCTTTGCCACCGGCATCGTCAGCTTCTTCTCCACAGCCATCCTCTTCAACGTCTGAAACAACGCCTTGTACGTAAACTTCGTCCTCTCTCCCATCTTATGCAGAATATCTTTCCTTTCTACGTCGACCTCACCGAACGGCCAATTCCGCGCTACCTTTTGTAGCCACGCTAATTTCGCTGGCACGAACGTCACGTTCCATCGGACGAGGAATACGTTTCTGTCTACGCTCGATACGTTTTCGATTTCCGATTCCACCTCCATCAAATCCGTATTCTGCCTTCGCTCCATTCTTTCTTGCATCATCTGAAACTCTTCTTTGCTCCCCGTGAATTCAAACACGTCGCTCGCATACATCACGCGGTCACCGATCCTCTCCGAGGGATAAAACGTAGGATGCGACCTCGATTCCTCTCGCAGCGTTTTCGTCACGTCATCGACCGTCGTCTTTTCGTCGTCAAAGTCTCCCCGCGCGGGGACTCCCCTCTCCGTTGGCCCCGTCGCTTTCTTCGGTCGTAATGTCCTCCTCCTCCTCCGAGGGAAAAAGGTCGTCGTCGAGGGGGAGACTTTTTTCGTCGGTCGCGTTTTCGTCGCGACGCCTCCTGGGTGTCGGGGCGGGGCGGGAAAGACCTCCCAAAGCGGTGCGGTCCCGGTCGGCGACATGGTGGTATCTCTCGCGTCTTCAAAAGCGCAACAGAGTCTTTGATATCTCTAATGAGGATACAAATATCTTCCAATTTTTTGGACCCTTTGTAGGGTGTTGAAGAAGAAGAAGAAGAAAAAAGAAAAAAAAAGAAAAAAGAAGAAAAAAGGTACAAAAAAAAGACGACTTTGACATCATCGTCGTCATCCGATGGAACATCACGACCCAAGTGAAGGTGCCGCCAGCGCAGACCAGGATGGCTACGAAGAGCTGGACTCGCAAATCCAGAAGCAAATCGAAGATTTAACGTTGGAAGAAGAAGAAGAAGAAGAATTGGAAGAATTGGAAGACGAAGAATTGGAAGACGACGAGGAAGATTTCATCAATCGCGAGGAAGAAAGAGAAGACAAAACTCCAGCGCACGCGTGCTCGTACTGCGGCATATCCAACCCGGCGTGCGTCGCGAGATGCAAGAAGACGAATAAATGGTTCTGCAATTCGAAAACTGGGGCGTTGCCGGCGTCGTGCATCGTGTTTCACTTGGTGAAATCGAGATCGAATGCTATTTTTTTGCACCCGGACTCGCCTTTAGGCGAACTGGAACCGGCGTGTTACGTGACCGATTCGACGAACGTTTTTAACTTAGGTTTTATCGTGAAGAAAGACGAAGATCCACCAACGGTGGCTTTACTCTCCAGAGATGTGGTTTTACAACCGACTGCGGCGTTAAAAGCTTTAGATTTGGATTTGACGAAGTGGGAGCCGGTGGTTACGGAGGACAAGACTATTTTGAGTTGGTTGGTGAACGAACCGGACGAACGGGAAACAATGCGAGCGAGACAAATAACGCAAGCTCAGGCGAATGCACTCGAAGATTTATGGAAGAGTGATCCGGATGCGACGATTGATGATGTGGAGAAGAGAGATAAAGACGCGGAGCCGCAACCAGTTGCGTTGCGGTACGCGGACGCGTATCAGTATCAGAACGTGTTTGGGCCATTGATTGCGATTGAGGCAGATTACGACAAGTCGCAGAAGGAGAGTCAACACATTGGAAATATAAGCGTGAGATGGGATGTTGGCTTAAACGCCAGGAGGGTGTTGTATTTTGGATTTAATAGCGACGAGGAACATTTGAAAATTCTGTTAGGCGACGAGCTAGTCGCGATTTTGAAGGGAGTGGACGGGAGAGAAATTTGGCGAGGCGAAGGAACCGTGATTCGATATAACGTCAAAGATGAACAGATTGGTTTAGAGTTGAACGCGAGGTCATGCGTGGATGCTCCAGTCCATGTTACGGCTGGGTACGAAATTGAGTTCGTGTGGAAATCGGTGTCGTACGACCGGAGTCAAGCGGCGTTGAAAGCGTTCGCTGTGGACGACACTTCAGTTTCGGGGTACATCTATCATAAACTATTAGGACATGACGTGAACGAAAGCGTCGTGCATTACAGAGGAGCGAACATTGACGTTTCTGGGAAACAGAAATGGTCGGCACCGAATTTACCGGAGTTGAACCACTCTCAAATAGCCGCGGTAAAGATGGTGTTGCAACAACCGTTGTCATTGATTCAAGGTCCCCCCGGGACGGGGAAGACGGTCACTTCAGCGACTATTGTGTATCACTTAGCGACGAAAGGGGATGGTCAAGTCATCGTTGCTGCACCATCGAACGTGGCCGTTGATCAACTTGCCGAGAAAATTGAAAAGACGGGCTTGAAAACGGTCCGAATAGTCGCTCGATCGCGCGAACACGTCAACTCCAACGTGGAACATTTGACGTTGCATTACCAAGTTCAGAGAATAGCGGAGAAGGAGAAAAACGGTCAACTGGCAAAATTGCAACGATTGAAGGATTCAATCGGTGAGTTATCGCAAGACGATGAGAAAAGATATCGCAAAGCTATGAGAAAAATAGAAAATGACATCATTCAAAACGCAGACGTGGTGTGCGTCACCGCGGTTGGCGCCGGCGATCGAAGGCTCGAAAAATATAGATTTCGTCAAGTCTTGTTCGATGAGTCTACCCAAGCTACGGAACCAGAGGCGCTCATTCCAATCGTCATGGGTGCAAAACAGGTCGTCATGATTGGAGATCACTGTCAGTTAGGACCAGTTGTCACCTGTAGACGTGCCGCGAGAGCCGGATTGAGTCAATCGTTGTTTGAACGCTTAATCTTCATGGGCGTCCAACCGATTCGATTACAAGTGCAATACAGAATGCACCCGTGTCTTTCGGAATTTCCGTCCAACGCGTTTTACGAAGGCACGCTACAGAACGGCGTCACGGAAGCTGAACGCGCGGATAGCGAAGAGGTATTCCCGTGGCCCTGTCCGTCGAAACCGATGATGTTTTGGGCGCAAATGGGCGTCGAAGAGATGTCCGCGAGCGGATACTCCTATTTGAACCGAGGTGAAGCGTACGCTGTGGAGAAAATTGTCACGCACTTGCTTCAAAACGGCATCTCACCGGACGAAATCGGCGTGGTTACCCCATACGAAGGTCAAAGAGCGTATGTCGTCAATTATTTAACCAGAACTGGGGTCTTGCATCCAAGCATTTACCAAGAAGTTGAAGTGGCTTCCGTAGATGCGTTCCAAGGACGCGAGAAACAATACATCATCGTCACATGCGTCCGATCGAACGACCGTCAAGGCATCGGTTTCTTAAACGACCCTAGACGTCTCAACGTCGCGTTAACTCGTGCTAAACTCGGTTTAATGATGGTCGGCAACCCGAAAGTCTTAGCCAAACAACCACTGTTCAGAGACATGTTGCAACACTTCCGAGACAATAAATGCCTCGTCGAAGGCAACAACATCAACCAACTCAACGAGTGCATGGTCGCTTTACCTCAAGCCCGATGGAAAACGCGCGGTGCCGGTCTCGCGCGGTTTCGTGCCAAACAAACAATCGATGAAGAAAACGCGAGTGAAAATTACAACGTTAACGTCGATGATGACGTCGTCGATGACGGTTACAACTGGTCCGGGAAACGAAATTTGAACACCGCGCCTCGCGTCGGCGCCCAAAACATTGGATTTTACAGTAACGCCTCCGCGCACGACGATGACACGGATTCTCAATACGCCGGCTCTGTCTTCGGAGAGAGTTTATACGGAGGATCCAAATCCGACATCAGCGGGAGCGAATACGGGGACGCCTCAGGGCCCGGGTATAGGTACGATTGAGAGGTCTGAATAAGAAAGAAAGAAATTTACTTTGTACCAGGTACTTCAGTTGTACTATAAAAACACCTCAGAAATACGTAGTATTGCTTTGAATGACTCTTACACGTCCATGGGATCGTCAACATCATCATCATCTTCGTCGTTATCATCGTTATCGTCGGTATCATTCGTAACGCATCAGCGAAGAACAACGAACGCAAATGTCGCTCGTTCCTCGAACCTTACTCAAAAACTACTCTCAAGACAACCTCAAACCTCTCGAATTGAGCGAGAAATCGTCGTTCGCTTCGACGGATTTCTCTTCTCCACAATCCGCCTCTCTGAACGTCTCGGTCACGTCTAACCCGCTCAAAATCGTCGGCAGAGTCGGAAAAATACCAAACCTGTTTGGATTTGCAAACGTGGATGTAGATACTTTGCGCACAATGGACAAGTTTAGAGCCTTGCCACACGAGAGTCAAATGGACTTCAGACACGAAGACAGTCACCGTTTGTGCAGGCAAGGAACGAATGCGTGGGTGACGTTGCATAAAGGCGTGTTGACGTCTGGAAACATTTTAGGCGCGTTAGGGTTTAAAGAGGCGCACGTGGTGAGTAAGATTGGATTGCACGGCGAGTGTGCTAGTCACGAAGATTTGATTCGAGCGGTGATGGTGATGCGGGAACATGCGTCGTCGTCGTCGTCGTCACAATGCACCAGAGAAGAAGAGGGAGAAGATGATGCGAGAGAGAGGAACGATGCGATTGTGAGGGCATACAACGAGGGTCTGGTGCGAAAGAAAGAAGAATTAAACCTTGACGCGTCGTATGATGATAATATTGATCACGACGACGACGATGACGAGGAGGAGGTGAATCTATCTGCTTCCGATGACGAGGAGGAGGAGGACGGCGACGACGATGAAGAAAAGTTCTTCCCGCCGATAAAAAGCAATGAAGGTCTATTTCACTTCGATTTCTCCTCGGCGACGCCGTTGGACATTCTCCGCGCGTCGATGGATACTCATCACTCGATAAAGAAGAGTCCTTCAAAAAGGAAAACGAACAACGCAAAGAAAGGCTCGAAAAAACAGAAGCAAAAGAAGACGAAACAACAACAGAAGGCGAAACAACTGAAGAAGAAGAAACAGCAAAGGGCATTGCGAGAAGCGAGAGAACTCGTGGAAGATCAACCGTTTGGTGGTACTTTAGGTCTCACTCGTCTTGGCTTTTGTCGTTTGAAAGCGAGAGAAGGCGAGCAGTCCGTGAGATTGGCGTGGGGTAACACGGCTGAAGCTGGAGCGCTCGCGCAATTACTCAACGATTTCCCAAACGTGGAAGAGATCCACGAGGTTGGTTTATGTCGCGTGTCGAAGGACGTTTTGTTGAAGTACGAAGAGATTTGCGGGTGTAAATTGCCACCGTTAGGAGCAAGCCCGGATGCAATCGCACTCATTCATAGTAACGATGATGACAATGTGGTAGAACGCGTCGTCGTGGAGGTGAAGAATCGGAGTCCGTTTTATCGAACGCAGAACGGATACTACCGCGTCGGCGACCCACCATTACCGAAGAGTATCCCTGCGTACCACGTACCCCAAGTACAACTTGAAATGGTTTCTGCAAATGCATCCTCGTGTTTGTTGTGCATGCGAAACGTAACTCGAGGCACCTCCGTGTTTCGAGTGAAACGAGACGAGGAATATCTAAAGCAAATGTTTCGGGTGATTGGGAGGTTATACGAGAACTACTGTTTGAAAAGTGACACAAAAACACCGCCAGAAAATTGGTTAGCGAACGATCCAATACACGCTGCGTTAGTTCGTAAGACGCGAGATATCGCGCAGAACGCTGAGCTGGTCACTGTATTAGAACCTGGCATCGACGAAAATGGCGAAGCTTTCGATCCATTTCTCGATGAGTATGCAACGTTAGCACAGTAAGTACTACGTAGTATTAGATACATACGTATGGTACCTAGGTACGTAGTAGTTAATTGTTTGTATTATTATTATTACACATATACGCGGCGCAACATTATTGGTATAAAGAAAAAACTACCTGGTACTAATGTATCTATCTATCTATTATTGTCGCGGCTGCGGGATAGACTTTGCGCCACTCCCATCGCTATTCTGCAGTTCTTGTTTCTTTGAGCGAGATCCAGGCGAATTCTTCCCACGTCCTCCTTTCCTAAAGGCGTTGCGCACGTCCCGATGACGAGATAATTCATGACGACCGTTCAAAGAATCGTGATCGTCGATAGAAATATGAGGTTGCTCTCGCGCAAAAATATTTCCGACGCTTTCGTTGACGTTATTGTTGTTATTGTTTAATCCCTCGAAAGCTGATGGAAAGTTTTGCGGCATCGGATTACCGAAAATATCTAAACCGCTACCTTGCGACGAACTACCACCAAACAGAGCTTGTTGTAAAGGTTGTTGTAAAGGTTGTTGTTGTTGTTGTTGTTGTTGTTGTTGTCGTTGTTCTTGAGACACAGGTTGGGACGAGCCAAAACCAAAGGAAGGCGTATTTTTCGCGATGCTCGAAAAGATGCCGCCGCCAAGTTCGTCCCCGAACCCACCACTGTTCTGTAAATCGTGTTGTTTCTGTTGTTGCTGCTGCCGCATCATTTGTTGTTGCTGCTGTAATTGGTGCTGTTGTTGCTGCTGCGCTTGTTGAATTGCAGTCTGTTCGAGATCGGTTAAAGACTTTGTGATGCTTTGCACTTGTTGTTGAAGCTGATTAAGCGATAAAGGAGGCGGCATTCCGGGTGGGGTCGGTTGTAAACCAGCGGGCGGCTTTGCGCCGGTCCCAGGCATTGGCGGTAAATGCGGAGGTGCACTTTGTTGTTGCTGCTCTTGACGTCCCAAACCCATCATAGGTAGTGGCGGTGGTTGCATTATCGGCTTGGGCGGTAAAGGCATCGGCGGAGGTTGATTCAAGATGTCCGTCACGCGTTGCGCCGTGCGTCTCGTTTCGCGTCGTTCTCTCGCACCTCTACCACCATTCCCAGACGATGGAAATCTGTTCACGTTCGAATGCGCATTTTTTTCATGCACGCGCTCTGGATCCCCGAGCATATCCATCATTGCCATTTCAAACTGTTCATCATTTTCTGCCCACAAAATACGTTTTATCGTCATCACGGCGCCGCGAATGGCGCTGAAAACAGCAGGCGCCGAGTGTCTTTGTACCGCTCTGGCAACGTTGTCTCCACTTGCAAACGGATCCTCCACACCAATTCTATATTTTCGCAGCGGCCAGGAACATCCACACGTCCATCTCCCGGCGTATGTGGACGCGACCAATCCTTTCTCCCACATCGGTTCCACCGCTTTCAACGTGACGAAGAAATCCACAAAGAGTTCCGCCAAAGTCTTCTGGTTATCAGCGCCGAACATCTCATATTTGTCTGCTTTCGGCTTTATCACGTGTGGGTTTCTTTGCGCGTCTGCTCTTTTCCTTTCGTGTGAAACCTCTCTCGGTTTTTCCAATTCTTTCGTCTCCTCGCACTCGTTTTGGACGCGTTGCATCTCTTTTTCCACTGACTCTTCGTCCGGTAACGTTACATTAGCCATTGGCGGGCAAATTCCGTGTCTTTGCATGGTAAATAACGCTAACAAACACAATGAATACGAGTTAAATGTGCCATTTAGGGCATCGTTCACGTTCCAATTCTTGGCCCACATCTTGATGCAAAAAACTAGATCCCGATATCGTCGATTGTGGTCCGCCACGAAACCCATCACCGCCGATTTATACACCCCATCGTTATGCACGCACACGTCGCACGCCACCCCAGTCTCTGGGTCTCGGAACTTCACCAATGGCACTCTTGCGTGCGCGATCAACTGCACGTCGTCGTATTTCCTCCATCTTAACTCGCTCGCAAATTTCGCCAACAACTGCACTCTCTTCGTCCTATGCGCTTTCCTTTGGTCTCTCTTTGGCCTGGGCGCGCCACTCTGCGCGTCTTTATATTTCCTCTCCTCCTCTTCGTTATACCACTGCGAGGACGGGTGAATTGTCAACGATACGTCTATATCCGAATTCTTCGTATGAAATGCGCTGACGAAGGATCCGAACGGATCGATCGTCACCGCATCGAACCTTTGTTGCAACAGCGTCTCGAGTTTCTTCAACAATCTCTTTCGTTTTACGTCGTCTTCCGGAGCCGCTTTTTGCGCTTGGACGCATTTTTGTAGCGTTCGTTCGAGTTTGTTCATCGCTTCCGCGGATGGCATTTCTCCAGTCAACGAGCTCGATACGTATTCGACGGACGCTCGCGCGACTACGTTTCGCGTCTCCTCCAAAGTTTGTTTCGGTGGAGGCAAAGAGCGACGGTTCTCCTCGTCCTCCTCCTCGTCGTATCGTCGTCTGTTGTGTCTTCCTCCTCGTCGGCGACCCGTGGCGCCATCCCTCGCGCGTCCTCTTCGCCCGTCGTCCTCGTCGCTCTCTTCTTCTTCTTCTTCTTCTTCTTCTCCTTCTTCTTCTTCTTCTTCGTCGTCGTCGCCGTCGCCAAAGTTGTTGTTGAATGCGTCGATCCTCGATGCATCATCGAATCGCGCGTTGTCCTCCTCCTCCTCCTTCGCCGCGCCGTTCTCTTTCAAGAACGCCTCCAACGGCACGCCGCGTTGGCGTCCTCGAGACATGACGACGACGGCGCCGTTCTTCTTCTTTGTCTTTGTCTTCTTCTTCTTCTTCTTCTCCTCGTCGCCACACAACTTGTAGTAGTATTACGCGCAAATGCGTTTTGCAACACGTAGTGTGTTCTTTTGCAACAAAAATGTTTTGCAACGCGTTCAAAGAGACTTTACTAAGAAGAAGAAGAAGAAGAAGAAGAGAGAGACTTGTAGTACGTAGTAGTACGCGCAAATATGCGTTTTGCAACACGTAGCGTGTTCTTTTGCAACAA
>MDSZ01195382.1_pt1 | contig 23863 bp, 24 predicted proteins | sample 811201 | NCBI WGS metagenome assembly MDSZ01 (sample SAMN05326647, study PRJNA326480) | marine metagenome | isolation source: seawater | place: Indian Ocean: North | collected 2010
CAAGATAAAAATTATCTATTGGCTCTAATATAGTTTTAATTTTTCCGTAACCAGCAGCAAAAAGTAACTCTTGATACTCCTTGGTTATTTTAAGAGCAACATTTTTTTGATTTTCGCTCGAATATAAAATCGTGGATCTATATTGAGTTCCAATATCATTACCCTGTCTATTTAATTGAGTTGGGTCATGCGTTTCAAAAAAATGTTTTAAAATTTCATCAAGTGTGATTGCATTGCTATTAAAAGTAACTTTTACAACTTCAGCAAAATTATTTTCATTGTATTTATTTTTAAATTGAATTATTGATCTGTAATTAGGTTTTATTCCGTAACCATTTGCGTATCCAGACTCCGCATCAATTATCCCCTCTAGAGACTCGTAACCCTTCTCTGCACCCCAAAAACATCCTGAGCCTAAATATATTGTTTGTATATGATTGGTTTGATTACATGAGATATTTATTACAAATGTAATTAAAAAGTATAATAAAAATTTATTTGTCTTCTTCATACTTAAATTCTTTACTTTTTTTAAATGCCGGTCGTGAAAAAAGATTTTCTGACCATCTTGTAATGTTTGGCTTTAATGCTTGTTTAATACCAAGAACTTTAGCCAAATTTATTGCATAACTTACACATATGTCTGCTAAGGTAAAACGGTTTGAGCATAAGTAGTCTTTGTTCTCTAAAGATTTCTCTAATAATTTCAATCTTGATACAAACCATCGGCTGTAACCTTCAACTGCTGCATCGGCAACCCCAGGTTCCTGAAATTTATATCGCAAAACAACAGTTTGTGGAAAAGTTAAAGTTGCATCTGAATGATACAGCCAATTTAAATAGTTGGGATAGTCATCTTCATCTGAATTAACCTTAAGATCAGTTGGTCCATACTTTTCAACAAAATATTGAGAAATTGCAACTGACTCTGTCATTTTTACATCACCGTCAATCATGTATGGAACAGTACCTAGAATATTTACATCTAAATACTCTTTCATAAAGACCCTTGGGGGAAATGGCATCATTATCAATTCATAATCTAAGCCCATTTCTTCAGCTGTCCATATTGGACGCATAGCTCTAGAATTTTCTGTGCCGTAAATTTTTATCATTTTATTAAAATATGAAATTTTATTTTACATCTTCTTAGTGGTAATATTAATGATATTATATTACCATAGTTGGTCATTTAAAATTTTACTTATGAAACAAAATAACATTGCACCAAAATTAATATCAAATTTAGATACTAAATCGCAACAATACAAAAAGAACAAAGAGATGATGCTTGAGAAGCTTAAATTTCTTGATGGACTTCTTGATCTTGCTGAAATTGGTGGAGGTATGCATCATCATGAGCGACTAGCAAAAAGAGGAAAAATGCCAGTTAGGCAAAGAGTAATGAACGTACTAGATGATGATAGTCCATTTCTAGAAATTCAGCCATTTGCAGCATATGGAACTAATAATTATAACGTTGGAGGTGGGTGTGTTTCTGGTGTAGGAATTATTTCTGGAGTTGAATGTGTGATCTTTGCAAATGATCCAACTGTAAAAGCAGGAGCAATGACGGTTTATGTAGGAGAGAAATGGAAAAGAGCAAAAGAAATTTCAAGAGAAAACAAGATTCCATTCATAAGTTTTGTTGAGTCTGCAGGAGGAGATCTCAGTGTCTCAAATCCCGATGCTGGTGGTGAACCACCCATAGCGCCAACTCTTCAACAAGGACACTTTGCGTCTACGGGTAGATTTTTTTATGAAATGACAGAATTATCAAAATTAAGAATACCTGTTATATCTGTTGTTTTTGGTTCATCTACTGCTGGTGGTGCGTATCAACCTGGTATGTCTGACTACAATATTTTTATTAAAGATCAATCAAAGGCATTTCTTGCTGGACCTCCTTTGGTAAAAATGGCAACTGGCGAAGAGTCAGATGATGAAACACTTGGAGGAGCTCAAATGCATTCTGAAATCTCAGGTTTATCAGATTATTTAGCTGAAGATGAGATGGATGCACTCAGAATTTGTAGAGAAGTCGTTTCTCATCTTAATTGGTCTAAAAAGGGCCCTGAACCAAAAGTGATACCCTCTGAACCTAAATATGATAAAGAAGAACTTTTGGGGATTTTAAGTGAGGATCTTAAGTCGGCTGTTGATATAAAAGAAATTATTGCTAGATTTGTAGATGGCTCACAGTTTGAAGAATTTAAACCATTATATGGATCATCCCTGGTATGTGGTTGGGCATGTGTTCATGGTTATCAAATAGGAATTATTGGTAACAATGGTCCGATTTATCCAGAGTCAGCAGAAAAAGGAGCTAGTTTTATACAGCTATGCAATAAAAGAAATATACCATTAATTTTTTTACATAACGTTACAGGTTTTCTTGTCGGAAAAGACTTTGAAAGACAAGGAATAATTAAAAAAGGATCTCAACTAATTAATGCCGTATCCAATTCGATGGTTCCCCACATAACATTTATTGTAGGCGCATCTTATGGTGCAGGAACCTACGCAATGTCTGGTAAAGCATTCAATAATAGATTTACCTTTTTATGGCCTACTGCAAAAATTGCTGTAATGGGTCCAGAGCAAATGGCTGGTGTTATGTCAATTGTTCGGAAAGCTAAAGCAAAAAGGGATGGCAAACCTTTTGATGAAAAAGCAGATGAACAGTTAAAAGCAATGGTAGTAGATTATCTTGAAAAGTTATCTCATGGTTTAGTAGCAAGTAGTATGTTAACGGATGATGGCATTATTGATCCAAGAGATACCAGGAATGTAATTGGTTTTTGTTTATCAATAGTAAGTAATAATATTATTGAGGGAGCAAAAGAATATGGGGTATTTAGATTATGATTTTTAACTCCTTGCTCATTGCTAACAGAGGTGAAATTGCTTGCAGGATAATAAAAACTGCTAGAGAAATGGGAATAAGATCTGTTGCAGTATATGTTGATGCTGATAAAGATGCATTGTTTGTTAAGCAAGCGGATGAAGCTATTAAACTTGATGATGGTGGCTATTTAGACTCCAAACAAATAATTGATGCTGCTAAAAAATCAGGTGCCCAGGCAATACATCCCGGATATGGCTTTTTATCGGAGAATGCTTCTTTTGCAAGAAAAGTAAAAAAAGAAGATATTATTTGGGTTGGTCCATCTCCACATGTGATCTCAGTGATGGGTGATAAATTAAAAGCAAAAGAGCTTGCTGTTAAGGTTGGTGTGCCCACTCTACCAATGACTTCAAAGCCTTCAGAATCAAAAAATATTGGTTATCCTCTTTTAATTAAGGCAGCTGCTGGAGGTGGAGGCAAAGGTATGCGAATTGTTAAAAAAGAAAAGGATTTAAAAGAATCTATTTCAAGCGCCCAAAGAGAAGCAAAAAATGGTTTTAATGATGACAGAATATTTATTGAAAGATATGTTGAAAAATCAAGACATATAGAAATTCAAATTCTAGGAGACTCTAAAGGGAATGTTGTTCATCTTGGTGAGAGAGAATGTTCAATTCAAAGAAGGCATCAAAAAATTATTGAAGAGTCCCCCTCCCCTAGAATTTCAGAAGATACAAGAAAAAAAATGGGCGAAGCCGCGGTAAAGTTAGCTAAGAAAATTAAGTATGAATCAGCAGGAACTGTCGAGTTTCTTTTTGATGATGAGACTAATGAATTTTGGTTCTTAGAAGTAAATACTAGATTGCAAGTGGAACATCCTGTAACTGAAGAGGTTACTGGCATAGATTTAGTCTGTGAACAGTTAAAAATTGCACGGGGTGAATCATTAGGGTTTAACCAAAGCGATATATCATTCAGCGGCTCTTCCATTGAAGCTAGACTTTATGCAGAAGACCCTAACAATAACTTCCTTCCTGAGATTGGTACATTAATTGCTTTTGAAAAAAGTGACTCTGCTGATGCTAGATGGGATACAGGAGTTATAAAGGGTACTGTTGTAGGTACTGATTTTGATCCAATGCTTGCAAAAGTTATTTCATTTGCACCAAATCGAATAGATGCCGCAAATAAATTAGCTAAAGCACTCGAAACCTCCCATATTGGAGGCGTAAAAACAAATCGAGACTTTTTAATTAACTGCTTAAGATCTCCTGAATTTCTAAAAGGAAATACAACAACTGATTTTATTGAAAAAGCAAATCCTGATAGGAAATTAATAATAGATAAGGATGATTTAAATCATGCAGCTGCTATTGCAGCTCTATGGATACAGACGAAAAATAGAGATAAAGCAAAAGTAGCTAAATTCATGCCATCAGGATGGACAAATGGAAGATTGCCAAAACAAAAAATAATATTTGAATACGAAGGTCAAGAAATAAAAATTGAATATGTTCAAAAAAGAGATGGTAAATTTAATTTTTCAGACAATAAAGTTGCACAAATATATTCTTCTGATATCGAGAGTATTGATGTCATGTTTAATGGCAAAAGACATATTTCAAAAATTACTTTCTCTGAAAATAATATTTTGGTAAATATGCCTTTTGGAGACGTGATGCTAGACATAAAACCAAAGTTTATAATACCTGGATTAGAAATTACTGCTGGCGGACTTGTTGCACCAATGCCGGGAAAAGTTATTGATATAAAAGTTAAAAAAGGCAGGAAAGTTAAAGCTGGTGATACTTTAGTTATTCTTGAGGCTATGAAAATGGAACATACTATAAAAGCTGCTGAAGACGGAATTGTCTCAGAACTTTTAATATCTATAAATGATCAAGTCGAAAATGGTGCCCTTCTTATGGTTGTTAAGTAATTAATCTTATGCATAAAGTTGAATATCAAAATAATGTAGCTAACAAAAGAACAAAAATTTATACAAAAAAGCATCACGATACCATTGAAGATCTTGAGAAATTACTTGAAAAAGGAGTTCCAGATATAACAATGTCTGAAATTGCCTCTAGATTAAAAATATCATTAAGAACTTTATACGAAATTGCGCCAAGCAAAGATCAGCTTATTTTAATGACAATGGATAAAATTTTAATCAGGCTGGGTAAACAAGCTCTTGATTCGGTATCAAATATTCAATCTCCAATCGAAAAATTAGAACAGTATTTATTTATGGTAAATCAAGCTGTTGGCCCTAAATTTAATACTTTCCTAAAAGATATTGAAAAAATTAACGGCTCACAAAAAATGGCAGATTATCATGAAAATTTTATTTCTAATTACACTCAAAAATTATTAAATGATGCTATTGAATTAAATGAAATAAAAAATATTGATACAAAAGCTTTTTCAATATTATTAGGTGGTATTGGAAGAGAGTTCTTGAAAGAAAAAAATAGGTGCTTAATAAGTACCTCTCCAGAAGAATCTGCAAATTCAATAACTAGCATTATTCTAAACGGAATTAAATTAAATGGATAAAGAAGTTATAAAAATTGCTAATTGTAGTGGCTATTATGGCGACAAGTTATCTGCTGCAAAAGAATTAGTTGATGGTGGTCCAATTGATGTTCTTACTGGAGATTATTTAGCAGAGCTAACAATGGCAATTTTATATGGTCAAAAAATTCAAAGAGGAGATGATAAAGGCTATGTTGGGACATTCCTAAAACAAATCAAAGAAGTTGCAGCAAGCTGCAAGGAAAAAAATATAAAAATTGTAAGTAATGCTGGTGGACTCAATCCAAAGTCAATGGCTGCTGAAATTGAAAAAATACTGAATGAATTATCAATAGATTTAAAAGTCGCATATATTGATGGAGATAATCTAATACCAAGAATATCTGAACTCAAAAAAAATGGAGAGGACTTCTTAAATATTGAAAAAAATATATCGCTTGATGAATCTGGGTGTGAGCCTTTAACTGCAAATGCATACTTAGGCGCTTGGGGAATAAAAGAAGCTCTAGATAATGATGCAGATATTGTGGTTTGTCCAAGAGTTACTGATGCAGCTGTAGTAATTGGCCCTGCTGCATGGAAATTTAATTGGAGTAGAAATGACTATGATGCTCTTGCAGGAGCTTTAGCTGCTGGTCATATTATAGAATGCGGATGTCAAGCTACCGGAGGGAATTATTCATTTTTTAAAGAAATCAAGAGCTTTGATAATGTAGGTTACCCTATTGCTGAAATTCAAGAAGATGGAAGTTTCTTCATTACGAAACATCCTAATACTGGAGGTTTGGTTTCAAAAGGTACTGTTACAGCTCAGCTATTATATGAAATAAGCTCTCCGGCTTATATCAATCCAGATGTAATAGCACATTTTGATACATTGAAAATTGAAGATGTAGAAAAAGATAAAGTATTCGTTTCAGGCTGCAGAGGCAGCTCTCCTCCAAAAGAACATAAGGTCTGTATCAATTTATCTGGTGGATTTAGAAATGGAATGGAAATTATTTTAACTGGTCTAGATATAGAAGAAAAAGCAAATGTATTCACGAATACTTTATTTAACTCAGTGGGCGGCAAAGAACAATTTGATGAAGTTTCAATTCAGTTACATAGAACAGATAAAGATAATGCTAGTACCAATGAAGAAGCAATGGCTTCATTGGTAATTTCTGTAAAGTCTAAAGATCCTAATTTAGTTGGCAGACTTTTTAGCGCAAAAATTATTGAACTTGCTTTGGCCAATATTCCTGGATTTTTTGCACAGGGTGGAGTTAAAACAAATGGTCCAGTAATTGTATATTGGCCAGCTTTAGTAAATAGTAAACATATAAAGGAAATGGTTCATGTTGATGGAAAAACTATAGAAGTAGAGCCAACTAGCCAATTAAATCTTGAAGAAATTTATTACCAAAAAGAGCCTATCAAATTAGAAAAAATTGATATCAAAAATGAAAAAGAATTATATTTTGGTGAACTATTTGGAACAAGGTCTGGTGATAAAGGTGGTTGTGCAAATTTAGGGGTATGGGCTAAAAACTCTCATACTTTTGCATTCTTATATAACTTTTTGACAATAGACAAACTCAAGGAACTTTTACCAGATTTGCAAAAATTTAAAATTGAAAGATTTGAACTTGCAAATATAAATTCTTTAAATTTCTATATTCATGATATTTTGCAAGACGGCATATCATCTAATAATAGAAAAGATGGTCAAGCAAAATCATTGGGTGAATATTTAAGAGCAAAAAAAATAAAAGTTCCTCACAGTATTATTGGAGATTGATAAAATGAAAAAACTCTCTTTGGAAGGTCTGAAATTCTCAGCAACTAAAATAAATATAAAAAATAAAGTTATGACAATCACATTAGATAGGCCTGAAAAAAAGAATGCTATGAATAATGCAATGATGAATGAGATTAATTATTTATTAGCTTATGCAAAACAGGAAAAAGATATAAGAGTGGTCGTCTTTGCAGCTAATGGTGATATTTTTTGTGCGGGAGCAGATTTATCAGGAGCAGAGTCAGAATCTAATGTTCCAAGGCTTGAAAATTCAGATGATATTAGCCTTTCACTTAGGCATTTATATAAACCGGTAATTTGTAAAATACAAGGTTCTGTTCTTGCAGGTGCTCTCTTAATCGTATCAAATGCTACGCATGCAATAGCAGTTGATGACGCGACTTTCTCTGCACCAGAAATCCATAGAGGATTGTGGCCATTTATGGTTATGGCAGGTTTATTTAGGGTTATGCCTAAAAGAGCAGGACTAGATTTTATTATGAGAGGTAAACCAATTAATTCTAAAAAAGCTATGGAATGGGGTTTAATAAATGAGTCAGTAAAAAAAGACGAACTTAATGAAAAAGTTGATAAACTAGCAGATGAGCTTGCGAGCTTAGCTCCTGAAACAATGCAATTTGGTCTTAAGGCATATGAAAAACAAGACTCAAGAAGTTTTGATGAAGCGCTGCCTTACTTAAAAGAGCAAATAGCTAAATGTTTTGAAGGAAAAGATGCAAAAGAAGGAATATCTGCATTTCTTGAAAAAAGAAAACCAAATTGGGACTAATAAGGAAATATTATGGATTTAAATTTTGGGCTTGAATATACTAAATTTAGAGAAGAGGTGAATGATTTTTGTAAGGAATATTCTGGTGTACTTTTAGAGTCTTCAAAAATACCTTTATCGGATGAATTTTCGTCTGGCCAAATTAAGATGAAAAGATCTGATTGGCAAAAGCTTCTTATAGAAAAAGGTTATTTTGCAAGATCTATTCCAAAAGAATATGGTGGTTATGGTGGTGAAACTGATATCATTAAAAGCAGGATCATTGCTGAAGAATTTGCAAAAAACAATACACCTCCTCCTATGGGTGGTCAAGGTATAGATATGCTTGTTCCTACACTTCTAGAACTTGGAACAGAAGAACAAAAAAAACAATATATAAAACCAACTCTTCATGGTGAAATAATTTGGTGTCAGGGATATTCTGAACCCAATGCTGGAAGTGATCTTGCAAGTTTACAAACTAAAGGAGAATTAATTGATGGAAATTGGGTAATTAATGGTCAAAAAATATGGACTAGCACTGCTCAATTCTCACAAATGATGTTCTGTTTAGTTAGAACTGAACCAGAAGCTCAAAAGCATGCAGGAATAAGTTATCTCCTAATACCAATGGATACTCCAGGTATTGAAATAAGGCCTTTAGTAGATATGACGCTTAATGCTGGGTTTAATGAAGTCTTTTTTACGGATGTAACCATTCCCGGTAAAAATATCGTAGGCAAACGTGGTGAAGGTTGGGCAGTAGCAAATGCAACTCTGAGCCACGAAAGAGGTTCATTATCTAATCCAAATGCAATGGTAAGTAGATTAAATTCTCTTATTGAAAGAATGAAGGATGAAACTATTGATGGTAAAAAAGTTATCGATATTCCAGTATATAGAGATAAATTAATGAGAATTCAGGGCAAAGTCATTGCATTCCAATCAAATTCTTTGAGAGTGCTTTCAGCAAAATTAAATAAAAATCAAGATGTTAAAATTGCTAGAATGATACAAAAACTAGTTGGGACAGAACTCAGGCATGAGCTAGAAGGATTTGCAATAGATATAATGGGTGAATTAGGAACATTATATGGAGACAGCCCAAACTTGAGAGATGGAGGATCTTGGCAAATCGCTTATATGTATTTCTTAGGATTAATTATCGGCGGCGGAACTAGTCAGATACAAAAAAATATTATAGCTGAAAGAGGTCTTGGCATGCCAAGGGAACCAAAGGTCCAACAAGAGGTATAAAATGTATTTTGGATTGTCAGAAGATCAAATCTTTTTTCAAGATAATGTAGAAAAATTCTTAAATGATTATGCAAATATAGATATCATTAAACTAATAGCAAACGAAGAAGGTTCTGATCAAAAAAATGAAATACATTCAGGGATCCTTAATCTTGGATGCAATAATATACTGATACCTGAAAAATATGGTGGATTAGGTCTCAATCTTCTTTTTGCAACTGCAGTCAGTCAAAGCTTGGGAACATGCATCTCACCTTCACCTTATATAGGTTCTTATGTGATGGCCCCTATTGGAATCCTAGAAGGTGGAAATGATATACAAAAAGAAACTTATTTAAAAAAAATGGTATCTGGCGAAGTAAAAATTGGTATAGCCTTTTCTGAATATATTTCAGCTAGAGATAAAGCTGGATTAGAATTTAAAAATAATATGGTAAATGGTAAGTCTTTATTTGTTTTAGATCTAGATTATGCGACACACATAATGCTAGCAGATAAAAATGGACAGATAGGTATCTTAGATATAGATAGCAAAGGAGTAGAAATTATCAAATTAAAAACGGTAGATAGAACAAGAAATTTTATGGAAGTAGAGTTTAAAGATGTCAAAATGGATATTTTAGAGAAAACTTTGAATTCAAATGATTCTGCAGAAAAAGCAATCTCTGCAGGAAGAATAGCTTTGGCTGCAGACTCTGTGGGTGCATCTCAAGCCATGATAGATAAAGCTGTTGCGTACTCAAAAGAAAGAAAACAATTTAATCGAGTGATTGGCTCTTTTCAAGCAGTTAAACATATGTGTGCCGAAATGTCCTCTGAGCTTGAGCCATGTTATTCGCTAATTTGGCATGCTGCGCATACATTTGATGGCAATGAAAAAAACTATAAGTTAATGGCATGTCATGCAAAATCTCACATTAGTGAAATTTCAAAAGTGATTTCAAAAAAATCAACTGAAGTACATGGAGGAATGGGCTTTACAGATTTACTTGGATTGCATTATTGGTTCAAAAGAATTGGAGTAAATAGGCAACTATTAGGCTCACCAGAAATTGTTAGGGAAGAAGCTGCTAAGATACAAGGATTGTAAGTTTTAATGAAATATAGCCTTTTTTATTTACTCTTTTTTTTACTCTCATTATTTAGTGAAGAATATAATGAAATTCCATTAAGTGAAGAGAAAAATCAATTAAGTATAGAGATATATCAAAAACTACAGAGAGACCATTATATAAAGAAAAAAGACTTAGGGGACTCTAACGAAAAATATATTTTGGCGTTAATAAAAAAGATTGATGAGAATAAAAGCTACTTTACTTCTAAAGAAATAGAATTCTTTGTTATGCGGTCAAAACACTCTGAGAACGAGAATTTTGATCTAAGTTTGGCATATCAAATTATAAATCTTTACTTTAAAAGACTAATTGATTTTTCAGAATATCAAATAGAGCTAATTGAAAATACTGAATTTGATTTCACCAAAGATGAGGTTTTAGATATATATTATCAAGACAATGAATGGGTTAAAGACTCAATCGATCTTCGAGAACTATGGAGATTAGAAACTAAAAATGATTTTCTAGTTAGTCAAATCTCAGATTCTGCAGATCAAAATATTCGTAATGATTTAATTAAAAGATATAAAAATCGAATTAGAAGAATCAGTCAACAAAAAGAAGAAGATATTTTTTCTCTAGCAATAAATGTTCTTACAAATCAATTTGATCCTCATTCATCATATTTGTCACCAAGATCAGCAGAAGATTTTGATTTAAGTATGAGCTTAAAACTAAGCGGTATTGGTGCATTATTAAGTACTGAAGATGATTATACAAAAATCGTTGAATTAGTTCCTGGAGGTCCAGCAGCTAAATCTGGAAAGATCAAACCAGAGGATAGAATATCAAAAATTAGAGAGTTTGGATCAGAGAAATTTACAGATGTTGTGGGCTGGAGGATCGACGAGGTAGTAGATCTCATAAGAGGTAAAGAAGGTACACAAGTCGAAATCGAATTTATATCATTTGAATCAGATGTTGATACAACAAAAACAGTAGTTCTTAAAAGAGAAGAAATTAAATTGGAGGATAGAGCTGCAAAGTCAGAAATTCTTGAAATTAATAATAATAAAATTGGCATCATTGATCTTCCATCTTTTTACTTAGATTTTGATGAATACCAAAAAAGAAATACAGATTACAGAAGTAGCAGCAAAGATATAAAAAAGATACTTGAAGATTTTGATAAAAATCAGGTCGATGCTTTAATACTTGATCTTAGAAATAATGGTGGTGGGGCATTAATGGAAGCAAATAAAATTATTGGTTTATTTGTTGCATCAGGGCCAACAGTTCAAGTTAAACATAGCAAAGGATATGTTCAGCCATATGGAGATACTAAAGCGAAGCAAGTTTGGGAAAAACCTATAATTGTTTTAGTAAATAGATACTCTGCATCTGCTTCTGAAATAGTTGCTGGCGCCATTCAAGATTACAAAAGAGGTATTGTTGTAGGTCAAAGAACATTTGGTAAAGGCACTGTTCAAAGTGTTGAAAATCTTTCAAAGGGACAGATAAAAATAACCGAATCAAAATATTATAGAATTAGCGGAAGGAGTACGCAAAACAAAGGCGTAATTCCAGACATTGAACTGCCTGTTACTTGGGATATTGATACCGTTGGAGAAAGTTCATATCCTACTGCCTTATCTTGGGATGTTATAAGACCTTTTCGACATTATAAATTTGAAATTGATGAAAAAGTCATCAATAAAGTTGTTGCTCAACACGAAAACAGACTTATTGAAGAACCTAATTTAAATTATCTTAAAGAGGTTAAAAAGAGATATGATTTAAATAAGAACAAGAAAACACTTAGCTTGAATTTAGAAAAAAGAATAGTCCAAAAAGAGTTAAGAAGAAATTGGTTGCTGGAAATTGAAAATGAAAGAAGGCAGGCATTAAACTTAAATACATTTAGTTCATATGATGAAATGGAAAATTTTAAAGAAACTACAAATGATTTAGATCAGAATGCTATAAATTTAAAAGATGATTATCTTTTAATAGAGTCTACAAAAATTGTTAATGATTATTTAAACTTTAGTAGAAAACCCATGATTTCATTTACAACTAATTAACATGAAAATAGTTTCTTTTAACATAAATAGTGTGCGGGCTCGACCGCATCAACTTGAGCATTTAAGGGACACATTAAACCCTGATGTTATTGGACTTCAAGAAACCAAGGTAAATGACCCAGAATTTCCCGTAGATTTAATCAATCAAATTGGTTATCACGTAGAGTATTGGGGTCAAAAAGGCCACTATGGTGTAGCATTACTAAGCAAAAAAAAACCTCTTAAAACAATTAAGGGTTTTGTAAACGACTCTGAAGATGATCAAAAAAGATTCATTCAATGTTCATACGAATTTAGTAATACTAATCTTGAAATAATGAATGGTTATTTCCCTCAAGGAGAGAATATTAATCATGAAACAAAATTTCCAAAAAAAGTTAAATTTTATAAAGATTTAAAAAAGCATATTTCTTCAATACAAAAAAAATCTTCTAATTTAATAATAATGGGTGATTTTAATGTTTCGCCAGAAGATATTGATATTGGAATTGGAGAGGATAATGCAAAAAGATGGCTCAGAGAAGGCAAAACATCCTTTCAACCTCAAGAAAGAGAAATGTGGAATAGTATTAAAAATCTAGGTTTTATAGACACTTGGAGAGTGAAAAATCCAACTGAATCCTCAATATATTCATGGTTCGATTATAGATCAAGAATGTTTGATCAAAATCCTAAACGAGGATTGAGAATAGACCATATCCTATTATCAGAAAATTTAAAAAGTTCTATAAATCAAGTTGGCATTGATTATGCTGCAAGAGCTATGGAAAAACCATCAGATCATTGTCCTGTTTGGTTAGAACTAGATGAATAATCTAGAATTAAGAGTTCCTAAGAACAAAAAAGAATTTAACGAATACGATTTGTTTAGATGGAGAATGCTTAGGAAGCCAATTGGAAAAACAATTGATTCTCTAAAAGATGAATATGAAAATAATAGTTTTCACTTAATTGGGGTCATCAATAATAAGATAGTTGCGTGCGGTAGATTGCATTTTATTAATGATTCAAAAGCTCAAATAAGATATATGGCTGTAGATGAAAAATATCAGGGCAAAGGCATTGGTTCGAAAATTCTCTCAGCACTTGAGGATCATGCAATAGAAAAAAATGCAAAAAAAATTATTCTAAATGCCAGAGACCATGCGATAAAATTCTACAAAGGTTCTAAATATAAAATTTTAGAGAAGTACTACGGATCTGATACTGGAATACCCCACACTACTATGTGTAAAAATATTTAGCTACCTTCTTAATTTAAAAAATTTCTTAAGTAACATAGAACTCTCATCTGCCATTAGACCATAGCGATAGGTAACTATGTGATTAAACATTTTTTTATCTAAAAAATTATCTATAGATACTATACTTCCAGTTTTTGGCTCCAAAGCAGCAAAAACTATAGAACTTATTCTTGCATCTAATACAGCTTTTGCACACATATGACAGGGCTCGAGCGTGACATACATTGAGCAGTCATTAAGTCTATAATTTTTAATTTTTTTTGATGCGTCTCTCAAAGCGTTAATTTCAGCATGAGAGGTTACATCATTTTCAGATATTACTTTATTTTTTCCTTCACCAATTATCTTTTTATCTTTAACTATGACTGCGCCAACAGGAACTTCCTCATCATCAAAAGATTCCATGGCCAACTCAAGAGCTCTTTGCATAAAAAGCTTATCTTTTGAAGAAAACATTAATAGAAGCTGATATCTTTGACATGCAGATCAACATTGAAATCTCTTCCATATCCAGCAAAACTAATATCTCTAATATTATTTGGACGCAATTTTGGAGACATTCCAGATTTTTTTTCAAAATTAGAAAAACTTACTTCAAACATTTGCCATTCGTTATTTACATCAAATGTTGAGCTGTGATATGCCCAAGGCGGCATTCTCATGCCTTGCATAGTTACATGGATTTCATATGTTTCGTCATTTCCTTTTGCCATAAATCGAATACCTTTAACAGCTTTATCAACATTTTTTGGTCTATGAGCCAATCTTACAAATCCACCATTATTTTCAGTAGTAACAAATCCGCTCAAACTAAAAACACCATCACTATAATCTGCTTCTAGTTCTGATTTACCACCCATTACTTGATCAGTGACAACATACCAATTTAGGGGATTATTCGAAATATCAGACATTGCATTCAAAGATAAAGTTAAAAATAAAAGTGCTATATTGAATCTAATCCACATGTTTAATCTAAATGTGTTTCTTTGTCAGCTTTAAACCATGGCAGAGATACAACTTTTGATTTTAAGTCACCATTAGGTGTTTCTACAACTATAGGAGTATCTTCTTCAGCATATTCAATATTAACAATTGCAAGTGCTATATTTTTTTGTAATCGTGGTGAAAAAAATGCTCTAGAAACTCTTCCAACTTTAACATTCTCACTTTTAACTGGCCAAAAATTTTCTGGCACTTTTCTTATAGGGTCGCCCTCTAACTCAATGCCAACCAATTTTTCCATAAGGCCTCTTTCTTTTATTGCTTTTAATGCAGACTTCCCAATAAAATCAATCTCTTGGTCTACATCTACAAGTCTTCCAAGCCCAATTGTAAAAGGATTATGCTCTCGTCCAAAATCACTTCCATAAGACAATATTCCACCTTCAATGGTTCGTATTGTATTTGGGGCTATAACTCTGCCATTAAATTCCTGGGCAGCTTCATAAACTAACTCAAATAATTTGTTTCCAAGCTTTCTATCCTGAAGGTATAGTTCATAACTTAACTCACCACTCCAGCCAGTCCTTGCAATAACCATTGGGATTTCATCTAATGATGTCTGTTTTGCCTTATAGTATCCCAAATCATCATGCTCACCATTAAAAAGTTTTTGTATTAACTTCCCAGACTTTGGGCCACTTATTTGCAACGGCGATACGTCAGGTTCATGGATAGAAACATCCATTCCAGAATTAATTGCAATTCCTTGTAGCCACAAAATTACGTCGCCATCTCCCGGAGATATCCAAAACTTATTTTCTTCTAGTCTTAGAAGGCATGCATCATTAATAATACCTCCATCCATGTCTGTAAGTAATATATATTTACAAAAACCTATTTCACATTTTTCTAAATTTCTGGGCTGAACATATCTTATGAAATTATATGCATCAGGTCCGCTTACTTCGATTTGTCTTTCAGCTGCAAAATCACCAAAAGTAACATCATTTATTAAGCTTTCGTATTCCTTTTCTGGATCAGAAAAACCTGTAGGCAGATACATTTTATTGTAGACAGTGAAACCGGTCACACCATACTTTAAATCTGATTCATAGTAAGGAGATTTTCTGATTCTTGATCCTATTCCAATTAGCAAAGGTAACTGTGATTGTGACATTTTATTCCCCAAAATTAGTGATATTTTAATATCAAAATATCTTAAGAGTAAATGCATTATTTCGATAATTAGATTATTATTTACAGTTCATCTATTGAGGATTTTATGGGGAAAAAAAGATTTTTTGATGATAGGCTTAAATATCTATCATTTATTCAGAATACTGGAGAAAAAAATGCTATATCAAAAGAAATATATCCATATATTGCAAACTTATCTCAGAATAAATCTTATTTAAGAGTTCTCGATGCTGGCACAGGAGATGGAACAATTAATTCAAATATTATTAAGAGTTTTCACAGATATCATCCTTATACATCGCTATTAATGACAGGAAAAGAAATAAGTTATGAAGATCTAAAAAATACTCTAGAAAAAATGCCTGATAGATTTGTTGAGCATCCAAATTTACTTATTACAATGACAAATGTGAAATTCTCAGAGTTAGGACTTGTTGAGAGCACAAAAAAAATTAAAGATAAAAAGGTATGTGAATTTAATTTAGTTCTTAAAAGTGATAATTCATTTGAATTTAATTCACAAATTACAGGAAATCGTCTTTCAAACTTTATCAAAAAGAATTGGGGTATTGAAATTGATCATAAAGGAAGAACCTCATATTCGAATCCATGCATAATAAGAATTTATAGAGAAGATAATAAAAGGCAGCTCAAACAATTTCTCAATAATGATTATGAAAACAATAATTATGATTTGATCATTGCATCTCAAGCATATAGAGCAGCCTCTTCAGTCAAAGTAAAAGTGAATAACGTTATAGGTCCTTTAATGAGATTACTTAATAAATCAGGAAAACTTTTAATAACACATTCATTAGGTGGAGAAAATGTTCAAAAGATATTGAAGCTAGCTTTTAAAGATAGAGAAGCTTTTCCAAACAAAGCTAAAGACATAATAGAATTTTTAAAGAACAATCCCTTTGGTGAAAATAATATATATAGTTACTCCAAATCAAAAAATTATAATTTTCAATTTAAAAAAGCTCCCGATCAAACTGTTACTGAATTATTTGGCCATAACACTGATGCCAAATGGGCAAATATACTATATGTAGGTCAAATACCTGAAAAGGATATCCAAACATTAGAAAAAAATACAAAGCTTTACAATAAAGTTAAAAGAGTTATAGATAAAACTGGTCTAATTCAATTTAAAAATGAAATTTTTGCAATAACTAAGGTGAGGTAATGAAAATACTAGTAATGGGGCTACCTGGAAGCGGTAAAACATATCTAGCAAAACGAATGCAACCTATCCTTAATGCTGCTTGGTATAACGCAGATATAGTAAGGGAAATGGCAAACGATTGGGATTTTTCTCCTAAAGGTAGAATAAGACAAAGCTTAAGAATGAAAAACTTAGCTGACTATGAAAAAAAACATGGAAGAATCGTAATATGTGATTTTGTATGCCCAACCCATGAAACTAAAAGAAATTTTGATCCAGACATAACTATTTGGATGAACACAATAAAATCTGGTAGATATGAAGATACTAATAAAATGTTTGAATCTCCTCTAGAGGTTGATTATGAAGTTAATGAGATGAATGATACCAATCATGAAAAAATTGCTAAGGAGATACTTTTAAATGTTTAATTGGAAGAAGCCTACTGTTCAAATGCTAGGAAGATGGCAACCGTGGCATATGGGTCATCAAGAACTTTTTAAAAGATGTATAAAAAAAACTGGTCAAGTTATTATTCAAGTAAGAGATGTTGAAGGTGCTTCCGGAGGCCAGGGTCAGGATGATAATCCCTTTTGCTGGGAAGATGTTTGTAAAAATATCGAATCCAATCTTCTGAAAGATGGCTATAAAAGAGGAGAAGAATACGAAATAATGCTCGTACCGAACATAATAAACATTACTTACGGTAGAGGCGTTGGCTATGTATTTGAAGAAGAGATATTTGATCAAGAAATATCTTCAATAAGCGCTACAAAAATAAGGTCAGAACTTAGAAAAAAAGGTGAACTTTAAATTATTCTACTTTAAAAGTTAACCCTGCATTACTTTCCAATCTTTTTATTAACTTTTTACCCATTGATGCAGCAGGCGTATATATTCCACCACCAAGATCTTTACAATCTTTAACAAGACATACTGCGCTTTCAGTTATCATTTTTGATGTAGAACCGTATCCTGGATCCATATCTCCACTTACTGAAGCTTTAATAGTTTCACCGTCAACATCTGCACAAAAAAGTACATCATAATTGCCATTTTCTCTAGATTCTCTTGAGGGTCCTTCGCCTGGTTCGGGCGCATCCCCAAGAGGATTCATTGTTGATATAAACTCAGCAGCTGCCTTGCCCTCTTCTCCTGGTCCTTGAATCCACATTTCATTATATTTAAAGCTCTCCCCATAAACATGGCTTAATAATTTATTTGAACGGTGGATATTTTTTGTATTGATTGGAGCCATAAAAAATGGAGCTACCCACGTATCTAATTCTTCATCATATTTTGGTTTTGAATCATCATCCTGTTGTATGCCCTGAAAACCTTCACATAAAGCATGCGGATTAAGTAAAACATTGATAAGTTCTGGGTCTCTTTGAAGAGCGGCCATTGTTGCTTTCATAGATGCAGCTGTTCCACCAGAGAACTCTCCATTCATACCTCTAACTCTTCCTCTTACAGAAGGTGCATATTTACTAAGTTTAGACATTACTTCTTCTTGAACAAATAAAACTCCAAGATCAAAAGGAATGCTATCAAACCCACAAGAAAAGACTATTCTTGCTCCTGTTTGCTTTGCCTCTATAGAGCACTCTGAAATAATCTTATGCATAAATCCTGGTTCGCCACACAAATCAACGTAATCTGTTCCAGAAGATATACATGTCTTTATTATTTTTTCACCATATAACTGATAAGGGCCAACCGTTGTTAAAACACATTTTGTTTGGCTAACCATTGCATCTATTGATGTCTGGTCATTGCTATCTACTATAATTTTTTCAATCTTAGAGGGTAGATTAAATTTTTCTTGAATATTTTTTAATTTTTCGCTATTTCTTCCAGCAATAGCCCAAGAAATATCATCATTGTTGTTATATTGGTTCATTGCATACTCAACAACCAATTTTCCAGTAAAGCCAGTTGCTCCATAAATCACAAAATCATATTTATTTAAGTTACTCATATTAATTCCTACATAAAAGAATAGGCATTATAATATTAAAAATATATATATTAATTAAATGTTTAAAAAAATTTATGAGTTCTTTAGGGTTTTATCTGAACTGAGATATATCATTCCTATGATGAAATACAAATGGCCTGAGCTGGACTCAAATTCATCACTTGCACATTCTTTCGAAGAAACAGTTCAAAAGTTTGGTGAAAAAGACTTTCTATACTTTGAAGATGAAGTCTGGTCCTATTCGCAAACTAATGAGGCTGCTAATATTCTTGCAAATAAACTTTCAAATGAAGGGATATCGCATGGTGATAGAGTCGTTTTATTTATGGAAAACAGGCCGAACTTTGTAATTTCATTATTAGCTATAAATAAATTAGGAGCAATTGGAGTATTGATTAATACAAGTCTTACAGGCAAACCTCTTGTGCATTGTATTAATACGTCTGATTCAAAAAAATGTATTTTTGGTGATGAGTTATCTAATTCTTTAGAAGGAGTGCTGACAGAAATTAATATATCTAAATCATCAGATCTGTTGTGGGTGGAAGACAGTAACTCAAATAGCTGTCCCGAATGGGCGACAAATATAAAAGATAATCTAAATTCATCAAAATCTGGAAATCTAGATCAAACTAATAAGGTGGTTGCAGGTGATACTGCCTTTTATATATTTACATCCGGTACAACTGGTGTACCCAAGGCAGCTTTATTCCCAAATGTCAAAATCGTTGCTGGATCAACTAATATAACCATGGCTGGATATAGGCTTACAAGTGATGACTGTATGTATAATTGTCTTCCTTTGTACCATTCAACAGGATTAATACTTGGTTTATGTGCATGCATTCAAGTAGGAGCATCTACATTTATTAAACGTAAATTTTCTGCTTCATCTTTTTGGGGTGAAGTACAAAAGTTTAATACAACCGCATTTGTGTATGTGGGCGAGCTATGTCGATATCTTAGCTTTCAAGAGCCTTGTGAAGAAGAATTAAATAATCCTATTTCAAAAATGGTTGGAAATGGTCTTAGACCAGATTTATGGGACACTTTTAGAAATCGATTTAAAGTAGAAAGAATTTGTGAGATCTATGGTGCAAGTGAAGCAAATGGAATGTTTATGAATCTTCTGAATAAGGATCAAACCATAGGTATGACAAATGTTGATATCAAGCTTTTTGCTTATGATGTAGCTGAGGATAAATTAAAAGTTGATGAAAATGGCAAATATATCGAAATTAAAGATCACTCGCCTGGCCTAGCGCTTATGAAAATTGGTCCAAATGCAATTTACAATGGATATACCGATGCACAAGCAAGTGAGAAAAAAATAATAAGAGATGTAGTTGAAGATGGAGATCGTTGGTTTGATACAGGTGATCTTTTAAAAACTATGGACGTAGGTTTTGCATTAGGAAGACAGCATTATCAATTTGTTGATAGAGTTGGTGATACATTTAGATGGAAATCAGAAAATGTTTCAACGAATGAAGTTGCTGAGATCTTAAATTCATATGATCAAGTGAACATGGCAAATGTTTATGGAGTAAAAATTCCTAAAAGTGAAGGTCGAGCCGGTATGGTTGCATTTAATTGTTCCTTAGAAGAATTTGATTGGAATAACTTTTCAGCATTTGTTGAAGAGAAATTACCAAGCTATGCTCAACCAGTTTTTGTTAGAATAATTGAAGAATTAGAAACCACTGGTACTTTTAAATTAAAAAAGAATGATCTAAGAGAGGAAGCCTATCATCCTGATAAGGTAAAAGGAGACAAGATTTTCATAAAGAAGCCTGGTAATGCAATTTACAGCGAATTAGATAAACAGTTTTACGACTCAATTCAATCCGGCCAAGCTGGCTTTTAATACTATTTAATATTGCTGTCTATAAGAACTGCTATTAATAGTGCTGGTTCAGTTCCATTATTGACCCAAGCATGATTTGTACCTCTTTGAACAACAACATCGAATGGCTTAATATCAATCTCGTCCTCATCAAGAATAAGTGTTACATCACCTTTTAAAAGTATAATATAGTCGATTGTGTCTGTTTTATGCATAGCTGGATGCTTAGAAGTATCTATTCTATGGTGACCTGCTCCAATTTTTTCAAAGGCATCTGCAGCCATTTCTTGCATAATTTCATCAGGTATGCCATCTGGTATGGGGTTTATTTGAAAATATCTAAATTTTGTTCCACCTTTAGGTGGCGATAATATTATTGCTTCATCAGCTCTATCGATTTTGTCTGTAGAAATAATATCGGTGCCATCTGTGTTCCATAATTCATATAGCCCTCCTACTTCTTCCCCAATTGAACATGCTGGCGGCCCATCCAATGTAATTACTGATTTACCTTTTTCATTGTGTCCTGTAACTATTCTTCTCATATTCATACTCCCATTTCATTAATTGTATCTCTTATTTTTTTTGCTCTTTGATTTTTTTTAAGGTCATCCCAATCCACCACATTATTATTTTTTAAAATCGATATTTTGGTAGTAGGTTTAATGTCATAATCGTCTAACTTTTCGAGGACATCCATTGCTTCGTTTCGTGAATTACATATCAAAACCATATCGCACCCTGCATTAATTGAATTCACTGATTTTTTAAGCATGCTTGTTTTGCCTGCACCCTTCATAGATAGATCGTCACTAAAAATTAATCCATTAAAGCCTATATTGTTTTTTAATATGTCATGAATCCATTTTTTTGAGAAGCTTGGAATTTCTGAATCTATCTGGGTATATAAAATATGTGCGCACATTATTGCATCAAGTTTAGATTTTAAATTTATATAAGGTTTAATATCTTTATCAAATAACTCTGCAAGACTCCTGTTGTCAAAAGGAAGTTCAAGATGACTATCTTCAACTACATTTCCATGTCCTGGGAAATGCTTGCCAACTGATTTCATACCAGCTTCGTGCATTCCATCTATAAAATTACCGGCATAATCTATTACATTTTTAACATCATTAGAAAATGCTCTATCTGAAATTATGCTTGAAGTATTCTTGTCGATGTCTAATACCGGAGCAAAATTAACATCTATACCAGCTGAAATTAGTTCTTTAGAAATGAGCCATCCAACCTCTTTAAATATATCGGGATTATTCTTTGTAAATTTTGCAACATGTTGCATTGGCGGTATTTTGGTAAAATCTTTTTGAAATCTTTGAACCCGACCACCCTCATGATCTACTGCAATAATAATATTTTCTTTAAGATCTTTAATATCACGGATGAGTTGTTTAATTTGATCAAATGATTGAAAATTTTTTGAAAAAAGGATTAAGCCCCCAACATGTTTATGTGAAATGACAAACTTATCTTGATCCGTCAGGCACTGACCGTCTATATCAAGCATTACTCTGCCGTACCTTTCACTCATGATTTAATAATAGCAAATAAAATGGGGTTAATAATCAACTATAGTTGTAATTCCGTAACCTCTTTGTTTTATTAATTTACTGCCTCCTAGTTCAATTAAATCAATTATGCTTAAGACCAAAATATTAGTATTGTTAACTCCAAAGTTTTCAGTTATTAATTCAGCGCAAGCAATTGCAGTCCCGCCCGTAGCAACAAGATCATCAACTATAACCACTTTATCTGTAGAATTAATCTTGGTATTTTGTTGAATCTCTATTGCGGTACTGCCATATTCTAAATCAAAATTCTTTTTAAAAGTTTCATTAGGTAGTTTATTAGGTTTTCTTGCTAAAACGAAAGGTAAACTCAAGTCTCTAGCGATTGTTCCGGCAAAAATAAATCCCCTGCTTTCTATACTTGCAACTACATCCGCTCCAAATTCTCTTGTAATTTTAGTTAACTCGTTACATGTTTTAACAAAAGCATCAGGGGTTTCAATTAAACTTGTTATATCTCTAAATACTATGCCTTTAATTGGATAATCATAAACTGTTCTGATGTGTGGTTTTAAATTTAAAGGATCTTTCATATTTAATATTATAATTCTAAGTATTTTATGTCATTATAAAATATATGGCTATTTCAAAGCAGGAGACACAAAAAAGATTTAATCATTCATATGAAGATGTGTTTAAGGGATTTTGTGATGTTATTCCTAGAATTGGATTTAAATTAATTTCTAACGATAAGACAAACGGAGTTATACAAGCTAGCACAAATATTTCACTATTATCGTGGGGCGAAAATATTACTATCTATTTGAAAAAAGAAGAAAACTCTACCATAGCAATCCTTAAATCCTCATTAAAAATGAGTACGAATATATTTGCTGGAGATAGGCATATGAAAAACTTTGATTTGTTAGTTAACGCACTTAATGAACATCTCAATACTGATGAAATACAACAAAACTTTACAATAGCTGATGAATTAAGAGAACTTGCAGCTTTAAAAAATGAAGGAATAATAACTGAGGATGAGTTTAAGATAAAAAAAGCAGAAATATTAAATAATTAGGTCAATCTTCATTTCATACCATGTTATAATTTTTCTTTAAACAACTATGACAAACGTAAATATATACAATCAATCGCCCGGAGAGAGTCCAAGAGAATGGTGGATTGTCCTTTTATTGCACATTTTTTTCGGGTACTTCGGAGTGCATAGATTTTATATTGGAAAAATTGGCTCTGGTGTTGGTACACTAATTTGTTTTTTCACCAGTTGGATTTTATTATTTATTCCATCCTTAATTTGGTGGTTTATAGATCTTATACTTATTCTTACCGCTCAACTAAAAGATATGGAGGGAAGAGAAATTCCATATTCTAGAACTCCTGGAGCTTCACAAAATCCAACATACACCGCAACTGCAACAACAGAAGTAAGTTCAAGCGAAAGTAACCCTTCTGGAGTAAAATTTGATAAAAAAGTTGCTGAAGAATTAAGAGAATTATCTTCCTTAAAAGATGACGGAGTTATTACAGAAAAAGAATTCAATAAAAAGAAAAGAGAGCTTCTAGACTCTTAATTTATAAAAAATCAAAATTTTTAA
>MDSZ01043720.1_pt1 | contig 23847 bp, 18 predicted proteins | sample 811201 | NCBI WGS metagenome assembly MDSZ01 (sample SAMN05326647, study PRJNA326480) | marine metagenome | isolation source: seawater | place: Indian Ocean: North | collected 2010
AAATATCTCTTCAACAGTTTCCAAATGTACATATAACATTTTTGTAGTATCCACACCAATAGCTCTCAAAAACTCTTGAGACACTGCTGATTCGGTATCTATATAAACTGCTATACCATCTTTTTTCTGTGTTGATGCTAACAAATGAGAACCAATCAAAGATTTACCACTACCCTCTAAACCATTTAATTCAGTAATCTTACCCACGGCAACACCACCATTTGGTCTATTGGAAATAGCAATATCTAACATTGTTGAACCTGTTGAAATGAAATCTGTTACATCTGTTGGATTTTCATCTCCATCAAGAAAGTATGCAACTTTCTGATGTTTGAATTGTTTATTCAACTCACCTTGTATTACTTTTGCTAAATCGTCTTTAGACATATAATTCTCCTTATGATGTTATAGGTGAGAGAGTGATTCTATGAATACTTATATTCAATGTGAGAAGTTTCATGTGTGAAATGTGCATCTCACCTTTAACAATATGATTATTTATTAGTTATTAAACAATTGATCAAATGCATCTTCCACATTTTCTTTCTTTGCAGTATCTGCAGTAGTTCCAGTATTTGAAGTTGGAGTTGTACTAGCAGCTACACCATTAGATGTTGTAGAAGTTTCAGCTTCATCATCAGTACTTGGATTTAGAAAGTTTTGAAGTGCATCTTTTAATTCATCATAAGTAGGTTCAGTATATAACTCTGTGATGTCAGATTGACTTTCAAATAAATTTTCAAGTTGATCTTTATCTTCAGTTAAAGCTGTTTGGTTAGGTTTAACTCTGATAGTAGTTTTACCATATTGATTACCAGCCTCAGCAGGAGTTTGTCTTTCAACCATAATATCCCTACCATTCATTGGATCTGTAATATCACCATAATCTGGATCAGCTATTATACTTAATAACTCTTGATAAACTGTCTTACCAAATCCCCAAAACTTAACACCTTCGTTTTCTTGTCCTCTTACAATTACAGGAGCGAAAGTTCTCATTTTAGGTTCAAGTCTTTTACCTTGAATCCATTCATCTTTATTACCTGTAGATTTAAGTTTATTTGCAAACTCTTCTACTGGGTCTGGTCTACCAAATGAAGCAGGTGATATATAAGTCTTATTATTACCTAAATTATAATGAAAAAATAATTCCTGAAACGGATTATCTTTATTAAATTTATAAGGTACTATACGAATTACTTGTTTACCTGGTTGAGGTTTCCAAAAGTTATTTTTAGTTGAAGTTGTAGATTGTAATTGATTCAATCTATTTTTGATTTTTGAAATATCCATTATATTTCTCCTATGTTTTATCGTTTATTGTTTATTATTTATGGTTTACTAAAAACCATATAACCTATTTACTATAATATATATCTTTTTTGATATATAAAACAACGTTTTATTTTTTTATTTCTTCACACTTGCCCCATTTTCCAATAGGACATTCTGCATAAGCCCAATGGGCTTTTACATTCATAAAACAACCACATTTTAAACATCTACCATCAGCTACTCCAGTCTCTGGATTAACTTGATCATATTTAAAAAATGGACACTGTCTACAAATTTCAAGTCTTTCATCCGCTTTATCTGCAGATACCATCCATTGATATCCTTTAGATTTAGCTCTCATACTTGTCCATGTATCTTTAACTAAATTTCTCCCCATCTGAAACATTGATGGAAATTTTGTTTTGGATGCTTCTTCTTCCTCTAACATTCTTTCCATTTTAGTGATTCTATTTAAATCTTGATCATCTAAATTATACTCACTTTTCAAAAAGGATTCTAAAGAAGATACTTTAGAGGAGTCATCAAGTTTTTTGATAAACTCCTCGTAAGTACCAACATTATATCCATCATCTACTAGGCTTTGCCACAATGAAGAAAATTTAACACCTTTGGACATATATTCTAAAGACCTTTTATCGTCTTTGTATTTGCTTTACTTTTTTGTTCTGCAACTTTCTGTCTCTTTGCAGACTCTTTTTTAACTTCAGCGATTTTAGCTTTAACAGCTTCACTCACTTGAGTTTTATCTCCAGCTTTTTTAGCTGGATGTGATCCTGCTCCTGCATTTGCTAGTTTCGTCTTCTGTCCATTAGTAACTGGCATTGGTTTTGCAACCGGAGTTCCACCTGTAGTCCAGCTTTTATCACCAACAACTTTAGTCAAATTACCATCAGATTCTTGATAATAATATTGTTGTTGTAATGTATTAATAGAAGCCTCTTCAGCAAAAACAACTTCTCTCTTACCATTCATCATTAAATAATAAAATTTAGTGTTAAATTTAGGTTGATAAGAAGATGCACCACCTGTTGCTCCAGTTGGAGCTACTGACCCACCAGTTGCAGCTGGTTGGTTTTGATTTGCATTAGCTCTACTTTGTTTAAGTCTATCAAGAACTTGTTCGATAGTCAAAAGATTTGGCAAATGATCATTTTCCTTAGCCCACTGTTCATATTTAGAAGTAAACTCTTTAACTTGAGCTTCATCTTCTAAATCAGAAGGTGGTGGTGGAGGTGGACCTTTAGGTTGAGGTGGTTTTGGTATTTCCTCACCTTTTGCCCATTTTTCAAGAACATCTTTTTCTCTAAATCCACAAACTGAATTACCAGTTTCTGCATCTATAAAAAGTGGTGTTCCACATTGAGCATTATGTTTTTCTTTTAATTCATTAACTCGTTTAGATTCCTCCGGAACCATAACATCCAGAGTTGTAATCTTATATCCATCATTAACAAGTTCCTTCACGATTGGATCGGCTTTTTTACACCAACCACATGAATTACTCATTATGTATATAAGATCATGTTTTTGTGCAGACTTTGAAGATGTTTTCTTCGTTGTAGCTGCTTTTGTCTTTGTAGATGATTTTGACATAACCATTCTCCTATAACTTATTGTTGTTTATTATTAACTAATTATATTGATAACAATATACACATAAATACATATATGTGTCAACGTTTTTATTCATTAATATTATGAATTTTATAAATACGTGTATTTATTTTTGTTAAACCTTCATTATTTGTAACCAATATCATATTTTTAAAATTCTCCCATGGAATTAAAAAATTCTTATCTAAAACACCATTATTTAAATTTTTAATGGTTTCATTCAATGCATTAATTGTATAAAGAGTATTAGTATATTTTTTTCTATGTAAAGATATAGTTCCCTTTACTAAATTATAGTCAATACTCTCTGTAGTATCAACATTATAAGTGCAAATTAATTCTTTAACATTATCCTCATTCTGTAAAATATAAATCTTATTAAATAAAATATCATATGAATCTGTTATATGTTTTACAATTTTATCCAAATCAGTTTGATTAGTAAAAGTGCATAATAGTTGACTTCTCATTAATATGTACTCCTCAAATAACTGCTAACTTTGTCAGTTACACTTTTCCACTCATCTTTAGCTTCTTGGTACTCTTTTAATGTCTGATCCAATCTTTCAAGTAATGATACATACCAATCTTTCATTTCATTATCTTCGGTTGTTTCTGGATCTCCACCCAATGCATCTTTTACATTTTTAATTTCATTTTTAGTCGATGTTGATTGTCCTCTTAAAAAATTCATTCTAGTTTCAGGTTGCCATTTTTTATAATCAAGTTCACCACCTTCTTTGAGTGAATAAGCCATAAAAGGTGTTTGTGATAATTCCATAGTCGGTGCAGATCCAACACCTCTAGATCTAGCCTTTAATAAAAATAATCCATGTGCACCACCACTTTTATGTTTAAATAATATTTCACCAGTTCTATAATCAATATCCATTTGGTCTGCCATATGACTCAATAGTTCTTTTTTATCTTTCTTCCCATCCCTAACTTCACTTAAATTTTCTTTAAGTATTTTACCACTTTCTTCACCAAACATATTAATTAAATTATCTTCAGTTAATTGTGCACCATCAGGTGGAATACCATAAACTGTTTTAAACTCATCAACATCTCCATCTTGTCTGTCACTTAATCCTAAAATATTTTCAACATGAATACCTTTTAAGATATTCTTTTTAAATGCTGTTGCAACTGATGGATTATTTTTCATGTGTTCCATAGTTCTTTTGGTTAATTTAACATCTTGTTGACGCATATCTTGATAAAGTTCTGGATTTCTACTCTGGACAAATTCAGAATCACTACATAATCTAGCTAAAGCTTTTATATCATCTGCCATATACCCGCCAGGATTATTTTTTGATTTAGGTCCATTTTTAATTCTTTTATAAAAATCATTCAATGGTTTTAATCTAGCTCTATAAGTTTCATATTTAGGACCAAATACACCTTTAGCGTATTCAATTCCATCTGCATCATCTGCAAAAAATCTATCAACATCTTGTTGTAATTCATCTCCATGTGATTCTAAAACACTAACAGCATTAGACATTGCATCCGACAAACCTTTATCATAACTAGGTTTACCTGCTACTTTATTAAATTCTTCTATTTCTTGATCTGACAATCCGTTTTCTTTTAATTTTTTTGATATAACTCCTATTTGTTTATCCCATCCACCACTATTAAGAAAAACTTTACCATCTTGTTTTAAACTAATACCTATTTTTTTACCATCTTTTGTCTGTACAAACATATCAGATGCAGTATCAAAATTCTCATCAACACCTATAGCATTTCTACCTTCAGGTGTATCCCAACTAATAGTATTAATATTATCCACACCAACATCATTGGCTATCATCCTAGCAGCTGAAATTCCAGCTTTTAACCATTTTTGTCCCGTTGTACTACTCAATATATGTGGTGAAATTCCAGGTTGGTTAACCATCTCTTCAAAATGTTGTTCAATTTCAGGAAATGTTTTTCCTTCTTGTAATAATGTCAAAGCTTTATGTGTTACTCCTTCACCAGCACGAGACATTGGTGTACCCAAACCTATACCCTTTTTCTTTAACATCAATTGCAATTTATCTTTTTGTTTTTTTAATTTTAAATATTGAGGACTTCCACGTTTAACCTTTTTCATATCTTTAGATAACTTTGATATTCTACTTTTTGTAGCTGCAACTAATTTTTCTATTTTTTTAGCTTCAGACTCATTCATATTTAGTGCATCATCAACTTTTTTATGATCTATTCCTTCATTTTTTTTCTGTTGAGCTGTTTTTTTAATTGGTTTTTTAGGTTCTGTTTCTTTTTTCTTAACAGGTTTATCTTGTTTCTTATCGGTAGTTTTTTTAGTTGGTTTCTTTCCAGAAGGTTCATTTCCTTTAACATATACTTTCTTACCACGTTTAGATTTATATTTCTGACCTTTGCCAGCCTTTTTTCTAGCTTTTGCAACTGTATCACCAACAACCACACCACCACTATCTTCTTTTTCTGTTAAATTTTGAATCAAACCACTAGCTAAATCAGGTGAAAATTGTAATTCATTTAAAACTTTTCTCAATTCAACTAAATGCAATGAATTTTTAGGATTAGGCATACCATCATCAACTCGGTAAGACCACTCTATTAAAATCTTGTCTAAAATTTTGGAAATTAACTTCATAATTTATAACCTATTAGTAACATCAACCATACTACTGTAAATATCACCAATTTTAATTTTTGTTGGATATTTATTATCCTCTAAAATGTTTTTTATATCTTTCAATGTATCTACTCCATCATTTTTGTGAAAATCAAACAAAAAACTATCGTAACCATATAAAACCAAATCAGTTTTTTTATTAGATAAATATCGATTCACTTTTAATATACTCTGAATATTCCTTTCAGTTTCATATGCCTGAATTGCATAATTAAACAACTTATTTCTATTCGAATCATCTAATACAATTCTCCTATTATAAATATTAGTCTTTATACATTTATCACGATTATATTCACTCCAAAGTAAATTAATATAATTTTGAACTTTATCAAAAAATGGGACTTTTTCCCTAATTTCCTTCGTTATTCCACCATAAAGTAATTTAAATGATATTTGTTTAGATTCTTCATAAGTACTACCATAAAATTCTGCAAGATGTTGATGTACAGAATCCTTATCAAAAGCATAATCTACTAAATCCCCGATTAATCTTAAATGATATGCATCAAAATCATATTCTACAAACATACTATTTTCCGACATAAAAGCACTTCTTTTTTCGGGTGGTAATGCTGCAAAATTTACAGATCCAAATGAATTTGATGGTCTACCAGTAGAAGTCCACAAATTATATTGTGAATATAATTTACCATCAGATATATGTTTTCGTACTCTTTCATCAAATATACCACATACATTATCAGTTACTTTTATTCCCTTTCTTTCTATATTTGAAAATGCCTCTATAACATCCACATGATAAGAATTATCATAACAAGTTTCAATATAATCATTAATTTTTTCAAAAAGTTTATCACAGTACTCTTTATGTTTGCATAATGGTATGATTTTGTTTACATCTTTTACATTGTAATACTTACTGTGGAAAAAATCATACGCATTTATTCTTATATTATCCAAATCCATTGGTATATTCTTATCCCACCAATGTATAAAATTAACATCAATTAACCTATTATTAGGAAATATATGTTTAATTTTTTTAACATCGGGTGTAATATAAAATGATGTATGATCATTTTTTATATCATCAATCGTATCTCTATCAACACAATCTGGGTGATTTAAACATATCATTTTACCTTCTGTATCACCAACATGACGAACATATAATAACGATAAATCGTTATCTTTATGCAATGGATGCAAAAATGCATCTGAAAATATCGGAATTAAAATTTTCATAACCTATTCAATATACAACCTTTTTATGTAAAATCAAAAGCTTTTTTTTTTATTTTTAATTAGGGGGTAATTGTTCTTGATCTGAACCATCATCACTACCAGCTGCATTTGCATAATCTTGTTGAGCCTTTTCTATACATTCATCACCAAATCTTTCCCATTCAGTTCTACACATATTTAAATTAACATGATTACAATTTTCCGGATGTACATTAGGCATACAACAACTATTCTCCATGGAATCATACATATCCATAACTCTCTGATTATCCAGCTCACATTGTTCATCAGTTTGTGGATTAGCATGATCTGGATCTCCAACCCATATCCATGGATTCTCACCCATCATACAACCTGGAGTCATAAGTTCATGTAAACTATTACCACCATATCGGATTTCATTTTCACAAATTTGCCAAGAACCATTAAGTCCAGATTCATCAAATTGAAAGAAACAATGTTTAAATTCATGCCAATCATTTTTTCTTAACTGATCATCTCTTTCCTTACTGGATAACTTAGTATTATCTAATATATCTTGCCAAGCCTGACATTTTGGATCATCACCATATGCCTTATTAACTTTAGATGTATTGAAACTAGCCCTACCACCAATTCCAGGAGGATATAAAAACCAATTCTCATGAAACTTTTTATGATCTGGATTATTAAAAAATCTAATATCTTCAGAAGTATAACCCATCGCCTGTAAACCATTAGTTCCCATCCAAATTCTTGTTTTCTGCCATTGATTTACATCCAATAAACCCCTAGCTGAATTCATAACTTCAGTACCGGCATTCTTATATTGCATTATAGCACTTATTCCTGTTTTCCATCCACTAGAATTTATGATATCTTCAACTTTTTGTATTCTAAAATAAGTTTTTTCCCTATAAGCTAATGGTAAATAATCTATCGTAACAATATTTTGACAATAAATTCCAGATGTACCATAAATATGCATATTCAATTCAATAGGTATTTTTGCATCACCAACCCCCTGGGCCCATATCATAGGTTCTTTTAATCTCATTTCAAAATACTCAATTGGGTCATTAACTATAAAATCATACATCATTTCGTCTGTAGTTAGATGATATGCAACATATTCAGGATTAGGCAAAGGTGGTAGTGTACTTTGAGTTTGATTTTCTGGTTCTTCGTCATTATTTAATGCATCTTGAATTTCACCCTGTTCTTCGTCATTAGGTACATTTGATTTATGTGTTCCTACATTTCCTGGATCTGTAACGCATAAATACCAGTCTGGTTTAATTTGATTTGGATTTGATATACCAATAACACCTTCTGCAATTGTCCTAGTTTGATTCCAATCAACAATTTTTGTATAATTAGTTTGATATTGTCTTGCAACTTCTCCTAATGTTTCACCTTCTTTAGTCCTATGTATAGTACAATCACCTTGTCCGACATGTTGAGTTGGATGATCTTCACCATCAGTCGAATCCTCTTCTTGTTCCCATTCATGTTGTCTCCAATCAACACTATCTGGTTCGTTATTTTTATAAATAGCTTGTAAAGATTCAAAAGAATAATCTCTTGGATTGGATGATGCATCATAACTCCTACCATCACCGGTAACTCTTATACTAAACTCATCATACATTCTCTGTTTCGAATCCTCCCCCATGAAACCAGGAACATAATCCCAATGATCTTCAATCTTTGTTGTTTTAGATGATTTATTACCTTTAGCAGCATACGATTGTAAATTTTTCATTAAAGTGGATTCAGCCCAGCCAGCATCAACATTAAATGTTGGTATCCCTTTTGGCATACTCCTCAATAATAAATCAGTCTTCACAGTATTGTTTTGTAAATTCGAAACAATCGATGCATCATAAACTATAGAATCAGGTGATTGAATACTAAATGCAAACAAATTAGCACTTGCATCAGCATCTATAGCGGTTAAATTTGTTCTACCACTACCTTTAATTAATTCTTGTGCACAATATAATCCACCCTTCTCTTCACAATCTTCAAAACCTTTATCACCATCATCAACAGGTTTAGTATATGCTGGTACATTGGTATCAACCAAAACTGCTCTAGTATCTGCACCACCTGAATACCACCTAAATCTTATTAAACCATGAGACTCTTTATTTATAGTATCAGTTATTTCTTTCAAAGCCTTTCTAAAATCTGTATTGTTTTCAAAAATTCCCCGAATCCAATCAATCCTCATCCATATATTACCAACACTACAATAACCATCCATACCAACTCCAGAACCTGAAGATTTTACCACATAATGACTATCTGGAAATGAACTAGCTGTATATTTATCTGGAGGTAGAAACCATTTTGCTGCAGAATGAGATGAATCAAGACTACTCCTTGACCACAAATCCAAAAATTGTTCTTGATTGGACATTGCATCTCTAAAACCTTGTGGCATCCATCTTAATAAATTTTGTTTATGGTATACCAATTCATTCCAACCAACTATTTGACTAGACATATCAAATTGTATACTCGCATCTTTCCCTTCTTTAGATCTATGTCCTACATGTTTATTTAAAAAATGTTCCAACCATTTAAAGCTAACAAAAACATTTTTAGTAGGATCAGCATTCCACCAATTCTTATGCATTTCTTGCATATAATATTCAAAAGCTCTCGCATCCCCCTGCTCCTTTCCATCTACTATATCTATATCAATTAATTTCTCAAAAGTTCCTTGATTTCCTAAATATGCAAAATTTCCCTTGAAAGGTTGATAATGAATTCCTGTTTCAAACTCCGCATCAGAAGGTTCCCATGGAGTAGAATTATACCCTGCTTTTGTTCTTGTTGTATGCATTTTTTCATTAACTCTCATTTTCAAATTCAATAATGCATGTTTTCTCCAAACATTGTCATCACGTTGAGAATGAAATGGTTGACCTGGAGCTCCTACTGTATTATAAACAGCATCATACGATGGGGATAATTCCACACCCATAGCCCTTTGCCAATAATCCGACAATGTTTTATTAACTTCTACATCCATCAATGGTGCCAGTGCAGGTCCATTATCTCGTGTAAAATCCAACAAAGCAAAGTTAGCAGACATTATTGTTACCGAACAATCGTATCCACCATCCCGTCTAACAGTGGAACTGAAACTATCCACTAACCCATAAACAACATTCATATCACCTTTTGACTTATCAACATATCCAGTTTTATATTTAAATATACTTTCTAACATATCCCCTTTTCTTAAATGTTCTCTTCTTGGATATGCAGCTCCAGTATCCCAACCATAATCAAGAAAAACTTCAGCTCCTGGTCTTAAAAAATATGGTAAAATTATATTTTCATAATCCCTCATATTAAAAACAGAAAAATCAACAGTAGATTCTCTTATCAATCCACCTTCTTTTGATCCTAATGTGACACTTTTAGCCGAATTAACTATTGGTGCTGGTCTATTATATGGATTATCTGAATTATATTGTCCTGGAGTAAATCCACTTTTATCTTCAAGTTCATTAACAGAAGCACCTGGAGTCCTCATACCCTCTTGGTATGAATTCCACACTTCATTTCCTAATTCCCATATTTGTTGATATTTTGGAGTTTGCTTAAAAAGGACCTGTGTATCTGCAATTGCACCACTTTCTTTAGCTGCCTTGCTAAGTGCCCCATCCCTTTCGAGTTTATATGGTTGTATAGCTGTCCAAAATCTAACCCATGGTCTTCTAGAACTTAATTCACCCGCACCATCAAAATTTCTATCTTGAAGTGCTTCCTGGTATGTCATAGTATTTTTCTTACCTTTATTAGAACTACCTTCACTACCCTCAGACCATTCAAATTTAGAATAACCAAACTGATTCTTTTCGGCAGATTTTTGTAAAGCTTCTAATCTCCTCTGTATATCAGGATGTAATCTTGAGCCTTGATATATTTTATCATATGAAAATTGTGATTGTTTTACACCCACTATAACCTCCTATAAATTTTATAAATCATCGTAAACAGGTGTTGTATCTTCATCACCAGTTAACCATGTCCTATCCTTGCTCTGTTCGGCATATGTATTAGTTTTTCCAGCTGGGATTCTAATTTTAATACCTGCAGGGATATTATTAAACTTCATATTATTAGCTTTTGCTATGTACCACCATAGATATGGATCTCCATAGAATTGATGTGCTAATTTATCAAATCTATCACCATATTGAGTCAAAACTATAACATCCGTATTACTATCTGGTATCACAGAATAATAAGCAGTTTCTAATTTTTCTTTACCTTCTTTTGTTTTACTTGGCCTTTTTTGTAAATCTTTATACCTACTCATATATATTAAACCTCCTCACCTTTTGGTGGAATTGAAGGATTCTTATAATCATTCATATAATTAGTTAAATCATCAGCAACCGATGCAGCTGTACCCATTACATTAAATACAGAATCGGTTGTATCTTGCCAACCTCCACCAAAACCAGCAGATCCGTGTTTAGATCCCCAATTCATAACATTTTGACCACCTGACGATGCCAATCCTTTTATAAAGTTAACCAAAGCACCACCTGCAGTTTGTTTACCATGGAATTGAGTATTGATATCAGGAACACTTTCGTGTAATACTTTATACTGCATTGTAACTGTTACTTGTTTTGGAACTCTTGATCCAGGAGATGTTTCCCAAGTAGAACCATTAGGATAAGATAAATTTAAACTCATCACAAAACCCATAACTTCATTTCCTGATTTTCCGAATAATTCACCTATTCTCAATTTAACTAATGGTGGTTTTGCTCTTAATTTTGAAACTGTATCGTTTTCATAACCACCCCACCATGTAAATTTACCCAAATCTGTAAAACTTACATCTCTTTTATATTCAGGATAAACAAATGTTTGTAATTTATTTAATTTAGCATAAATCATATCTAATTCATCTCTGGTATTCGCCATCAATTCAAATGTAAGACTTATATCTCTAGTACCTTTTTGATATATATGAACTGATTCAGATCTACCCAAAGGTGTCTCTTCAGTCCATTGTGATGCCATAGTTTCTGTCATATTAGACAAATATCCTCTAAAAAATATCCAAGATTTATCTCTCATATCTCTAAAATAAAAAGGCATAAAATTTCGTTGTGATTCTATATCTCTAAAATTCATTGGAAAAGCTGCAAACATACTATTACCATTTTGCATAGGTAAGAGAGTACTAAAATCACCTCTAGGTTTACCATCAGCATCCTTGTTACCTGCATCCTTTTGACCTTTTTTCTTCAAAGCCCTATCAATACCCGCAACTGCCAGTCTCAATCCTTGATTTACTAATTGTTCTGCCCAATTATCATCACCAAACATTGGAATATAAGCACCATCAAGTGGTACATCTTGTTTACCAACTATAGATCCAAATGGTTTTTGTGGTAATGTCTCTGCATCCATATCCATACCGAGAAACTTACCTTTACTCGGTACACCAATACTACTATAATATTTAGTATATCCTGTATCAACTACTCCATCAGTAGCTGTATTATGTCCATAATTAATAGCTGGATTTTCACCATCAGCTGTAGGACTACCTTCAGAATCTGTTAAGAAATTTTCCCAATTAGCTACATTTGCACCCTGACCACCAGTTGGAGATTCATCCCAAAGTTTTTGTTGTTTATTTCTAAACTTAATACCTTTAGGTGTTTGTAAAAACTTTTTAGTTCTTGATTCCCATGTCATCTGTGAATCCATAGCATTAAATCTTGGATCATTTGCATTTTGGATATCAAAACTCTCATAAGGTTCTAAACCTCTACTACCAGATCCCATCGTCTTAATACCACCATAATGTACTGACAACCTACTATCAAGCATAGAACCTGAAATATGTGATATCTGCATAGATCCATCAACATCAATTGTATTAAAAATTGAATCTGAAATTAAATCACCATCACCCATAAGTCCAGAAGACAGGGTTAATTGACCTGGAATTCCACCATCGTTATGATCTTCTGCTGAAGGATACCATAATGTATTACTTCTCGATGCAGATGTATGATTATATAATCCATTAGAATATGGGTCTTGATATTCATTTGTCATTGGTGTTCTACTTGGAATCTGCGTACCGAAATACCAACTACCATTTACTAAACTTATATCATCCGATAAATTTCCTAAACCATCTCCTGTATTAAGAAATTTACTCCATCCCAAATAACGAGATATACCATGAGTACTTCCAGAAATATTATATAAAGTTCCAGTACCACTCGATTCTTCGTACCTATTTATAGATGCACTTACTGAATTATAACCTAACCCAGCACCTTCCATATTGAATACACTGGAATTAGCCCAATTCCCAGAAAAAGCTATATCTCTCGCTGTTGTAGATGGTACTTCTCTATATCCACTATTAGCCACATATTTGTTTGTTGAACTATTAAATAATCCACCGCCATCTAACGGAATATTATCTACTAAAAATCCATCATCAAATATACTACCATTATAATTATTTTTTTTAATAATTGTTGTATGACCCCAATAATCAGTTCTTTCTAATCTTGGATCATATGCTACCAAATCATAAAGTTTACTTGGAGGATTAGCACTAAAATCTAAATTATCCGAACCATAATCAAAAACAAATTCAGGAGATGGTGCACCACCAGTATCAGATGCATATTGTGCCATTCCAACATCACTAGCAAAAGGTGATAATTGCCAAGCTCTAATTATAGATTTAGTTCCAGTATAATCATTTACATTAGAAATTTCAGATCCTTCAGGTACTACAGTTCTTGGATCATATGTTCTACCTTCAAAATTTAATAATGGAAATGTGTTTGTAGCATTTGGTGCAATAGATCCATCATCCTGTACATATCTAATAGGTTCACCATCTATCATAAAAACACCATCTACATTAAATTGTGTTTGTGATAATATTCCTAAATCTTGCCCAATATTCATATGATGATTTATATCAGGTCTTTCTATATGTGTCCATCCACCTATAGAATTATTCTGAAAATCTACTTCTTGATTTATATGTGTTCCCATTGAACCAAGATTACCATGTGTATCTGTTACAGCATACGGGTTAGATGCATCATTTATCAAATCATCCCTAATTTCAGGAAATATACCATTTTCTTTAGAATCAAGAACATCCATATATCTATTCTCTATTGAATAAACTTGATTTGGTGATGGTGGATCAAATTCACTAGAATCTTCTACATATTTTGTAGGTCCTTCAAAATTACTAATAAAACCAGGTGCATGTGCATTGTCCAAGAAATCTACGGGTGTAGAAATATCATTAAATTCACTTTCCATTGTATCTAACTTATCAATATTTTCAAACGGATTTATTTTATCATTATTATACTCCGGTGATAAATTATCAATTTCTTCAAAATTTATAGGTTCATAAGAACTCAAATCACTCGTAGCAATTTTTTCAGGTATCACATTTTGTTCTTGTAATTCTATACCTTGTTTTTCAGGTATCACATTTTGTTCTTGTAATTCTATACCTTGTTTTTCTGGCGTTTCATTTGGAATTATTTTATCTTTACCTGTATTTTTCAGTTTATTAGAGTTATCAAAATTTTCAATTTCAGGAGTTTGTGAGTTATAATTAATAGGTTTTTTATAATTTTGTTCTATATCTCTAGCATCAGCTTCCAGTCTACCTGAAATTTCTGCGTCGGTTAGTGGATCTACATCTACTCCTTCCTTTTCTGGAATTAGATTTGGACTCAACAATTCTGGAGATTCTTTTTTAGGTATTGGATTTTTTTCATTTAAATCAGGTGTAGTTAATCTAAAATTTAAACCATTACTATTTATACCATCATCCCTTAATCTAAATGATATATCGTTAAAGACTCCCTTTTTTGCAGGTCCTGCATTAATATTATATATACCTTCAGTCTTAGCATTATCTTCATATCTACTCTTATCTATACGCAAACTTGTAGGATCATCAGTATCTAAATTGGTTACCGATTGGAAATTAAGACTGAATTTTTCTATAAGTTTTTTTCCCATTTATTTAACCCTAATTATACACACCTGTTAGTGCATTTCCATCCAACAACATTATGTCTCTATCCTTACCTATTGTTGTTGATTGTTGATTATTTTGTTTCTTATAAACTTCCTCCCAACCTTTAGTGAAACCAGTAGCCAATTGTCTAATTAAACCACCTTCTGATTTATCAGATAAATCAATTCCAAGATCTTGTAATTCTCTCAACTCACTATAAGTCAATCCTTCACCTTCCATAAAAGGTGTATTTAATATATCTTTAAGAAACATCTGTGACCTATCACCTCTTGTAAAAATTTCTTTTACTTTTGCTTGTTGTTGTTGTGACCAAGTTGAACTTAAATTAGACTCATTTAACAAATTAAGAGAATTAGAAGTAGGCGTAAATACATCACCTATAGCAGTATTATTTAAATTACCTTGACTTAAAGCTTGATATGTATCATAGACAAGTGAAGCTGTTCCAACACCAGATCCATAAGTAAGTACTGTTTTTATACCACTTCTCCATTGGTCACTTCCTTGTGCATCCTCTAACCAATCAGGTATCTGACCAGATTCTATCAATTTCTGTTCTGCTAGTATTTCTTCTTCTAATTTAGCTTTTTCTGAAGCTGTTCCATACTTCCATACGTTATCTCTTTCTTTTTGTTTCTCTGAAATAGCTTTATCCTGATAATATGAATCATTGAATGGGTTCAACCAAGATAACCAATCCGAAATAGTACCAAAGAAATCTGCCATAGCCTCGAACGCCCACAATATCCATTCAAACACAGGAACCAATTTTTCTTCTAAAATAGGTATTAATTGTGCTTGTAATATGTTTAACATTTTACTCATAGGATCTTGAGCCTCAACACCAGAAATATCAGATGTTAAATTATATATATCTTCCAATTCCCCTGCATTTAAATTATTAATGTCAACACCTTCCATTAATTTATTATTAATGGCAACTATTTGTTCCCACTCGATACCTAACAACTCACTCATCATTTCTTGTTGTTTAATAGTCTTTACATTTTCAGGTTGCATATTTCTAATTTGAAGTAATATCTCTTTCTGAAATCCTAGCATATCTTGTTCATTATACAACATAGCAGCCCGTGTCAAATTAAATTCTGTACCTAATAGTGATTGTGCCTGCATAGTCTTTGTTGTTAAAGTCTCGACATCTAAAATACTTTCTCCAATTTTTTGGAAAGTATCCATATTAGAATTTAACTTTGCAGCATTTATAGCAGTCATCATAAGTTCTTGATTAGTGGCTTGAGTCATTTTATAGAAAAGATCAGAATTATTTGCCATATCTTCAATCACAGCACTCGGTACAGCTAATTGATCAGATAATAACCCTGTAGCAAATGTTACTTTCGTAAAATGTTCTGCCATATCTACCGTAAAATTTCTAGCCTTAGCCAGAGTTACATACATCTTCCCTAAAGTATCTTCAGACATAGCTAAAGCTTTAGATGTATCAACAATACTATGAGCCCAATCAAACGAAGATGTTACATACATAGCTAACTGTTTACCCACATTAGCAGCAACTGGTACTAAATCACTAAACTTTTTACCTATAGATAGCATAGCTGCATTCCATTCAGTTGACTTTGCTAATATTTCACCCATTCGAATATTAATCTGTCCAAAATGTTCATACACATCTGCTATTCTTTTATTGAAACCTAAAAATAAATCAATTATAAATTGGATAGCAGATACTAACAACAGAACGGGTCCACCGGCTTTCATTAACATGCCCAGTTTGCCCGTTAATCCACCTAATGCTTTGGTTAAACCTCCAAACATTTTTGCAGTTTTCTTATTGGCTAGTTGTTTTTTTGCAGTACCCTGTGCAGCTTGAGTATTTAAACCCATAGTCTTTTCTTTTTTCTTTAAATCTACAATTCTATTTTGGATACTTTCTTGTGAAGCGTTAAAATTCAGAGATTCTTTAACAGTATTAGCAAGTTCAGCCCATTCTTTTTTACTTGCTTTAGTAAAATCTTTACTTTTTTGCATAGTCTTGAGGTATTCTTTGGCATCATTTAATACTTGTTCCTGTATACCATTTAGTTTTTCAAAGCCTTCTTCACGAGCTATTTCTATGCCCATGATTTCGGATTCAAGACTTTTGACTTCCTGCATGTCTCTTACATACTCTTTAGCCTTCTTGCTTCCGCCAGCTCCTCCTCCTGGTTTACCTCCATCACCTAGACCACTCATTATCTATTCTCCTAAAAAAAATCTTTTAATTGAGCTCTACTTAATTTTATCTTTACCCCAAACTGCTTTTCAAATGCAGTTTCAGCATTTTTTGAAGCTTTATTTACATCATCTACAGCTTTTTTAAATTCAGGTGATTTAGATGCAATTTTAATAGCTTTTTGATATTGTTTCTTATCAAACCAAGCTTTTAACTTTGCAGCCATTTTTGGGAATAAGGCATTAAACTCATTTAAGGGTGATTTCTTCCCCACATTAGATGAGTTTAAATATGATTTCTTTTTCACTATATATTCTCCTATAAATGATATAAACGTTCACGTTACCATCTATAAATATCAGTTTTATAGAAAAAGTATGCAGTATTTAATAATGTATTATTTTTTACCGTATTTTGATCTTCGTGTTTTTATTTCTTGATTTCTTTTATTGATTCTATCGTTTTCTGCCTTCTTAGCTTCACTTAATAAATCCATATAAAATCTTCTCAAATAAACAGGCATTGTATAAATATCGGTATGAGTCCAACCATTACCATAATTCATCATCAAAAATATCTGTTCGTGTAAAGATTTACGATAATCAGTCGGAAGGCCAAAAAAAGTTTACGGTCATTGGTATTGCTACCTCGACCGTATCTCCTCCTTCTGTTATAATTTCTTGTTTTATATCTATATCTGGTTGCATCTTTTTAATTTCACTTCTAAATGCTCTAGCATCTCTAGCTAACATATTATCAACAAACATATTAATTACACTCAACTCTTCATTGCCGTCAACAGCGACGACAGATGCTTTTAATCGAGTAGTTATTTCTCTCTCCGAGCCTAGTTTTGTTAATGCTTTCAAATCAGCTGTTATTTTTTTCTCATCCGCACCAGTTAATAATTTATATGTTATAATATTTTTAGAAAGAGGACATTTAAATTCAAAATGATTTGATTCTGAATAATCAACATCATCTGGTAACTCTTTGAATTCCAATTGTGACAAATCAAAAGTATGTTCTATTTTTTGCATTGTAGTAGGATCTGTAATCTCAACTTTATAGTCAGGACCATATGCTAATATCCTAGCTGCCATCATAACAGCATTTTTATCTCCAAGTAATAAATCGTTAACATCAACACCAGGAGTTGCAATTAAAGAATTTAATAACATATCTATAACAACACCTTTTTTAATAAGATTTTGTGATGTTAAAATATCTTCCTCTTTTGCAGTCATATATTTAATTTCAATTTTACCTTCAGCTAATGGATGATCTTTTGGATAACATCTACCACCACTTGGTAAATCTATAATTTCAGTTGGGAACTTAAACCCCTGATTCGGTTGAGTTGCATCAGATTCAGTTTTTTTCTGTTTTTTATCTGCCATTAATAACCTCCTATGTTATATTACTTACTTTCTGATATAGAAGCTTTCCTATAATCAGTAACCAATTTTTTAATTTCTCCAATTGCTTTTCGTGCTCTTCCACCGGCAGCTTTCACACCTTTTTCTTCAAATTTTCTATGATTTTCTTGAAAGTCTTCAAATAAATCATTTATCGTATTATATAATTCACTACTATTTGCCATTTTATTTTCTCCTATACATCGGATGCTCTTCTGAACCATCCTAACCAGAATTTCTCCTGTGTTGGTCTTTTAATTACTATTCTTGCAAATTTTAAAACTCTATAAGCCCTAACTCTATCAGTTTCTACATTTTGTATAGCTTTAATGGTGTTAGGTCCTATACCTCCATCGACTTTTATATTATGTCCTTTAGAAACAGCTGCCTCCTGTAAAACTCTAACTGCACCCCCTTGTCCAAAATTAACTACCATATCAAAATAAATATGTTTTAATCTGTTAGGAACTTGATCTGCTTTAGAAGGCTTCCAATATTTTTCGTAATATATTTCTTTGGCACCTTCGATAGTTAAGTTTTTTATATCAACATCTGGATTAAATTTCTTTGCTATCCCGTACTTGGTTTCACCACCTGGATCATCGGGATCATTAACATAACCGCCTTCGTGTTCTAAAACTTGTTCTATTATTTCTTCAAAAGTTGTTTTCATAATAACCTCTATTAAGAATGTCTCTTATATAAATATACAATAAATATAAAAAAACCCTCAAAAAATGAAGGTTTTTTTATGTTGTGGATTATGTGTGGTTTAAATTTTCATTAGAATTGAAGTATAGCGTAATCATATCTTAATGTTAACGCTATATCAACAGGATCATTTGAATCAAAAGACAATTCACCAAAATTAGCTTGTTGTATGAATGCACCTTTTAACTTCCATTCCTCAACTATGTCACCAACAGGACCTAATACTTGGAAAGTGATATCTTTTTTATAAAAATCAGCATATCCATCTCTACCCGTTACAGATTCGTGTGATAATCTAATCCATTCCATTACAGCTTGAGAAGCTGAAGGTACAACTGGATCATACAGTGTAACTGAAAGTTGTTGCCATTCACCCTTACCCTTAACAAATCTTTTAACATTCATATGTTCCAATTTAACTTCTTCAAATTGGATTGTTGGTCTAGCCGTAGCTTTTATCAAATAAGCAGGTATACCATCGATTTGCATTATGTATCTATGTTTGAGTTTCGGTTCAAACGGGGTAAACATTATGTCATTAGCATCTACTAATTGTGCCATTTTTATTCTCCCATATCATATAATTAAAACTTTACTACAATTCATTTCTATTTCATATATAAATATATAACAGAAAGAAAAAAAGCCCATATTATAATGGGCTTTTTCACTTTTTTACAAGATTACTTACTTATTATTATTCAGGAAATACGGCTCCAGATCCCATAACTACAAAATCTAATACAATAAACTCAGCAGTTCGGGTAGGTTTCAAGAAAATATTACCTCTCAACTCATTCCTATCAATAACATCAGGAGTATTAACTGTATCATCAACTACAATCTTAAATGATGTAAGTCCAGACTTCTGTTGTACTCCTTCCAAATATGGTTGAACAATGTTTAAGAATCTTTGTCTTAAAGCTGCGTTATTTTGTTCAAACACTAGGAATTTAGATGTTGATGCAATAAATTTCTTCAATGTGATTAATAATCTTCTTACATTAACTCTATCTAATGCAGATGGTTTAGCTTGAAGTGTTTTCTGACCCCAAACACATACACCTTGACCTGGGAAAGTAGCTATTGGATTAATCCTAGCTTCATATAAATCATCTCTTTCAGATTGAGTCAATCTATCCTTAGCCATTACAACTTCTGTTAATCCACCACGATTTAAACCAGCCGGTGCAAACCATGGATGTGCCACTTTATCAGTAAATGCAACTACACCAGGTAAAACAGTTGATGGTGGAACCCAAGTATACTGGTTATTCTCATCATCAAATATTTTAACCCATGGATAATATGTGGCTACATAGTTATTATCTTCAGATTCAACTTGTGATATTACTTGTGTTTTTGTTGCGGTTGAATTACCAGCGTCAAATACCAAGAAACAATCTTGTCTATCTTCAACAATTGATTTAGCTTTACCATATAATAAAGTATGATCTATCATATTCAATCCAGGAATTGCTAACATATTGATATCAATTTCATCTGGATTTGCAATACTTGTGATAGCGTTTTTAAAATCAGTCCAGTTATCATTTGAATCACTATTACCAACCTGTGCATGCCCTAAACCATTTGCTTTCTCACTTGTTTCATATGGATCAAATCCATCTTCACCACCTTGAAATCCTAATATGAATTTTTTAGTGTTCAATGAACCATCTGGTGTTATACCATGTATTCCATTAAGTGTAAATACACCTTTACTTCCTGAATATGATCCAGTAGCTGCTGTATTTGTTTGGAATGTAGTTCCACCTTTAGCTGTAGTTGGTACTGCATCAAAATATGGATATAAATCATATTTATTCGCTTCATCAAATGCTAAACCATGATAGAATTTAGATTGAAATTCTCCACTCTCTGACATATTAGGTTTCAATGGTAAATCTACACCAAAATCACCAGTTTCTGTTTTCATTGGGAAATTATACCCCCTGAATCCAAACGGAAGTAGTGATGGTGATATATTACCATCTTTAAATTGTGATGAAAGTGAACTATTATCTACTCTAATATATTTAGATTTAACTGGATAATCACCTTCTATATCAATCTTACCTGTAGATGCATTAAATGTTTCTTTCATATCACCAATTCGTCTAACAATATAATTCGGTGATGTTGGATCTAAATTACAAGCAGGATAAGATTCAACAACTTCTTGTTTTTTGTCAGTATCATTGAAATTTCTGATAACGACATCAAATTGTCCATATTCAGTCACATCTGCATTTGCTGTTGGTTTAATATTTAAAAATCCAACTTTAACAAATTTATTTGATGCATATCCAGATGATAATGTTTCAAATTTAAATAAATCAGTTACATCATCAGCATCCGAACCAGTTTGTGAAACAATATATGGTGTTTTAGCATTCATATAAGCTCCAAAATGATTATCCTCATTAGATGTTGTTAGATCAGCAGTACCTGAAGCTGCATCGGAAGTAGATTTAAAAATGAATTTTGTATATCCATTATAATTACCACCATTATCAGTACCCAATACATTACTTATATAATTTGAATCTCCACTATGTAATGACATAGTGTTTGTGTTTTTAGTTGCATCTCCATTAAAAGATATACAAAATCCATTAACTTTTGCAGTTCCACTTCCACAATCATCTATATGTGCTGCACCTTTAGCAGTTATTGACGCACCATCATTAACTTTTGGCCAGATTGCTCCGTATACTTTTGCCTCCACAGCGTCTGTACCACCAGCTAATGGTGTAAAATCACCTGATTGTGAAAATGATGCTTTTGCACCTATATTCGAACCAGTACCAGCTGTAATAGATCCATTACCTTCAGCACCTTTTACAGATGATGAAATAATCAATTGAGTTGCATTTGCAATTGACTCAACACCAATGTCAGCTGCATTTATTGCATTTGAAGCTGAAAGTAGAAGTGCAGTTGTATATGCTACACCCGAAGTAACCCCATCACTTGATGCCGTGAAATAAAAATTTGTTGCCGTGTTTTCAGGTGGAATAGGTCCATCATCGAGTATAAACTTATACCCAGTTCCATCAGAAGCTGATACAAAAAAGAAATCACCTTCTGAAGATGATGTCTCTGCTATTAATGTTAATGATCCAGAAGCTGCAACAGCTGCTGCACCACTACCACCTTTTATAATTATAGGATTGGTGATTGTATGACCACCAGTTCCCAAAACTCTTACTACTGTACATTTACCTGCATTTTTTAGATAACTTTTTGCTGCGTAAGGTAGGAAATAATCTTTATTTAACCCACCAAACTTGACTTTAAAGTCACTATAACTTTCTACTACCGTAGGAACAAATGCAGGACCTTTACTCGAAATACCTATCAAAGCAGCACCTATTTCAGAAACTGCCGATGGTAAAAAGGACTGGTCTATTTCGTTTGTAAATACACCAGGACTAACTATTCTTTCTGCCATTATTTTTCTCCAAATTATATTTTAAGTTTTGAATTAATCTTGTTTTGTAAATAATCCTGTTTTGGTATCGAGTGATCCTTGTCCATATTTTTCCGTGAAGTTGTCAACTACTTTTTTCTCCTCGTCTTTCAAAGACAAATAATCATCCGAAACACTTTTTTCTACATCATCTAACTCTTCTAACTGTTTTTCCAAATTCATTTTTGTTATTTGGATACTACCAAATCTATTTTGAATTTGAAAATATTTTTCTTGTAAACTTCGTAAAGTATCTAACTCTTCTTTACTAAATTTAATTTGATTTTCATCAGCCATAAGTATATAACCTCCTATTTGTATAACTATTATTAATCATATATAAATATGTATTTAAAGCCCCAAAGCAATAATTTTTATTCAACTCTTTCAGAAAAAACGATTTTTCCACCTTCTCTAACTTTATTTGCATTGAATTTTTTATTATCTACTATATTTGCTATAGATTCAGGGATTAAGTAACCATTTAATTCTACTGTAAATTCAGATTTAACTAATCTTTCACCACCAACATCCATTGTAGTGGAATCATTAACACTACCATCCACTTTACATAAAAATCTATAAGATGTATTATCACCCCAATAAGTATTACTCTGATGAACGAATGTTTCAACTATTGAATTCATTTGTTCCATATAAGCTGTAAATAAAACAAAACTATATTGAGTCTTAATATATTGTGGAACTGTTGTCATTATATTTTCTACAACAGGTTTTTCACCTTCTTGTACTGTAAAATTAGAATAATGATTATCAGCAGACCACATTTGTCCTCTAACAATTTGTATCTTATCACCCTGTACATCATGTTTCCAATCAGGATATCTCTCATCGAATGATAAATTATTTCTTTTTAAAGTAATTAATGGTAACATTATAGTTCCATTTGAATCTCTGATAACTCCATTTGTTTTTATATTAGCCCATCTTTCTTGATTTGCATATAAAACAGGAATAGGAATTAATTCACCATTATCTCTAACTTTCATACTCAAAACATTTTTTAAATGTGACATAACTGCAGTATCAACATCTTTTAAAACTATTTGATAATTTTCCGAATAATTACTTCCAGGAATTACAGTCTGTTGTGAATTAGTGGATACACCTTTCACATTATTTAAAGTATCTGTTAATTGTTCAGCTCTATTAACATTCTGC